>Ga0247836_1002719_pt1 | contig 25074 bp, 32 predicted proteins | sample LaCruzMarch2015__4_FD_187116 | JGI IMG/M metagenome (GOLD analysis project Ga0247836, IMG submission 187116) | Freshwater microbial communities from meromictic Lake La Cruz, Castile-La Mancha, Spain - LaCruzMarch2015_14m | ecosystem: Environmental > Aquatic > Freshwater > Lake | place: Spain... | reverse complement strand
TGTTATGGGTTTAGATTATAAAGATCAGTATGGTTTATTAGATGGAATTAAACAAAATTGTGTTAGTTTATCTTTTTTAAAAAATAGGACCATTAAAGAATTAGATAAAAAAAATTGGTATCTTTTCCCTGAGATAGAAAGTAAAAATTTAGATAAAGTTGCCTACATTTCGGCACAACCAACTGAAGGTCAAGGAGATTTTTATGCTATATTTGGTATTGTTGATGAAAATGCCCCTAAAAGGGCATTACTGTCTTATAGAATATTCCCAAGCGGAAAAGCCGAAAGACTTAAAGAAGGTTTAGGTAGTCAATGTGAACAACTTATGAAAATTGAGGATTTAGGTATTGGGCAATTAGGCCCAAAAGATGAAGCAACACTACAAGAATTTGTGAATAATTCTGGTGGTGTTTATGTAAGATTTGATCCGAAAAATCCAAGTCAATACGAAGAAATACCTTATAAAGATTTAAAGTATACAAGTACTAATTTACCTGTTTTACCTAACTATAAAGGAAATGGGTATTTATGGCGTAAAGTAGGTTTAAAACAAAATACACAAGGTAAAATTGCTCAAATTGAAAATATGCTTGATGTTCAGGGTTTTACAACCAATGAGCCTGAAGATATATCTGCAGATGAAAGTAAATACGCTTTTTATTTCAAAGACATCAAAAACGATTGGCCTGGTTTAACATCTCAAATTGGTGTTGGAAGAGATAATGATGTAATTTATCCTATGAATGAAATATTATATCCTGACAAAAAAACATGTAAAACAACAATTAAAAAACTTTATAATTGTATAACATCAGACACCGCACAAAATTGTGGTGTAGATTTATTTAAAAATAAGTTTATCGCTTTAAGATGTGAATCACCAAAAATTGGAGGTATTTTAGGTTTAGAGGATGAATACGATAGAGTTAAATTAAATGGTGGACCTTACGGTATTGCAAATTTAAGAAGATCTGTCGGTAAAGCTCAATATGGAAACATCAAAGAAAGTTCAATTGAGAAAAAGATCAATAATTTTTTAAACGAAGAATTTAAAAAATTTAAGTTTTAATTTTTTTGTATTGAAAATATTCATATATTTGTAGAAATAAAAACAAACAAATATGAAAAGGATAATCAACTACACATTAGGTTTAACAGCAATTTTGGTAATTGCATTTTGTTATTCAAAAAAAGAAACGAAAATTCGTGTTCTAAAATCTGCCGAAATTTTATTTAACTTAAAAGAAGGTTCTCTCAGAAATGTCTTCAACACAGCAGAAAAAGAAATATCAAAGGTTAATGGATCGTCTTCTGAAATTTTTACTTCAGAGACGAACAAAGTTTTACCACCACATTCCTCAGAAGCTTGGAGTTATTACAAAGAAATTTGTTTAAAAGATGAGTATGGTAATACCAATCAAAGGTTCAGATGGAAACGAGACGTTAAAATTTATGTTCACGGAATATGCGATCAATACATGCTTGACGAATTGGACAGAATCGTTAAAGACTTAAATGATATTATTAACCCAATTCAAATTAAAGTTGTTAAAAATAGTAGAGAAGCAAATACCTTTATTTTCTTGGGGTCAGCAAATGGTTTTAAACAAGCTTACCCTAAAATTGATGCGTCTTTATTAAAACATAATTGGGGTTATTTTGAGGTTTACCCATCATCAGGGTCTGTAATGTTTGTTGATATGATTAGAACAGGTGATAGTAAAACGGCACAAAAAAGTATTTTAAGAGAAGAGTTAACCCAATCATTAGGTTTATTTAACGATTCATGGAAATACCCTAATAGTATTTTTTATCAAGGAGGTAATGATGTTACTGAATATTCAAATTTAGATAGAGAAATTATTGATATTTTATATAACAACTGATATACTTATAGTGTGGATTAAAGTTCTTTGTATTATATTAGAGGAGTGTCAGAGCGGTCGAATGAGGCGGTCTTGAAAATCGTTGTACTGAAAGGTACCGGGGGTTCGAATCCCTCCTCCTCTGCAAAATGTAAAAAATGGTCCCATGATGTAATTGGATAACATATTTCTCTTCTAAAGAAATCTTTCAGGTTCGAACCCTGATGGGACTACAAAAAAAATATAAATATTTGGTTCGTTTTTTATCTTTATGTGGTATTTATAAATAAATAAATATGTCAATTGAAGATAAATATAAAAAAGAAGACCTTATCAGATTGATTTTCACGGAGAATAAATCTTATAGAGAAATAGGTAGACTTTATTCCGTGAGTGATACATATATAAAAAAAGTTGCGAATAAATTAGGTATTAGTTTAAAAAAACGAAAAAACTTACCTGATAATTTCAAACCACATAATTATGGTAAATTAAAAAAAAATAACTGCAAAAATTGTAATAAAGAGTTTGTACCATACAACAAAAAACATGTATTCTGTTCGACGATATGTGATAACCAACATAAAGTTTTAGAGAAATATAAAGATTATATAGAAAACCAAGAAAAATATTGTTACGAAAGAGATATGAGATTTATAAAAAAACATATACTTGATGAACAAAACTATAGTTGTGGTTTATGTGGTATTAAAAATATTTGGAACAATAAAGAATTAATTTTTGTTTTAGATCATATAGATGGAAATGCATCAAATAACAAAAGAAACAATTTACGATTAGTATGTCATAATTGTGACTCGCAATTGGATACATACAAATCAAAAAATAAAAATTCAGCAAGAAAAAGTAGATATTTAAAAAATTATAAAAACTAGTATGGAAGATATACACCAACAAATCCACGACGAGTTTATCAACTCAGAAGAGTATGAAAAATTTTTATACGAATTAAATCAATATGGTTTGATTTAAAAAATTTTTGTATCTTTGTAGTATGAAAAACGAACTACCATACGAAAAAACAGGAAACGCAATTAAAGGTTATACTGAATCTGCAATTGCTAAAGGTGAAACAAATGATTGTGTTGTAAGAGCATTTGCATCTTCATTTGATGTGTCTTATGATTATGCTCACAAATATGTTGCCGATGAATTTGGAAGAAAACCAAAAAAAGGAACTTACGGGACTATAACAACTCTCGTTAAGATGTCAGACAACTCACTTAAAGTGAATGGTAAAAAAATCTATCCTGTTGGAGAAAGACACGATGATCATTTGTTAAGATCATTGATGTATGATGTTAAAGTAAAAGGTGAGATTAAAAAAAGAAATATGACCGTTGGTACATTTGTTAAACAAAACCCAAAAGGAACATTTTTTGTGCTGGTTAGAAGACACGCATTTACAATCAAAGATGGTATTGTAATTGGAAACCCTGAAGATGCAATTAAAACTAAACGACCTATGAGATGCGCGTTTGAAATAAAATAATACTATGAAACAAATACTTATAATTTTTTTACTTTTATCGTCTATTGGGTTTTCTCAACCTTTGATAAACCAATACTCAACAATTGACTATCAATCAATTGCAACAACAAATATTAGTAAAATAACATTTAAACCAAAAAGTGATTATGTTTATAGATTGAAGTATGACAAATTTCAACTATCAATTAGTTCCAAAATTAAAAGGGTTCCATTTCAAGACAGGTTTTCTGATCTTACCGTAGATGATATAATATTTGCAGGATCCTATGATATAAGAGCTAGATTTTACATATCGCCCAATGTTAAAGTATTTCAACGAGCGTTTATCACAGGATTAAGTAATAGTCAGATCTTTCATACGACAGGAGTTGTAATAAAATTTTAGTAAAACTGAGCAATTATTACCAAAAAATGGTTACTTTTGCTTAGAAAAACTAAAACAACACTCATGTAGTGAGTACTAAATAGTTCACAACGGACAAGGCTTAGGCGAGTGAGTTGATAGTGAGTAGCAGGAGATGTAATCGTTTGCACTACAGAAAATTTGATACAATAAATCGGTGGGACGAGAGTGGTTGACCAGAACTATTTTTTAACACTTTTAGAATCTAATAGAATAAAACCTTAATGGTGATCTAATTATATTAAAAGGGGGAATTTAATGAACCGAGTATTTAGAAAGGTTGATGGAAATCCAGTTTCTGACATATCAAAACATACTTTGGATATTTTAAATGAATGTCCTTATGTTGAAATTCATGTTGGAACTGATTCTCAAAACCACAGAAGATCAACCGTATATGTGACCGCAATTGCATATCGGTATGGAAATCGCGGAGTTCACTATATATATCACAAACATAAGGTTAAGAAAATTCGTGATAAGTGGACAAGGTTATGGAATGAAGCGGATTATTCAATAGAGGTTGCAAACTTTTTAACAAGTAAGATGAACGTTAAACTTGAGATTGATCTTGATTATAATGCTCAAGAACAATACTTTAGTTCAAAGTTGGTTGGACCAGTTGTTGGGTGGGTTAATTCTTTGGGTTATAAGGCCAATATTAAACCTGATAACCAAATTGCAACAAAGGCGGCGGATTTTCATTGTCGTTAATATGTAAGTGTGAGTTCTAATATTTTAAGATAATATTTATTAATATGGAAACTAAAACACTAAAAAAATTAGAGGAGAATTTTCAAGCGAAAATTGATGCGGACATTAAAATTGAACCAAACGATTGGATGCCCGATAACTATCGTAAGACCTTAATTCGTCAAATTTCTCAACACGCCCATAGTGAAATTGTTGGAATGTTACCTGAAGGTAATTGGATTACAAGGGCACCTAGTTTACGTAGAAAGGCAGTTCTTTTGGCTAAAGTTCAAGATGAAGCTGGTCATGGATTATATTTATACTCAGCAACTGAAACTTTGGGGGTAAGTCGTGAGGACACCATTGATGATCTCCATCAAGGTAAGGTGAAGTATTCTTCAATTTTTAATTATCCAACTCTTACTTGGGCTGATATGGGGGCTATTGGATGGTTGGTGGACGGAGCGGCAATTATGAACCAGGTTGCCCTTTGTAGAACTTCTTATGGTCCATATGCACGAGCCATGGTAAAAATTTGTAAAGAAGAATCATTTCATCAACGACAAGGTTATGAAATCATGACAACCCTGATGAACGGCGCCGAATCTCAAAAAGAAATGGCCCAAGATACTTTAAACCGTTTCTGGTGGCCGGCTTTAATGATGTTTGGTCCAAGTGATGTTGAATCAAAACATACGGAACAATCAATGCGTTGGAAAATAAAACGATATACAAATGATGAATTACGTCAATCTTTTGTGGATGCAACAGTCCCTCAAGCCGAATTAATCGGATTAAAAATTCCAGATCCCAAACTTAAATGGAACGAAGAACGAGGTCATTACGATTTTGGAGATATTAATTGGGATGAATTTTGGCAAGTGATTGAAGGTAACGGTCCGTGTAATAAGGAACGAATTGAAGCACGAATTAAAGCGAAAGAAGAGGGTGCTTGGGTTAGGGATGCTGCTCTTGCGTTTGCCAAAAAACGTAAAATGTCCTCATTGTGAAATAGATATACAAAAAACTAGTGGAAAATAAATTTTATCAGGTGAAGTTTTTTTTTATAAAAGTTGTTTTTTTTTTTTAATGGTATATTTATAATAAAAAATATATCATGAAAAAAGTAATAAGATTAACAGAATCAGATTTAACAAGAATTGTTGAACGGGTGATTTTTGAACAAAATCAAAGTTTTACGAAAGGTTTTAATCAAGGTAAAACCGCAGGAAAACAAACACAACAATCGGTAAAAGGAGCACTAAAAAATGCAGGACAATTCATAAAAGGAGTTGCCGAACAAACAATAAAAATTGGTGGTCAAGTTATTAAAACGTTTGTTGTTGGTAATGTAGTTGTCTTTATGTTGGCAGGTAAAACCATTAAGGTAGGATTAGATCTTGGTAAAAAAATAGTTAGTTTTTTAGGTAGTTTAGCAAAACAAGTTGGGGGTGTTGTTGTTAGTGCTGCTAAAACTGTTGGTAATTTTGCACAATCAACTCTTAATAAAGCGGCAACAAATGTATCATCTCTTTTTACCTCAATATTTGATATGATTAAAAAATTAGGTAATAAAGCTTACTTAACAGTATTATCATTGGCATCTAAGATTGGTGATATATGGAAATACATTTCAAATTGGGCATCAAATGCGTTGAAATCGGCGTATGGAACAGTTAAAAAAGGTGTTACTGATGCTGCTAATAAAGCCTATAATGTTGGAAAATCAGTATATGATCAAGCAAGTGGCATTGCGGGAAATGTAGGTGGTTATGTTAGTGGTTTATTTAGTGAAGGTATAATTGATATGATGTTAGAAGATTACCATTACTATAACTCATTACCTATGAAAAAAATGATCAATGAAATTTATTTAGATAACAAATTTATTTTGTAATTTATTTAGATCTAACTATAAAACCCCACCTTATCAGTGGGGTTTTTTGTTTTAAAATATTTTACAAAGTATTTGGTGGATTAGAATTAAGTCCATATATTTGTAGAAACAATAAAACATATGGGAACTTACATTTACACTTACAAGAAAAAATTAGATAAAAAGGTAATTCTTAACGGACAAGAAGTTAAGGTTGGTGAAGCTACTTTTTTATGTAAACAAGATTGGTCAGGAAATTACACACCACAAGAAAAACGTGAAATGACAAGAGCAACATGTTTACTTGATCACGATCAACCTGATTACATTACATTTGGTGAAGAAGTTTATAAAAATAATAAACGTGGTATTTGGAGTGATGGTAGTGGTTTTTGGACAGGAATTGACCACAAAAATGACTATGTTGGAAAGTTAGAAAAAGTTGGTAGAAAATATTTTATAAAGTGTTTGGTAAATTAAAATAAAGTTCTTATATTTGTAAAACAAACGGGGGTGAGAAAATGTGATGGTGGACTCACCCCCACACGAGAGGAAAAAGTTCTTTGATTTAAAATATTGTGGTGGTAAGAAAGGGGAAACTCGTAAAGTGCATTAACCTGTTGACTCAAGATGGTGAAACGAGAGTGTGAGTCAACTACTAAACTACAAAATTAAAATAGTCAGGTGGAGGGTTATAGGTGCTCCCACACAGGTTCGAGTCCTGTCTTGACTACATATCGCAGGATAGAGCAGTGGTAGCTCGTTGGGCTCATAACCCAAAGGTCGGAGGTTCGAACCCTTCTCCTGCAACATAGCCAACCAAGCTTTACTACGATACGGGTAATACCTGTGGGTTAGGGGTGACGGTCAGGAAAGACTGACAAATTATGCTGACGTACCAGTGGACGCTTATATCGTCTATGACTGTAGTGGTAAGTTTAAAACGTTGGTTCGAATCCAACCGTCAGTACAACTGCGGGTATCGTATAATGGTTATTACTCCACACTTCCAATGTGGAGATGAGTGTTCGATTCATTCTACCCGCACAAAGAGACGAACAGTCCGACGGTTGAAGTGGGTGAGTAATTCCACACGTCTCTACTTGGGACTGATGCCGACGGCAGGTCGACTGATTTGCAATCAGATCGTATGGGTTCGATTCCCACAGTGTCCACCAAATAAACAATTAAAAGAATGAATGATGAGAGAAGTTTTATCAGGAACCTCAGAGTCATCGAAAGTTAAATTAATTAGAGTTAACACGAATACTGACTGGTTGAGAAAACTGAAAAAAACGCTTAAAAGAGTGAAGTACAAACTCAGAGTGGGGAGCGGGTCCCACAAAAAAATTTAAAAAAAGATTTGGTCTCGGCGCATAACGGTTGGTGCACTACCCTGTCACGGTAGCAAGTAGATAAACGAAAAAGAGGGTTCGACTCCCTTCGAGACCGCCAAACTTATTAAATTAAAAACTATGAAAACATTTGAAGATTTAGAATTTGAACAATTAAATGACTCACCATATATGGTTGGTAAAAAGTCTCGAATGGTGTTTGACAATGGATATGGTGTATCTGTTGTTTCACACTCTTATTCATATGGGGGTAAAGATGGTTTGTTTGAGGTTGCTGTTTTGGATAAAGACGGTGAGTTAACCTATGATACTCCTGTAACGAACAATGTGATTGGTTATTTAAATCCAAAAGATGTTACAGAAATTATGGAGCAAGTTCAGTCTTTATAAAAAAAATTGTTTATATTTGTATTATTGTATCACTAAATAAAAAAAAGAAAAATGAGTAAAGGAAAAACAAAAGGTCGTTACATTTGTAAAGTAGGTTTTTATGATATCTACGCTAAAGATGTTCTTAAATCAAGTAAAGGTCAGGGAGGTGTTTCTCAAATATTAAAAACTGATTATGATATTTATCATTCAAGAAAATTAACCAAGAATGGTTTTAAAACCAAAGAATTGGCAGTAAAAACCGCATCAGAATTAATGGAAAAACATTTGGCAAAGGCCTAATTTCCTTCTGGTCTCTTAGCTCATTCGGTTAGAGTAAATGACTCATAATCATTAGGTGGTTGGTTCGATCCCAACAGGGACCACTAAAATTTAAAAAATATGAAAAAAACAATCTTGGATTTATTTATAGGCTTTTTAGCTTCGTGTATTACAATGTTGGGTGGATACTTTGTAACTTTTTACTTTATGGAAGGTATTTCATTTACAAGTATTATTCTTGGTTTAATTGGGTATTTTATTATTTTTCCTGCAATTCAAAAGTGGGAGGAAAGAATAAATAATTTGTTTAATATCCAAAAATAAGAAAATAATAATTGATGTTATCAATATAATAATTGGGTAATATCTTTTTGTTTTTTTTTCGTCTTTTATTATAAAAATAATATGAATATTTCTATCATCATTGCAATTGCAATTCCGGTTTGTTTAACACTTTTTGTTGTTTATTCTTTTTTAAGACATAAAGATAAATAATTTACAACCAAAACTCTTTTTTTATAGTATTTATATATTAAAAACTAAATGGGTTGTTGTAATCGTAAACTTATAATTTCTGAACAAGAAAGAAAACACATTTTGTCCTTATATGGTTTAATTAAAGAAGCGGACGAACCCGCACCACAACAAACGAAATCCTCAGGTTTAAAATTTGATAAAACAATAAATTTTGCACCTGGATATTATAGAACTAAAGGTCCTGTAACAACTAAAGCCGGAACAACATATAATTGGGATGTTGATCAAACATTAAAAGCGGACTTAGAAAAGGTAAAAGAATTTTTAAAAAATAACCCAACAGGTTACATTGTTGAAGTAAACCTTTATAGTGGAGAATCACAAATACCAAATAATGACAATGAAGAAGGTGGTAAAAGAATAAATCAAAATGAACTTAATACATCAAGATTAAACACTTTAAAAAAATATATACAACCAATTTTCGATTCATGGAAATCGGAAGGAATTACACAAACCGATTTTAAGATAAACGAATATAAAGAAATTGGTAAAACTCCTTGGGTTGGTACACCATTTTGTCCTGCAAATACAACAGACCCAAGAACATGTTCAACAACTTATTACAACAAAGTTGCCGCTAAAGATCCTGTTGCTTTAGAATATAAAACTAAATACGATTCAGAGCAATATTTCAGAGTTATTATTGAAGTTAAGAAAAAAGAATCGGACCCTGGAACAACAGAAATTACTGAAGATTGTATAACAGGTCTTAAAATAAGAGTGGATGTTGAAAAACACGATTGTAACAATGCGGAGTTTTTTGTGATCTTGAACAATACTCTATTATACAATGTTGATGGTGGATATACTGCAAATGGAAATAACTCAGACAGTTATATTGAGGCTGATAATGGGTCAATAATAAGACCTAAAAGATTAAATCCAGGATATGGGTTTTTAGGAACTAATAAATACGGTACTAATGGGGATATTGGAAATAAAAGGTACGACGAGTTTATTGTTACACCTGAACAATCTAAAAAAATTATTGAGCAGTCTACGAATAATAAAATTAATGTTTGGTATATGTGCACACTAACCACTGGATGCCATTTAGACACACCAACCGTAACAATTTCGAAAGACAAGACACAAATATATAAAGGTAAACCTATGTCTGATAGTTCTTTGTTGGTCACATTAGATAAATGTGGAAATAAATCAGACAGTAAAGTTGATGAAACGGCAACTGAACCAAATGTTACCACATATAGAACTAAATTACAAAGTGATAGGTCTTCTATGACAGTTGCTAAAGAGGATGATATACCTGATACGAAAGACGAAAAACAGACATTGCTTAAATCGTCAAACACTTTACTTCTAATGTTGGACTACATAAATAAAACATTCATTCACCCAACGATAAGAACAATTTATTTTAGAAAATCTCCAAAGATGCCAAGTGGAGGATCAGAGTACAGTCGAACTGAGGGTGGTAAGACAATGTATTATGGATATAATATTCCTGAAAATAAAGTACTTTTTGATTGGGCAACTACTCAACAAAATGAAGGATCAATTGACGACTATGTTGCGAAAATAAATGAACTGATTGATAAGAATGATTATGCGATAAATAAAAAAGGTGAATATAAAAATAAAACAATAAGAGATGATGAATTGTATGGTGATGTTAGAAATAATTTGTCAACATTTTATAATGATGCATCCTCATTACTTGATATTGACGACTCGGGGCAAGTTTCTTTAAAAGATTTAGATACTTACAATTTGTTAAAAAAGATTGAAAATCCAGGAAAAGTATACACTGAAAAAAATGCTGACTTGAAAACAACTTGATTTTTAAGATATTTATATAAAAAATAAACTTTTAAAAACTAATTTAATGAAGTTAACAAAGGAACAAATTTTAGGTATCGTAAGACACGCTCTTACGTTTGTTGGGGGTATTTTAATCACAAAAGGATTAATAGACGAAACAATTTTAACCGAAATTATTGGTGGATTAACAACTTTGACCGGAGCTATTTGGTCAATAATTGAAAAAAATAAAAAATAATTTTTTCAATTTAAATATAAATCTCACATTTTGGGATTTTTTTTATTATGGTAAAATATTTATAATAAGACATGAATAATATCGCAACAATATTAGTGGCTTTTATTACCGGGGTTTTAGGTCCAATCGCTATAATTATAATAAAAAATTGGTTAGATAGAAAAAATCAAAAACAAGATATCGTAAAAGACACTTTAAGGTGTAGTGAACTTGTAAATTCAAAAATTGAACATATATTAGACGAATTTGATGCCGATAGGGTATGGATCTCTCAATTTCACAACGGAGGTAATTTTTATCCAACAGGTAAATCAATTGCCAAATTTTCAATTATATATGAAACCGTTAGTGAAAATACAACATCTGTCCAATCAAATTTTAAAAATATTCCCGTTAATTTATTTTCAAAATCAATAAATCAATTATACAATAATGACGTAATTCAAATATCTGATTTTTTAGATCCAAATATTCACACATACGGGTTAAAATATATCGCAGAAGAAACGGGGTGTAAATCAGGTTATTTATTTTCTATTAAAACAATTGACGATAAGTTTATTGGTATATTATCTGTTGATTACACAAAAGAAAAAAGAAACCTTTCTGTTGAAGAAGTTAACCATCTACAAGTTTTTGCTTCTTCAATCGGTGGTGTTTTAATGAGTTATTTGAATCAGTAATGATTTTTTCATATCTTTGTGATATGAATATTTTCTTTTTAGACTTTGACACCAAAAAATGTGCTAAATACCATTGCGACAAACACGTAGTTAAAATGATTTTGGAAACCTCACAACTTTTATGTGGTGTCCATCATGTTACCGACCAAGTTACCGACCATGTACCCTACAAGTTATCACATAAAAATCACCCATGTGCAATATGGTCTCGTGAAAGTTTATCTAACTACTTATACCTATGTGATCTTGGTTTAGAATTATGTAAAGAATATACCTATCGTTATGGTAAACGTCATAAATCTCAGGATGTCATTGAGTGGTGTTTAATAAACAAACCTAACATTATTGATAAAGATTTCACTACACCTCCTAAGGCAATGCCTGACGAATATAAAGTGGATGATGTTATAGAATCTTATAGGAACTACTATATTGGATCAAAAAAAGATTTTGCTAAATGGAAAAATAGAGAAATACCTGAATGGTTTTTAAATAACTAAAGTATTTATTGTTATGAAAGTAACAAAATCAGCATGTAGTTCTTCCAATCCTTGCTCAAGTTTTGGTGATTCCAGTGGATGTATTAGTAATTCTCAATTAAAATCTGTTGGTATTGGTAGTCATAAATTACAAACAGATGCCGCAAATGCATTTATAAAAATGTATGAAGACATGCCTGATAATGTAAAAAAATCTGTTAAATTATCGGATTCATATAGACCTTTAAATGTCCAATGTAATATTTTTGACTTTGATCATTATGAAAAAACTGGTAAAAAAAGAAAAAAAGGGACTTCAAATACCGCGGCGGCTTATCCAGGAAGTTCAAATCATGGGTGGGGTCGGGCAATAGATATATCACCATCAAATGTTCAAAAATGGATTAAAGAAAATGGTGAAAAATACGGATGGACATGGGGAGAAGGAAGAGCAGTTGGTGAACCTTGGCATTTTACATTCTGTGGATCAGGACCAAATAGGGACAAAAATTGTGATCAATATATGAGTGGAAAAATTACGGTAGATACATCACAACCTGAAACTGATAATGAAACGTCAGATCAAACGAATTTAAAAATTTATAATAAAGGTTCGTTTTTAAAAGGGCTTACCGATCTTAAAAGTTTTTTTGGTTTTAAGGATGTAACTAGCGAACCTGTTGATTCTGACGATCCTAATTTTTCAACAGAAAATGATCAAGAATCATCAGATAATTCACAAAACGTAATTACATCAATAAATGATTATAAAATAATAAACCCATCCTCATCTGATAATAATTTTTATTCTGAAGTCCTTAAAAAAATTGGGGCACCAAAAACTCCACAAAATTTATTATATTTTTATGCATGGAGACAAGCCGAAGGTGCTAAATCAACATTTAACCCATTTAATACAACACAAGCAAAAGAAGGTTCTACTTTTTGGAATTGTTTGAAAAGAAAAGAAGGTAAATGTTTAGGTGGTGTTAGAAATTATAAAACTGAATCTGATGGTATTGACGCAACTGCTAAAACCATAACAAATGGTAGGTATGGTTGTATTTTGGATAGTTTAAAAAAAGATATTGGGGCTGTTAATATTGCAACAAAGTGTTCTTCAGATTTAAAAACATGGGGAACTGGCGGCGGTATTAATAGAGTATTACAAACTAAAAATATCGCTCCACCACCAATATCAACATCAAAAGTTAAAGAGATTAATGAAGAACTTATTCAAGAAGTTTATGACATTAAAAAAATAATAAAAAAAGTTCTTTAAGATATTTGACATATCAAGATATTAGTAGTATCATTTCAATTATAATAAATTAAAAAATGAACGAAGAAATTAAACAAGTAAAAGAAGTGGAGATGTATTGTTATATCGTAAACGGAAAAAAACTTTGGACATCAAATTTGGTGTTTGCTCAATTAAGAGCTAGTAGATACGGAACTGATGATGTTTACGTAGAAAAAATTGAAGTAAAAGACTTGACAAATTAAAATAAAGTTTTTATGTTTGTAAAACATTTGAGAAAAGAAAGTATAAACACTAAAAAATCTCAAAAAAAGTTCACAAAGTACTTGACAGATCAAAATAAATGTCTTATCTTTGTAAAACAAATCGGAAACGTCCGATATAGTTCTTTGAAAAAATAGATTATCCGTTCAGGAGTAAGACGAAGACCTTCGGGTTTGAGAATGAAACTGATAAAGATATTGGGCCGTGTATGGTCCATTAAAATAAACCATGAAAGTGGGATAAAGTGAATCATTTGTGTTAGATGGTTTGCGTCTTAATTGTCTTCGGACAATTGAGGTCAAGTACACAAGCGGGATACCGTTTAACCTTTAGTACCGAGGGCAACGCTGTAGGGAAAGTGGTTAGATGATTGGGCGATGTGGGTCGTTCAGTTGAGGTGGGAACACTAAAAGAATTAACCCGTAGGAATATTTGCAAAACATGAGATTATCCAATTTCATTATTGCGTGTTCCAATATTAGAGATTGTTTAAAACCGAAAGGTATGTTAGTGTACGAGTGGTGTCGTTACTAACCTTAACGAACTTCTACCAAGGGGTTAGTTTCGAAGTAGTCTTGAAATATGGAAATGGGGACATTTCACGGAGTAGTTGAGTATCGACTCGTTCAAAAGATGGGTTGGCTCGGTTGGCAGACCACTACTTCGATAATCCACAACACAAAACTTATGACTATTGAATTGAGTCAAATTAATTATAATAAATTAAGGAAAAGTGTCTGTCACGGTATAACGGAAGTTGCCCACTTAGTCACGGGTTGTCCGTGGCACATTAGGTTCCCAAGACCGAGTGTATTTCTACCAAAAACCTCTAATCCTGCAAGGACGAGTTGGGGAGGCATCCTCAAAGAGAGTTAAGTAATAGGAGAGTAGTTATATCGTCAAGGAGTGATTGGTCTAACCAATCGGCAATGAGAAATACTTTCCAAAAGAAAGTGGATAAGAGTAGAAACAATAATGACTCTAAAGGTTCTCACAAAAACGTGTAATCTCAGCGTTTCTTTTTTAAAAAGATGGATCGACCGGCAAAAACATTTAGGGACAATTTGTCCCTTTTTTTGTGCTCTAAAATATAATTTTAACACAACACTAATCTATAATTTTAACGCATAAAAAGATCCCACCATAATTAAATGATGGGATCAATTGGTGGACCTAGAGGGCTCCGACTCCCTCGTCCGGCTCGTTTTGTCAAAAAGACAACTACATGTTTAGGTTAAGGTTTTTCATACCTTCCAAAATATTTGGTTCCTATTTTGACATTGTTACCAAAAACTGTGTCGAGTTCACTTTTGTTACGGTAGCCCTCTGAACGAGACCGTTGTTTCCTTTTAGAGTGAAAACCAACTCATCTACGACTTCTGTTACTAGGTATCTGTCTGACCGACCCTCCGTTTCCGTATCTTATTAAGCTACAGTAACTTCAGAACCTCTTAGTAAACCAAGAGTTTCCATTTTGTTTAGCACATTGCCAGTTGTTTTTTAAGTCAGTTTTTAAAGAGATTAACTTAGTCCCTACATGCTTCTTTTATCCAACCAACGCCCGTCAAATCCGATATAGGCCCATATATCTTAAATGACTATTTTCAAAGAACTATAATACAAATATAATACAAATATTTCTATTATCCAATATATTTATAAATATATGAAAAAAAGACTTCTTATAGAAAACGACATAGATGAACTAGAAGATTTTAGAAAAATTCTACTTTTAAATAAAAATAAGTTGGATTATAATGACGTTGATTTCTATGATAAAAATGGAAATAGCTTCAGAAATACTATTGAAGTAACCAAACATGGTCTATTGTTTCATTTTGATGATTTAGAACAGTTTTTAAAGTTTTTCTTTCAAGAGACATATGAAGAAGGTAGTGATGGTGAGTGGGACGCATCTAATTACGATAGAATGTATTATGGAAATTGGGACTTTTATAGTGAGTGTCAAGATAGAGCATACGATGATTGGAGGGAGGGTTACACTTTAGGTTATCTTTGTAATGAGGCAGGAGTTAGACTAAGAGAGTTACTTAAAATAATTGCACCTAACCTTGTAGAAAATATTTCTGAAGACGGTAAAAGAATTGATGGCGAAGGTCAAATAACTGGTATTTTAGACAAATACTTCAAAAATATTGGAGATGAAATTGATGAAATCGTTTGTATGGGAAAAGATCGTGCGGTTTCTAGTGGAGCTCAAGAACTGATGAAAAATACTTACTGTGATGGTCTAAAACAATTTGGTATTGAAAATTGGGGAAAGAGTAATTTTACAAATTGTTTTAGAACCTACTTTATAACTTGGGGAAATCTTGTTCAGTTATATATAGATAAAGGGGACTTTGATGAGAATGTATTGGATCTATTATTCAGTGCGATAGAAAGAGGTTTTAATAATCATCCTCCTGAGTATTACGAAATTGAACTTCAAATTTGGGATAATGAAATTTTTGAATCTGAAACTTGTGAAAAACTTGAAGATCTGATGGATGAGTATATTGAAAAAGCTCATGAAGAAATTGATTCAGATTATATTGAAGTAATGCAAAAACTTGGAAAGTTGGATTTATTTCAATTTAAACAATTACCCGATAAAAAACATTACCTTAAAGTTGAAAAGGTTGATCCTGAAACTTTAAAAGTAACATTTAGAGTTGGGACTTCACAACAAAATTGGAACTCAAAATTAGGTGTATCTGATGTTGATAGTGTGATTGCAATGGCAACTCAGCCAGGTTTATTCGACCCGACTGAGTATAGAATTGATTAACATTAATTAAACAGATAACGGGTTTTTAGGATTTCATACAATTTATAACCATCATCATCATTAATGTATAATTGATTGTCATCATAGATATCAAAAATTATGATCCCATTTTTTTCTTCAAAAACATCAATTGTTTCTAATTGGTGAACTTCTTCATGAAATGGGCAATCATCTTCATCATCTTCATCAACTATAATTGATTTTTTAAAAATTGGTTTTGATGGTTCATATTTTAATTCATATTTTTTAAACCCAAGTTTATCAACCATGTTTTTTCCGGCAACAATTGCTCTTTCAACATCATCAATACAAATAAACTCATTTGCTGTGTGCATATTATAATAACCACAAGACATATTAATACAAGACAAATCTGATTTTTGTTTAATCATCATGATATCTGTGTATGGGTGAGATTGAACCAGCATTTCGTTTTTAAACCCTTCTGTAATTGATTCTAACGCTAATTTGAAGAATTCTCCATCTTTATCAAATAACACGGTTCCAAAACAACTATATGAAATTAGGTGATCTCCAGGTGCGTCATATTGGGTGCAATAACCAACATCTTTTAAAAACTCCAAATCAACCATTTTTGATCCGTGACATCCTGTTTCTTCTGAAACAAAAAGGGCAATCTTAACTTTGTCTAATTGACGAAGCAATTCCAAACAGATATAAATACCACATTTATCATCACCACCAATACCGGTTGGTTTATCACCTGTATCATAAGCCTTTAAACATAATACTTGTTCATTACCGAAATCTTTTCCAAATGTGTAAGGACGAAGAAGATATTCTTCTTTAACAATAATTTCATCAACAATATTATGAACCGTATCGGTGTGTGATATAAACATTGGGTAATACTCACCCTCATCTAATGTTCCTTTGGTGACATAGATATTTTTATGTTCATCACAGACCACATCAACTCCTTCCATTTGTGAAAGTTCACCAAGAAGATATTCTACCATCTTATCTTCTTGATAAGTTTTAGATGGGACTGAAAGAAGTTCTTTAAATTTATTTAGATTCATTATATGTATTTTAATGTAAAGATAGGTTAATTTTTTTCAATTAACAAAGTATTTATTAATAAATTAAAATTATACTATGAAAAGAATTGTAAGATTAACAGAAAACGATTTGGCTCGTATCGTTAAACGAGTTATTAATGAACAAAACGAAGACGCTTATAAAATTTTGTCTCAAATGGAAACGTTGTGTAATAATGGTTATGCAGAAAGTGAATCCATGAAAAACACCGTATATAAAATTAAAGACAAAGCAACTTACGATACTATTCAAAAATTAGTATACAGCGGACCTAATTTCAAAAAGAGTCAAGGTAAAAATTATGCTTTAATTGCTGATTGGTTGAAATCTGAAGGTGTTGATCCAGTGGCATACGCATCTGGTGATGGTGATGAGTTAATGACAGGTATTAGTAATGCTGTGAGAACTTCAGGTGTCGGTGATGCAATTGGAAAACATTTAGGTAAATTTAATATTAAGGAACTCAAAAGTTTAACTTACGGAACACAAACATTTTAAAAAAATAACCCCTCCAAAAGAGGGGTTTTTAATTTTATTATGATTTAGAGATATTTAACTGAATCATTTTCCTAACACTCGTCATACCATCTTGATTCCAATAAGTTAAAAAACTTGTTTTGTCCTCACACAAAATGATGCCACAATCATTATCTTTATCAATTAATTTTACAATTATAGTTTTATCATCATTTTGAATTATTGATAATGGGCACGAACTAAAATATTCATCCAAAACATAAGATCTACATGTTTTATTATCCAAATCAATAACAAAAGTTAATTTCTTATTATTAAGGTCATTTATTAAATCTGGATTCATTAAAACTGAATCAACTGTGGTGTTTCTAAATGAAATCATTTCTTGATGTTCAAACACCTCAATGACAAATTTTTGACAAAATGAAATAAAACTAATAACAGAAAACAATAAACTAACAAACAGATTTTTCATTTTTTTAAGGGTTTATTAATAATTATTATTTTATAAAGATAGGTTAATTTTTTTCAATTAACAAAGTATTTATTAATAAATTACGATTATTATGAGTAAATTTATTATTACAGAAGAAGAAAAATTAAGAATCTTAGAAATGCACCAAAATGCAACATCAAGACAATATTTAAATGAATCAACAATTGCAAACACTCAAGCGGCGGCATTTGTTAACGAATTTAATAGAGTTATGACGGCTTACAAATTACCGGCTTACACAGCAAAATTTGTAAAAGGTGCCGATGATTATCACGGTAATATTGTAATTTATAAAGACGGTAAAGAACTTGTTAAATCCCCACAAGATTTTGGAGTTGCGGTTACCGCAAATCTATCACCAGGAGTTGCTGCACCTAAAGATCCATTAGATAATTATGGTACACAATTGGTAGATGGTAAACTTACACAGTTTGCTCAGAGTTTAGAGAATGTTTTAGGTACTGCTGACGCAACAGTAAAAAATCAATTAACTGCCGCGGTTAGAAGTGCTAGGGATGTGGTTAAAAAACAATTAAAACCAACAACACAACCTGTTACAAAACCATAATATTAATTATTGTGGTTTTACAATTTGAAATTTTGTAAACTTCATATACTCAATAAAAGGAGGTCTTCTATCGTAGAATACAACTGATTCGTAATTTACATCTAAATTTAGAATAAGTCCCACGTCAAATCCATTTTCTAGTAAATCAACAATCACAAATTTATTATCAAAATTAATTTTTATTGGTGATGAAAATTCTAAAATGTCATTTCTATAAAAATCAACAAAATTATTTGAAATATTAATCACATACCTACAGTTTTTAGTAGTTGGGGTGTAGTCATATGTTTGACCATTCAAAACATCGTAAATGGTCTGTGTTGTGTCACCATAATAAGATTGAACCTCGTCTACTTGAATAATCAAGGTTTGAGAAAAATAAAAAAAAGAAAATGATAAAAGAATTAATAAAAGGTAAGTTTTCATAGATATTGTTTTTTGATGTTATTACTACAAAGATACAGGTTTTTTTTTAGGATTCAAATTTTTATCAAAATACTTTCTGTTATGAGGGTTTCTCAAATTTAAACTTAGTGATGTTTTTTACTGTTGTTGAATATTCAGTAAACCAAAACCAAGTGACTGATTCATTTTGGTAATCCGTCTGAACTAATAGTCCATAATCAAAACCTTCTTCCATAATGTTAATTTTTAAAATTCCATTACCAAGATTTTGACACGTGATTGGTAAAGTGCTAAGTTCTTCATTATTTAGAAAATACGTTGAAGTCTCTTGATTAAGATCAATCACATATTTGGTGTAATCGGTGTTTTTATCCATCACAATATCAGGACTCAATAATACCGAATCGATTGTCGTTTTTGAAAAAGACACCATTTCTTGTCTTTCAAAGACGTGAATAATTAGTTTTTGACTAAAGGTTAAAAAACTTAGTAAAAAAGTTAAGGTTACCAAAATTGTTTTCATCGTATATTGTTTTATTATTTCTAAAAATATACACGACAAAATTTAATTTACCAAATTTATTCTTTCTTTTTTCTACCCCTTTTTGGTTTTTCTTCTTGATTTACGATAATAATTTCATCATTATCCACCTTTAACTGATAATTTTTATTTTCTTCAATTTCCACCATCAGAAGTTTTTCCGAAATTAAATCTTCTATCTTATCTTGGATTGCCCTTTTAATTGGTCTGGCTCCGAATGTTTCGTCAAAACCAACTTTTGATATGTAATCAACAAGTTCTTGATCGTATGAAAAATGATAATTTTTTTCTGACACTCTTTTTAATAATTTATCAATCTCCAATTTTGTAATTACGTCAATATGTTCTTTTTCTAAAGAATTAAAGATTACAACATCATCAATTCTATTTAAGAATTCGGGAGCAAAAAACTTACTTAATTCTTTTTTAAGAATGTCTCTTTTTACCTCTTCTTTTACAAATTCATTTTTTGACGTTTTGAAACCAACCCCACTTCCAAAGTCTTGAAGTTTTTTAACTCCAATATTAGAAGTCATGATAATCAAACAATTTTTAAAGTTGATTTTACGACCCAAAGAATCTGTAATGTGTCCATCATCTAACAATTGAAGAAGTGTTGAGAATATGTCTTTGTGCGCTTTCTCAATTTCGTCAAATAATATTACAGAATATGGTTTATTTTTAACTTGTTCCGTTAATTGACCCCCTTCATCGTGACCAACATATCCAGGCGGTGACCCAATAAGACGAGATATGGTGTGTTTCTCTTGATATTCACTCATATCAACTCTAATCATATTGTCTTCACTACCAAAAATTTCTTTTGCCAATTGTTTTGCCAAATATGTTTTACCAACACCTGTTGATCCTAAAAATATAAATGATCCGATTGGTTTATTTGGGTCTTTAATTCCCATCCTATTTCTACGAATAGATTTTGTTATTTTAAGAACCGCTTCTTTTTGACCAATTACTTTTGAATTTAAATTTTCATCTAAATTAATGAGTGAGTTTCTTTCATCTACGTTAATATTTGAAATTGGTATTTTTGTCATGTTTGATACCACCTCATAAATTAAGTCTTCTGGTATTGTTCTTTTACTATTTAATAAAAAATCTTCAAATTTTTTCTTTTCATCAACCAATTTGCTCAATACGTTTCTTTCTCTATCGCGAAGTTCTGCCGCTTGTTCGTAGTCTTGTTTTTTAATCACATCAATTTTTTCTTGTTTGATATCTAAAGCTTCTTGTTTTAGGTTCTCAATACTTTCTGGTTGTTTAATATCAATTTGCATTCTTGCCCCAACTTCATCTAAAATATCAAATGCTTTGTCAGGAAATTCACGATCGGTAATATACCTATCTGCTAATTCAACAAAACACCATAAGGTTTTATCATCATAGATTACTTTATGATGATCCTCATATTTTGTTTTACTTTGTTTTAGAATTTCAAAGGTTTCTTCTTTTGTTGATGGGTCAACAATTACTTTTTGAAATCTTCGTTCTAACGCACCATCTTTTTCAAAAGATGTTCTATATTCATCAAGAGTTGTTGCTCCAATACATTGTATGTCTCCTCGTGATAATGCTGGTTTAAATATGTTTGACGCATCAAGGGATCCTGAACTATTTCCTGCGCCAACCATAGTATGAATTTCGTCAATAAATAAAATAATATTTGGTGACGATTCTAGTTCTTCAATAATCACTTTCATTCTTTCTTCAAATTGACCTCTATATTTTGTTCCGGCAACAAGAGAATTCATATCTAACGATACAATTCTTTTATCTGCCAAATTTTTAGGACATTCTCCGTTATGAACCATCATAGCCAAACCTTCCACGATTGCGGTTTTTCCACAATTATGTGAAACGACCCCATTTGAAATATATTTTCTTTCGTTATCTAAAACTTCCAAATCATATGTGTTGTGAATTCCAATATCAGTCTTCTCAAGAACTTCGTAAATATTGTTATCATCACAATACACAAAATCTCCAACATTAATGTTTTTCAAATTAATCCAAAATGAGTTATTGATATATTCATTATTTTCGTTAGTCGTATTAATATCTACCTCAACTAAATGGTCTTCAGATCCAGAAAGGGTATACCCATTTGATAGTTTAATTTCATAACAAAATTTATTTTGTTTTTTAAATAAGTTACCTATTAATTTATAACCTGAAGGTGTTTTAACTTTATATGTTCCTCCATTGTTTTCTATTAAATTAAAAAATTCTTCAATTTTAATTTTCATAATGTTTTTTTATTTTTTCAATTAATTTATTGTCATTTGAATCATAAATTAAACTAATGTTATTATCCACACAAAATTTAATTTTATAATTCATTTTTTCTTTATATGACTCTAACACCTGATCTAATTTATTCATATTTTTACCATTTAATAAACCAAAAAATTCTACAAATATATTTTCATTAGGGAGATAAAAATCACATTTCATATTACTCTCTGGATAGTTAGTTTCATATTCAAAATCTAAGTTATTTTTTTCTAAAAATAAAGCAACCCTGTACTCCCCAACACTTTTATATCTTATTCCGTTGTGGTAAATAGAGATACCATAATACTGCCGATTTTGGTTTAAGTTAATTTTGCCGTAAATAATATTTTTTAATTCTTTATCCGTTGTTTGGTAAAAATTATGTATTATTTTACTACTAATATATGGTGATAAATCTGAATACTTTTTTATGTCATCTTTAGACAAAACACAATCAACAAAATCGTTTACATTTTTGTTTGTAACGCAATAAGTTATTATAGTATTTATTTTTTCTTTAAATCCTGAATGTTTTAAAATGTCCGAGTAACTTTTTTTACCGTATTTGAAACTATTTTTACTTTTTTGTATTTCAGAATAATCTACTTTGTTTTTTAAACTGGTAATCCACTTATCTTGTCTTTGATTAAAAACTTTAGTCCCTTCATCATTTCCATATTTTTCTATACATTTTTTTAAACTAAATGTACTTTGTCTTTGAGTTACTTTAGTTTTAGCGTTTTGGAGAGAGTAACCTTTTTTGACCCAATATTCAACATTAGTTGTTGTTTTATCTTTATAGTGTTCTGGATTAGATTTTTTTAAATCAGATAATTTTTTACTATTTTGTTTTTGTTTGTCACTGATAAACTTTTTAATGTTGTTTTCACTCCATCCCATACACTTTAAAAAATATTCATTATATATAGTTTCAGGATATTTTAAAATTGATTTTATGATGGGTTTAACCTGTTTGTAATTAATATATTCGGTGTCCTTTATAAATTCTTGGATATCTTTTCTATGTGAATCGTTAAATTTTATAAAAATTTTCATTAATTATAAATCTTTCAAATTCTTCAATGGTTAGAACCTCAAAAATTGGTTTTTTTCTTTTTTTAATCACCATAACATTAAACAGGTTGTGGGAAATACCACATCCTAACTATAAATATCACATAGTTTCAACATTGTGAGTATTTACATCTGAAATTTTTTCAACTTCAATCCAAGTATCCCCTAAAACACAACCAGGTTCACCAATAATAATTGGGTTATTTTTCTTTCTACGAGATAAAATTTGTGCAATTCTAAAGATCTCATTTTTCCTTCCAATAACAGGGTCAAGTTTACCATCTTCGGCTAACTTATTTAGATCTTTACTGAAGTTATTTAACACTGGTGTTCCACTTTCAGATTTTTTCTTTGGTTTTTCTCCGCTATCATCCATAAATTCTAACATATTATTTTTTTTCTAATAATAATAACTTTTATTTAAAAAGTCCATTATTGACATATTGTCAGTTTAATATTTTTAAAAGTTTGTTTATACTGACATTTTGTCATAAAATATTATTTGGCATAATATTTCATAAAAAAAACAAAAATAAACCTATAAAATAATAAAAAATGATTAACAGAAACGAATTCAACAAAATTTTAAATCAAATGTTTTTACCATTTGATGATAAAAAATGGAATAGAAAATATTATACGTCATCAGATGGATCTTTTTCTATTAGTTACATTTCATCATTTGGTCTTGATACACCAAACAATGAAATTGAAATATTAAAAAACAAATTAAACATTGCTGTTGAAGATCAAAAATTTGAGGAAGCCGTTGACCTAAGAGACCAAATTAAAAAATTGGAAAAAAATATGAAAGAAATTTCAGAGTTACAATCTAAATTGGATGATTGTGTAAAAAACCAAGACTTTGAAAGTGCGATACAATATCGCGATAAAATTAGGTCTCTTAAATAAAACGATTAAATCCACCTCATCGGTGGATTTTTTTTTATGTCGATATATTTATAATTAAATAAAAAAATTATGAACAAGTTTATTATCTCAGAATCAGAAAAACAACGTATTTTGGAAATGCACCAAAATGCAACATCAAGACAATATTTGATGGAAGAAAGCACTAACTCTCCAGAAATTTTTATACCTTATAAAAAAATAAAAAATCAACAAGGTGAGACTGTAGCGGTTCCGGCAAAAGAGGCTTATGCCAATTCGGAATATGTGACAACTTTTCGAATTTTAGATGGTGATCCTGACACCATAAAAGAGATAACTAAAAATCCATCTTATTTACCATATAAATTGGTTAGTATAGAATTGGATGGAAACGCTGGTCAAGGAACACTAAGACCAACTGGAGCTCAAAAATTTGAAACAATCAATGGTGCCGCTTATTTAACAGGAAATTTGGTAGTTGGTTCAGCAACACCAAAATTAGGAATTCACCCATCAGGAATTGTAACAAAATTTTCTGACACAACAACTCAAAGAATGGGTGGAGTTCTAATAAAAAAAGGAAAAGAATATATCCCAACACAAAAATAGTAAAACAAAATTACAAATTATTAAATCCACCTCATCGATGGATTTTTTTTGTTTGTGTATATTTATTATTAAATAAAATTAATTATGAAAAAAATTGTAAAACTAACAGAAAGAGATTTAACCCGTATTGTTAAACGAGTTATAAATGAAAGACGTTACTTAATGGAAGAAAGCACTAACTCTCCAGAAATTTTTATACCTTATAAAAAAATAAAAAATCAACAAGGTGAGACTGTAGCGGTTCCGGCAAAAGAGGCTTATG
>Ga0247836_1002718_pt1 | contig 25085 bp, 22 predicted proteins | sample LaCruzMarch2015__4_FD_187116 | JGI IMG/M metagenome (GOLD analysis project Ga0247836, IMG submission 187116) | Freshwater microbial communities from meromictic Lake La Cruz, Castile-La Mancha, Spain - LaCruzMarch2015_14m | ecosystem: Environmental > Aquatic > Freshwater > Lake | place: Spain... | reverse complement strand
GTGCTGCGGGCCAAGCCGTCGTCGTCCAAGGGGCGGTATCTGAAGAAGGTCACCGTCTCCACGACCACCGGTCCGGGTATCCCGGTCGATCCGTCGGTGACGCGCAACTTCACCGAAGAGGGTTAGGTCAGTACGAGCCGGAGTGGCTGACCACCACGCGCACCGTTTTCAGTGCGATCACGATGTCGGCCATGATCGACCAGTTCTCGACGTAGAACATGTCGAGGCGCACGGAGTCCTCCCAGGACAGATCCGAACGTCCGCTGACCTGCCACAGGCCGGTGATGCCCGGTTTCACCAGTAGCCGGCGCATGGTGTGGTCGTCGTAGGAGGCGACTTCGTTCTCCAGCGGCGGACGCGGGCCGACGACGCTCATCTCGCCGGTGAACGCGTTGATGAACTGCGGTAGTTCATCGAGGCTGTACTTGCGCAGGAACCGGCCAAGCGGTGTCACCCGCGGATCCTTGCGAATCTTGAACAGCACCCCGCTGTCGGATTCGTTGAGGTGCGCGACCTCCTCGAGCATGGCATCGGCGCCGACGACCATGGTGCGGAACTTGATCATCTCGAACGGCTTGCCGTCCAGGCCGATGCGCTCCTGGCGGTAGAACACCGGGCCCCTACTGGTCAGTTTGATGGCCAGGGCGATCAGCAGCAGCAGGGGCAGGCCGAACAGCAGGGCCAGGCCGGAGAAGGCGAAGTCGAACGCACGCTTCTGAAACCGCTTGGCGCCGTGGTACTGCGGCTTCTCGACGTGAATCAACGGCAGGCCGGCCACCGGGCGCATGTGCAGTCGCGGCCCGGCGACGTCGACCACACCGGGTGCGACAAGCAGGTCGACGTCGAGGTTCTCCAGTGCCCACGACAGCTCCCGCAGGCCGGTGCCATGGAACTGCTCAGTGGCCGCGACCGCGACCGCGTGGCTGCCGGAGGCGACGACGGCCCGGGCGACAGATTCGTCATTTCCAAGGACCGGGACGGTGCCGAAGCCCGGGATGGCGACGCCCGCGCGGGAGTACTGCCCGGGAATGCAGGCCCCGACCACGTCGTAGCCCGACCAGGGCTCGCGGGACAATCCGAGGGTAAGGTCGCGGACCGCCTGCGGGCTGCCGACGACCAGCAGGCGGGTGACGCACCGGCCGTGCTGCTTGCGCAGTCGGACGACGATCCGGCGGGCGACCCACCGCGACGCCAGCAGCAGAACTACCCCTAACGGCAGGGCCACCATGAGATAGCCGCGGGCGAGTTCCAGTTTGAAAAGCATGGAGATGATGGCGACGGTGCCGAACACCGAGATCGTGGCCCACCACACCCGCCGGTATTCCTCGACGCCGGATCCGATGACCCGGGTGGACCGGGCGCCGTTGATGGTCAGCGCCACCATCCACCCGAGCGCGATGGCGGCCGACACTTCAAGGTAGGTGACGTTGCGCATCAGTGGGAGGGCGCCGCCACTGGGGGCCGAACCAAACCGGATCCACTGGGCGAATCCGACGGCCACAACGATGGCAATCAGATCGCTCAGCGCCAGCCAGCGGGCATAGGTGCTCTGCCAACCGGCCGTGGAGGCCCCAGCCTCCCGCATCGCTGCGGGGTTTGCTGAGGTGATCGCGGTCCCCGATCGCGGCGTGGGCATGACCCGCCGAAAATTGCCTGCCTTAGCTGGGGACCCCACGATTCTCCTCCTGCGACTCTCAGGTTCCTCTGAGGTTAAGCCAAGGCGTCGCCGTTTGCCAAATGAATGGAACTTTTGGGGACTTTTGGCCCTGTGGTCGAGCCTTGGTTAACCGGATGCCGCCGGCGCCAGGGGCACGCCAGTAGGGTTCGGTGATCCGGGTTGGGGACCACCTGCATATCTACCGGTCACTGGATCCTTCTGGTGCATTGATAATCTTAAAGTTAGTTACTACCAGGGGAGTGAACTGCGCGTGGTTGACGACGACATGCCGGTCGAGGTTATCGACAACACCCCACCGACGGTGACTCCGCGCACCCCGTGGTTCAGGCGGCGGGGAACGCTGGTCGGCATTGCTGCGGCCTTGGCGGCATTGATCGCCGCGTTGGTTTTCACCAATGGGCGCGCTGATCAGAAGGCGGCACAGTCAGCGCCCGGTCTGACGATCCAGCAGTACATCAAAGACAACGGGATCACGTCGACGCCGGTGCGTCTCGGCGATCCGGGGGCGCCGAAGATCGTGATAGCGCTGCCGCAGGGTTGGTCGGACTTGGGGGAGGACACTCCTAAGTGGGCATATGGCGCGGTTCAGGCCGACAATTCACCGAATCCCGATGATCCGCCGACCATTACGGTGCTGCTTTCCAAGCTGACCGGTGACGTCGACCCGGCGAAAATCCTTGAGTATGCGCCCGGTGAACTTGGGAACCTGCCGAATTTCGTGGCGGCGAACGAACCCATGATCGACAAGCTCAGCGGATTTGACGCCATCCAGCTAGCCGGCCTTTACGAGAGGGACGGTACGCAGCGCACTATCGCCCAGAAGACGGTGGTGATTCCCGCTAACGACGCGGTCTATGTGCTGCAGATGAACGCCGACGCGCTCAAATCCGATGCCATCGCCCTGATAAAAGCGACCGACGTGATCGACAAGGAAACGAAAATCACGCCCTGATCGTGCGACGGCACAGTTCCATGATCGGCGGTAACAGGTCGGCGATCTGAGCGCCGATGGCGGCGAACACCTCCGGGCTTTGGCCGATCGGATCCGGGATATCCGGTTTGTCCTTTGTGCCTAACCGAGGCCGCAATCCGGCAAGGTCAGCGAGCGTCTCGGCTTCGTCCATGGACGCTAGGCGGGAAGCCTCGGTAAGGGTGAATGTCCGCTGCAGTTGTCGCGGCGCGGTCTCTAAGACGATGTCGCGGTGGGTGCCTGTCATGGCAATGATGAGATGGGCACTGGAGGCGATTTTCGCCGTGAGTTGCCGTGCGGCGAATCCGGAGGTGTCCCCGCCCAGGCCCTCCAGAACCACTGCTGCGTCGCGGTGAACGGGGTGGCCGATCACCGCGCGGGTCCCGGCACTGGACGCCGTGAGGTCGGGGATCGCGTACTGAGCGGCGTGGGCAGCTGCGAGCCGCTCCGCGGTGGGGGAGCGGCAGATGTTTCCGGTGCAGACGAAAAGGATGTGCATGATGTGGTGTCGGCTCTCGTCTCGCTAAAGATGTCTTACAACTCCTGGTTTAGGGCCGCGCCTTCGTCACCATACCGTTTTCGGTCGCCTTGTTGGGTTTAGCTTGTTTTGGAGGAAATCGCCGGTGCTTATAGATCTTCCGGGGTGTAGCGCGCTCCGCTTAAGGTCTCGTCCCCGACTCACGGTGTGTCTAGCGTCTGCGCTGAGCCTTTCTCCTCGACGAGGTCCACCCACCGTTGCATCGCCGCTGCTTGGTCAAGAACGGCCGCCCGGTATTTTTGACCGTTGAACCCGAAACGCGCGGCCGCGTCCTTGTCGTTGTGAAGGTGTCGGATCGCATTGAGAAGTGCTTCTGGATCGCCCGCGGGAACAACAATCCCTGCGGCAGCAGCCGTGACTTCCGAGGCGGTAATCCCCGTGGGATCAGTGGCGGCAACTACCGGCCGGCCAGCAGCAAAGTACGACGTGAGCTTGCTCGGCACCGCCATTGAGGCGACCCCCTGTTTCTCGTTAACGATAAGCACGTCAGCGGCCGCGAGGGCCATGCGATAGTCGTTGTCGTCGAGCGGATCGATGAAGGTCACCCGGCAAACATCTTGTGCCGCTAGTTCCAGAGACCGACGTTCTCCACCGTCGCCGACCAGCAGGAACTGCACATCCTCGCCGTGTTCATCCGCCAGCCGTGCCGCGTCGAGGATGTTCTCAAGGCCCTGTTTGGCGCCCATGTTGCCGGTGTGGACCGCGAGCACAACACCGTCTGGCCAACCGAGTTGCGCCTTAGCGGTGGCCGGGTCGATTGGTTCCCACGGCGGTAGATGCGTCCAATTCCGCACCACCACAACCTTTTCCGCGGCAACCCCAAGTTCGTTGGTGACATATTCCTTGAATCGCTCGTGTATGACGACAACGAGATCTGCGGCGCCCAGCGCGTGTGACTCCACCCACCGCGTGACACGTTGGACAACACCACCGCCCTCTCCGATCTCAGTTAATCCCAGGGTGTAGATGTCCTGCACCCAAACGGCTACCGGAGGCCGTCGCGGGGTGAGTCGCAGTCGGGCGAGAACGAGGGCTGTGGAGAACAGGGATGGCGAAACCGCTATGACGATCCGTGGGCGCCCTATACGACGAAAAGTTAGCCGGAGACCGAAGCTCAACTCGGACAACAACCGTCGGATTCCTCGGGGGTTCCGAGGCAAGTAGTGCCGCAAACGGTGCAGCTCAACTCCGTCGCGGCGCTCTGTACTACTCCATGCGCCGTAGCCCTCTCGTATCCTCCATTCGGGATAGTGAGGGTGCGCAACGTAAGAGGTGACCTGAAAACCGCGTTGCGTAAGACCGGTCGCAAGTGCGCCGGTGTACGGGGCGATGCCCGTCGGTTCCGGGGGGTAGTTCAAACCAAAAATCAACACGTCCGGCGACTGATGCATTCAGGGAACGCTACCCAACAACTGCTCCAACGCAATCTCTCTGTGCCGGACGTTCAGCGGCGAGCAATTGGCTATCGCCTGATTGTTCCAACGTTTTGTCGATACCAGTCGACCGTCTGCTCAATTCCCCGCTGGAGGCTGATTTTGGCGGTCCAGCCCAGATGAGTGAGTTTGGAAACGTCCAATAGTTTCTGGGGGGTTCCATCGGGCTTGCTGGAGTCCCAGAGGGTTTCCCCGGTGAAGCCGACGGCGCGCGAAATGGTCTCGGCGATCTCGCGAATGGTGACATCGGTCCCGCTGCCGACATTGATTTGCTCGGGCCCGTCATAGTGTTCAAGTAGATGCAAACAGGCGTCCGCCATATCGTCGGAATGCAGGAATTCCCTTCGCGGGGAACCAGTGCCCCAGTTGGTCACCGAATCCGCGCCGGCCCCCGCAGCTTCGTCGTAACGGCGGATCAGGGCCGGAAGCACGTGCGATCCCGTCGGAGAGAAATTGTCGTTGGGCCCGTACATGTTTGTGGGCATAGCCGAAATCCAAGGCAGTCCGTACTGCCGACGCACAGCCTGCACGTGCAATATGCCGGCAATTTTGGCGATCGCGTAAGCATCGTTGGTCGGCTCCAAGAGGCCGGTCAACAGGGAGTCTTCGCGGATCGGTTGTTCGGCGAACTTCGGGTAGATGCACGACGAGCCGAGGAACAGCAACCGCTCCACTCCCGCCTCCCGTGCGGCATCGAGAACGTTGACCTGGATTCTCAGGTTGTCACTCAGGAAGTCGACAGGGTAGGTGCTGTTGGCCAGGATGCCGCCAACCTTCGCCGCCGCGAGCACGACGTATCGCGGTCGGGCGGCGGTGATGAAGTCGAAAACCGGTTCACGGTCACGCAGATCGATCTCTGCTGATGTTCTGGTGATGATGTTGTCGAATCCGGCATCCACAAGTCGTCGGACAATCGCCGATCCGACGAGGCCGCGATGCCCTGCGACGTAGAAGCCCGCTCGCCGCTCCAGTTCCCCGGGCGAAAACGGCACCTCGTCCCTCACCGGCGGGCCGCCCGATGGGTGGCCGGCGTGTTCCAGGAGTCCAGGTGCACAGTGTCGATCCAGCGATTGCCCGCGTGTTCGAGCGCCTCGATGTCGGCGTCGACCATGAGGCGGGCCAGCGCTCTCCCGTCGACCGTCGCTTGCCAGCCGAGCTTCTCGCGGGCCTTTGTCGCATCTCCAATTAATGCGTCGACCTCAGCGGGCCGCAGGTAGCGTTCGTCGAACTTGACGTGGTCCTCCCAGTCCAGGCCGGCATGCCCGAAGCTGATCTCGAGAAACTCGCGAACTGTGATCCCCGTTCCGGTTGCCAGGACATAGTCGTCCGGCTCGTCGGTCTGCAGCATGCGCCACATACCCTCGACGTATTCCGGCGCGTACCCCCAGTCGCGAGTGGCGTCCAGGTTTCCCATGTAGACGAATTCCTGGCGGCCCGCCTTGATTGCTGCCACCGCACGGGTGATTTTGCGGGTCACAAACGTCTCTCCGCGGCGGGGCGATTCGTGGTTGAACAGAATGCCGTTCACCGCGAAAAGGCCATAGGCCTCGCGATAGTTCCGTGTGATCCAATAGCTGTACGCCTTGGCCGCCGCGTAGGGCGAGCGCGGATGAAACGGTGTGGTTTCGTTTTGAGGCGGTGGTGTAGATCCGTACAGCTCAGATGATGATGCCTGGTAGAACCGTGTTTCAATACCTGCCAGACGGACAGCCTCAAGCATGCGCACCGTTCCGGTGCCGGTCGTGTCCGCTGTGTGCTCAGGCTCATCGAAGGAAACCCGCACATGAGACTGCGCGGCGAGGTTGTACACCTCATGCGGTGCCACCTCGGCGAGCAGTGTCACCAACCGGGTGCCGTCGCTGAGGTCGCCGTAGTGCAGGAACAGTCTGGCGTCAGCAGAATGGGGGTCGACGTAGAGGTGGTCGATCCGAGCAGTGTTGAACGTCGAGGCCCGGCGGATCAGGCCGTGCACTTCGTAACCCTTGGCCAGCAGTAACTCCGCCAGGTACGAGCCGTCTTGGCCGGTAATCCCGGTGATAAATGCACGTCTTCTCACGTCTTGGTTCTCCTGCGTCGCGATGCCGCGGCAGCCGCCGAGACACGATAGTGAAGGCTATCAACGGCCGATCAATCACGAGAGATCCAAATCCGTAAACAGGCTCTTCGAAAGCCCGGGGTGCAAGCGCTGTGGCGGTGGATCTCCGATCATGGCGGCATAGCGCGCCATGTCAGCTTCGAGGAGGTGCTCGTCGCCGGGGGAGCGCGGCCTGGCGCCGAAGCGGACCAACGATGTCGGTGCCCCCACGGCCTCGGCGATCCATTCGACGGCATCGCGGACTCGCACGGCCTTCCCCGTACCAAGGTTGAAGACGGCATCATCGCGCGGTGCCGAGGCCGCGATCGCGCAAAGGCCTGTGCAGACGTCATCGACGTGGATGAAGTCGCGCCGCTGCAAGCCGTCGGACACATCGACGCTCTCGCCGCGGTCGAGCGCGCTGACCAATGCCGGGAACAGGCGCTGCGGTGCTTCCCCGGGGCCATAGACGCCAAATAGCCGCGCAACCGCGACGGACTGGGCTTTATTGGCAGCGTAGGCCGATGCATAAAGCCCGCTCATCAGCTTGGCGATGCCGTAGGCAGTTTTCGGGGTACACCGATCCTGTTCGTGCAACCGGCCGGCGCGGCCGTATTCCGCCATGCTCCCCGCTAAGACGAAGCGCGTGCCCTCGTCGGCTGCGGCCATCAGGTTCTGGATCATGGCGAGATCTGCAACGATCAGTTGAACATCGTGGGCGCGCGCACCCGAAACTCCCGTAGCGGCTAAATGAAAAATGGTGTCGGGCCGGTCGCGCGTGGCCGCTTGCTGAACCGAAACCGGATCAAGGAGGTCCACCGTAGGCCGGCTCCAAGCGACTACTTCAACAGCATCACCTGCACGCAAGTGGTCAACTAACCGGCGACCAATGAAGCCCGAGGCACCAGTGACCGCCACGCGGCCCAGAACGCGAAGGGTATTGGTCATGCTTTGTCGGCGACTGCCGCACTGTAAACGGCGATTAGACGCGCGGCGACGCTTTCCCAGGTATAGCGAGCCGCTACGACCTCGGCGGCTCGGCGGCCCATTTCAGCGAGCGCTGCGTCATCAAGCGACAGCAGTCGACGAAGCCCATCTTCAAGCCCATCGACCGTTACCGGTACGACTACGCCAGCTCCCTCGTCGGCGACCTCCGGCATATGGCAGGTGTCCGTGATGAGCAGCGGAAGTCCCGCACTAGCCGCCTCGAGAAGGGCAATCGAAAATCCCTCTTGGTGCGAGGGCAGTGAAAAGATATCGCCAACCGTGAAGACGACTCTCGCCGACGGACCGGACATCGCCGTAGTCAAGATGATCGGCGGATCGCCCATAGCGGCGATCTGAGCTCTGACTTGAGCCTCGAATTCGAGTTCCTGCGCGATGGCGGCCGCAAACAACCCGGCCCCCGGAAATTCGGGATAGACGCGCCCGAACGCCTCCACCAGCAGATCGAGGCCCTTCTTGTGGTGCAGGCGACTGAAGTACAGGATCGTGCGCTTCCAGTCGCGCATTACCGGAAATTTTTCGAGCACCAACTCCCGCGCTGCTGACGAATCGGCAATGTGCAATGGCGTGGCCCCGTTGGGCATCAGCACGACCCGGCTCGCAAGTCGCAATTGCGAAGCCTCATCCGCTTCTTCCTGGGTGCCGTAGAGCACCGCGTCGGAGCGGTTGAGCAAGGCGCCGGTGCCGAAAAACGTCCGGGCAATCCGCTTCTTGAGTCGCGACTGTCGAAGCTCCCAGCGTACGAGCATTCCGTGGGCTGAAACCAACACCGGCTTGCCTGCCTTACGAAAGATCGCTGCCGCATCTGCCAGTCCGGTTTCCCACACGCAGTGGACATGCAGCACGTCGAAGCGGTCCAGGTTGGCCTTCACAAATTCGCTCAATCCGCGGCTTCGCCCGATCTGTCTGGGAAATCCGCGAGAGAAGATGTGAACGGGGATCCGTGCCTCGGCCATCTCGGGCCAAGCTTCTCGAATGCCGGAGGCCTCCCCAATATCCCCCATCGTGGCGACTTCGACCTCACAGCCCGCCCGGGCCAGCGCGACCGCGCTGCCGTTGACGACGCGGGGGGGGCCGCCAAACCTGAAGTCCATGGTTGGAGTGACGATCAGAACGCGCATGTTCATCGAAGTGGGATCTCAGCTCTCCTAAGTGACGGCCCAGGCTATCGACAAGGCGGCCGCGTCGCGCGAGTAGGCGTCGATCTGATCTTCGGTGATTCGACGGAGGTCTTGCGTGCCTTGCGACCAAGCCCGATACCAGCCGACGGTCTCGGCAATCGTGCGCTCGAAGTCCCACGCCGGTTTCCACGCGAGTTCACTCCAGGCCCTCTCTATGTTCAGAGAGAGCGTGGTGGCCTCCGTGGGCGCCCCGGCTTCATCAAGATGGTCGGCTGAGCCAGATCCCCAGTCCTTGACGAATTCGTCTACCAACTGCTGGACATTGCGGATATTTTTCTGGTCGGGACCAAAGTTCCAGCCCTGCGTCACCTGGGCACCGATACGTAGCTGGTGCACCAGCCACATATAGCCGCTCAGCGGTTCCAGCACATGCTGCCAGGGGCGCGTTGCCAGTGGGTTGCGAATGCTGATCGATTGGCCCTTCGTCAGTGCCGCGATGCTGTCGGTGATGATCCGATCCTCGGCCCAGTCACCGCCGCCGATCACGTTTCCAGCACGCGCACTCGCTAGCCGGATCGGGCTTTCCGGAGCAGCGAAATAGCTGCTCCGCCAGGACTCGACGACCAGTTCGGCCGCGCCCTTACTCATCGAATAGGGATCGTGACCGCCCATGGGATCGGTCTCGCGATAGCCACCGCGCCGGCCGTCGTTGCGATAGCACTTATCGGAGGTGACCACGACGATGTCGCAGGGCCCGCCCCAGGCGCGCACCGCTTCAAGAACATTGGCCGTGCCCATGACGTTGGTTTCGAGTGTTGCCAGCGGCTCCCGATAGGACAAGCGCACCAGAGGTTGCGCCGCGAGATGTAATACGACGTCGGGTCGGACCTCGCGCACCAGCGCAGCCATCGCCGCAGCATCACAAATATCACCAAATCGGTGGTCGAGGCATTCTGCCGCGCCAGTCAGCTCGAAAAGCGAAGGCGTGGTGGGTATGTCGATGGAGAGGCCGGTGACCTCGGCTCCCAGCTTGGCAAGCCAAATGCTCAGCCAGCTGCCCTTGAACCCGGTGTGGCCGGTCAGGAGAATCCTGAGACCGTCGAATACGCCGCCGAACACGGTCACCAGTTATGAGTCCAGGGCGCCGAGCCACCGGCCCACAGGCCATTGAGATAATTCCAGTCACGCAACGTATCCATGCACTGCCAGAAGCCGTTGTGCCGGTAAAGCATCATCTCCCCGCCTCTGGCTGCTTCCTGCATCGGCTCGCGTTCGAGCATGACGTCGTCGACGTCGCCCGAGAGAAACGCATCAATGAAGGACTTCTTGAGAACCATGAAGCCGCCATTGATGTAGCGATCCGACACCATCGGTTTCTCGTTCATATCGCTGATGCGGTCACCCTCAACAGTGAGTTCGCCGAACCGGCCCGCGGGGATCACACCGGTCACCGTCATCATCTTGCCGTGCGCCTGGTGAAAAGCTACTAGCGCCTTGAGATCGACGTCGGAGACGCCGTCGCCATAGGTGAGTAGGAAGTCCTCGCCATCGATGTACTTGGCGATGCGCTTCACCCGCCCGGCAGTCATCGTGTCCTCGCCTGTTTCGGCGACGGTGACCGTCCAGTCCTCCACCGAGCCGAAATCGTGAAATCTGACCGGCGAGTTAGCGGCGGTCGAAATCGTCATATCGGCAAGCTGTGCGTGATAGTTGAGGAAATACTCCTTAATGGACCAACTGAGGTGGCCAGCGCAGATTACAAAGCGGGTGACGCCGATGGCGCCATACTGTTTCATGATGTGCCACATGATTGGCCGCCGGCCGATCTGCACCATCGGCTTAGGCACCGCGTTACCAGTAACTTCGCCGAGGCGCGTTCCCTTGCCCCCGCAGAGTAATACCGTCTGCACGTGCGCCTCCCTCGCCTCGGTCGCCGGGGCGTGACCACGGCGCAACTAAGGGTCCAAGCGTATATCGGAGGATGAGCAATGCTGGCCGCCGTACGCAGTCTGCGGTTCCTAGTTGCCACGGGGGTGCCTTTTGCCAATGGCGATTGCTGAACCACGACTAAACAGCCCAAGAACGATCAAATTAGCCTAGTGTTACTAAACAGATGGTCGCACTTGCCATCGCGTTCTTGAATCACCAGCACCGGCAAAACCATTTGGGGCCTACAGTATGAGCTTTGCGAGAAACGCCATGAACCGACTTCACCAAACAGAAGTCAGCGCAGCGCTTCGAAAATCGGCGACGGCATCGTACGTAGCACAACGAATGTGGAATCGTACACAGTCAGCATGCTTACGGGACGTTTGCTCAAGGATCGGACCTCCTGCTGACTCGGGCAATGCAGCGGTTGGTTCATCAGCAGCGGCTATTGACGTCCCGGACCTCGGCACGGTTGTTGCGAAACTTCCGGACTTCGTTCTGGCGGGCGAGGAATTCAGCCGGGAGATGGCCCAGTGGTGCTCCACCTCAAAGTTCCTGTCCGTTACGTTACGGCCAGATTCCTGTGGCTACCAGGACATTTACGGGCAAATCCTCAAGAAACTTCGCGGAACAGACTTGAGACTGCTGGAAATTGGAATCGGAATCAATGATCCGGCCGCAAAGAGTGGGATGTCAGTTGATCACCGCCCAGGCGCTTCTCTTGCAGGATGGTGCAACTACTTTCCAGGAGCCGAGGTACACGGCGCGGATGTCGATCGTCGCTGCCTGATTGACACCGATCAGTACAGAACCCACTTCGTCGACCAGCTTGACCCGCAAAGCCTTCAGCGGTTGGCTCGCGAACTCGGCGGCGGCTTCGACCTCGTAGTCGACGACGGTTTGCACACGCCGGAAGCCAATGCAAATGTCATGGCAGCATTCCTTCCGCTGCTCAAGCCGCACGGGATCATGGTTATCGAGGACATCTTGTTGGATTTTGAGCCGCTATGGTCTGGGGCCGCGAAATACCTACCCCGTGGCTACCGCCTCGACTACTTCCCTAGTTCGGTTCTCAGGCAGTCCCGCGGAACCCGGAGAGAAGTTGGTATCGCTGTCCTGACGCGTACGTGACATTAGGCCCGTGCCCACGACACCGTGACCAAGTCCGCTGATATGACTCCACTGCACCCGCAAGGATCGGGCCGCAACCCAAACTTCATGCCGATTGCTCGGTTAAGGTCCGAGGGCGTTATACGACCGGGGCCGCCGATCACACCGATCGCTGAGGGGCGTTCATTTCAGCAGTAGACCCGTTTAATGCATTCGAGGCCTGCGAGCGCCCGCTGCCGTCTTTGGGCCCCCCGTGTATGCGCTTCTCGATCTGTCTTGACCAGAGTGATGGACTAGCTGTCTGTCTTGACCAGAGTGATGGACTAGCTGTCGAAGTACAAAGAGTACTCCTGCCGCTATTATTGCCGTGTAGATGGAGTGCCACAGTGCGTATACCGTTTCCGTCCGTGCCGCGATCCCGACGTAGCTCGCGAAGACTGCAGTAAACACGTTTTGGGCTACCGTGTTGGTCGCCGCGCGACTCCATCGTTGAGCTAAGGCGCGTGTAGTGATGCCAGCGAGAATGCCCCCAAGAATTACGCCTATGTACCAGCCGTCAAAGTAAAGGACGCCCCCTAATGAGGGGACGGGGAATGGCAAGCCGCAACCGATGCCGCAATCGTAATTAAAGACGTATTCCCGCACTTTGTTGGATCGCTCTACATTTTCTAATAAACTCGCAGGAAGCGGTCGCGTCAGAAATTCAAGTACGGTACCGGTTCCGTATCCATAATCTGCGCGGCCGCTAGCTAACCTTGGTGCGACAACCGCAATGTAGTCATACATCTCGGTATCATAGGTCGTGAAGATGTTTCTGATTGTTCCAAAGAATCCGGTTTCGCTAAGGTAGCGGGCGATAGCCTCAGGAAAGCTCAGTCCATTTCTGTTGCCTTCGCTACGAACCCATGGCACCACCGCGAAAATCAACAGGGTGAGCAATCCAACGACGCCGTGCCACAGACGTATGCGGACAGGCTTTCTCATGAGAAGTGCAATGCCTACGATCAATAGCGATGGAATCATGAACCGCCGATTCCCGAGTTGTGAGACAGCCATAAGACTCAGGGCGGTGCAGGCTGCGATTGAAAGCCAAGCACTAAAGCCGATCGGCCTCCCTCGCGCCATTAAGATAATTGTGGCAGCTGCAATGGAACCAGCGAGCGGCAAAACGCCAATAATTTCCGGGAGGTTCTGCGGCGCCGATGCTGCGCTCCGTCCGCGTGACATTGCTAGAACGCGAGCGACACCGAGGAGGGCCATCAGCGCCGCAAAATACAACACTATTGCAGCAACGGCGCAGATTAAAGCGCGCACATGAGGCAGGCTTGGAGAGTTTGCGTTAACCGGCAAAGGATTGAGCGCTGGGCTCCGGTAGTACCTCGGGTCTGGCCCATTCCGCCATCTAGAATAGAAAAAAGCGCCTATCGCGATGCTCCACAGCAAGAACGCTCCGACTAGCGAAGCCGTCATCTGGCCCTCGTAGGTGGGCAACTGGCCGTAAAAACCTCTGTATAAGCTGGACTTTGACACTTCGAAACGTTGGCTGAAAAGCGGTCGTATCGCGAAAATGGCGTACAAGATGGCAACCAACTGAGTGTCGGGTGTAAGCACCCTCGACAGTCCCCGCAGTGGACTTGTTGCGATCACGATCGCAACCGGAACGAGGTTCACAAGCGCGAACAGCCAGAAGGTGCTCATTTCTTACCCGGTAACTGCGGTCGAGCAGCCAGTGAAGTGACGGTATGGGCGATCCCGAGGTGGACGCGTCTAGCGACAGTCACCAGTAAAGGCCACTGTAATTTGGCATATCGTGCAATTCCGCAACATTCACAAGATCGAGTACTTGATGTTCTGGACCGATCGCTGCGGACCTCCACTTCTCGACCGAGAGTCGGTGGTTAACTACGAGGGTCCGCGATGCGCCGGCAACCTCTTGGAGGTCGTCCGACAGTAAGTCGGCAAGGTGAGGTATTGCCTCAAGGATGAATCGCCGGTTGGAGCCGACCATGTTGGCGACCGCGAGGTGCTCGTCGTAGATCCGTACAGGAATTCCTTTGCCGAGTAGCTGTTCGGCAAGGGCGACCATGGGTGACTCCCGGACGTCGTCGGTTCCTTCCTTGAAAGCGAGGCCGACGATCCCAACTGTTTGGCGACCGTTAGTTGCGATAATCCGCTTGGCGAGGAGTTCGACCTGCTGGCGGTTCGACTCAAGCATGCCCGCGTGCATCGGAAGTGGTACATCCGTCGAACGAGCAACGTCAAGCAGAGCGCGAAGGTCCTTGGGCAGACAAGACCCACCGAAAGGGTTTCCCGGCATCAGGTATTTGTCACTGATATTGAGCTTGAAATCTTTGCAGAAGACATCCATCAGGGCATGGGAGTCGATCCCAAGAGCTTTGCACATGAGACCGATCTCGTTACCAAAAGTGACTTTCAACGCGTGGAAACAGTTGTCCGCGTATTTGACCATGGCGGCAACCTCGGCCGAGACGAAGAAACTCTCCGCCGAGATACCCGGGTAGAGGTCATGGCAGATCGCTTCACTGCGCCCATCGCTGGCCCCGTAGACGATTTTCGGCGGACTGTAGAAGTCAGAGACCGCGGTGCCTTCGCGAAGGAATTCCGGGTGACAGACGTAGCCGATTCGGTCGCCCAGTTTGGAACCGGACGTTTCTTCGAGGATTCGCATGAGCGACTGGTGGACCGTGGGCAGGCTTGTTGAGCGGTTTAGAACCGTGAAGAACCCGCCGTCGGTATCACGAACAGCAGTGCCGATCTGCTGGCAGACTCGGTCGAGATAGCGGGTCTCGACACCGCCGGACGCTGTGCTGGGGGTCCCGACGCACACGAGGCCAACATCTGAAGCATGGACAGCCTCAGCTACGTCGGTCGTCGCCCTTAGCTTGGACTCGGCAACAGCTCCGGCGATGATTGCATCGAGGCCTTCTTCAATGATCGGGCTTTCGCCTCTGGAAATTCGGTCGACTTTGTCCTTGATGACGTCGACGCCGATGACTTCATGGCCGAGCGCTGCTAGGCAACCACACGAGACGGCACCGACATATCCGAGCCCAAAGACGCTGATTCGCATAGTTACGACCTGGCGAGGACGCCGGCGCGCTCTAGCGCCGTTACCAAGCTCGTCACCATCCCGTCGATGTTTACGTCGTCCCGAACAAGATCCTGTCCACGCTGAGCGACCACGTCCGAGCCGACCGGATCCGCGAGCACAGCGTTGACCACCCTGGCTAGGGCATTGATGTCGCCCCGAGGGTAGCGCCAGCCGGTCTGACCGTGTCGCACTATTTCGCCGTCGACACCGGGTTCGTCGGCCACGACCATTGGCCTGCCAAACGCCAAAGTTTGTTGGATCGCCAAACCGAGGCCCCCACACATTACCGAAACATCCGAGGCACCGATCCAGCGGTAGTCGTCACCGTCGGGGACAGGTCCGAGGATGCGAACGGCGTCGCTTCCGATCTCCGCAGCACGAGCCTTCACAGGCTCAAACATAGGTCCTCCACCCACCATGACCAAGACGGCGTCCGGATGTGCTGCATTGATTGCGGGCCATGCCTCCACAAGGTCAAGGTGCCGTTTCTTGGGGTACATGGTCCCGGCATAAAGGACGATTCGTCGGTCCTCTAGACCGTGGACCCGTTTGAAGTCGAGAGCTGCGGTTTCACGATCCTGTAGATTGGCGAATATCCGGGCAGTGTCGATCGTGTTTCGGGCGACGGTAATGCTCTTCTCGGGAATCCCAATGCGTTCGAGATCACGTCGACCTGCCTCGCCGTAACAGATCACGCCGTCGAACATTTTTGCGAAGTTGTAGCGCATTAAGTCGGTCAAATACCCGCTCGGGGTGCCCTCCTCGGTGTGGCCCTTTGACCAAAGCAGGGACTTACCACCAGTCCGGCGGGTAGCAGAAGGCACACGCAAGTTGGTGATGATCCTAGGCGTGCCCTCCACAATAACGGCGGCGGGACGGCGGCGTCTGATGCCTTCCAGCAGGCCGGTCAACCGCCAACACTCGAAGCCGACCCCGCTGAAATCTTGGACATGGATAAACGGATCACAGTAAGGCCGCGTCGAGTCGGCAGGCCCGAGGATCAGATTAGGGTCGTAAATGAATTTCAGCGTGAATCCTTGCTGCTCGACCTGCCGAGCTAGCCGATCCAGCACCGGCACGCGATAGTGTGCAAGGTATCGATTGACAATCCAGATTTCCCTCCCAGCTTCGGTACGACCTGGCTCATTGAGACGGGTCTCGTGGTCTGCGGGGTTGGGTGACATCATTTAACCCGTATAGCGGAGAAGGATTCGACAGCCAGCTGGTGGTCCGACAAGTAACGGAATTGAAGCGTCCGGGCCGCTGTCGTTGAGTAATGGAACAAACGGTGCGGAATGGTTTTCCCCCTACATTACTGATCTGTTTTTTTGGCTTTCGATGCCTACCGTTATTCCGAACCTACACGGTTCGACTAGGCCCTCCTTACAGGGTGAGAATAATCAGACTGATACCGGTCGCGGCTGGAATCAGCCAGTGGTAATGGTTCGAGCGCGGCGCTCAGTCTCGACAGAGATATTGTGAGGGGTCATCGCGTGGTACGGCCGCTGCTTGATTCGGTCCTCACTGATGAGCACGCTGTCGTTAACACCGAAGCCCTGACCGACACAACGAAATTCTCCCGGGTGGTACGGCCGGGCCCGAGACTCCTCGCAACCCCGGGGAACATACTGATTCGAAACCAGAGCCAAGAGCAAAGCCGACTGACTTCAGTGCCCCCAATGCGGCCATTTTAGTTATCGGCTCGGGTCCAGTTCCGAGGAGCTATCTCCAGGGTCGTTTCTAGCGGGGGTCGCAACACTTCTTAAGCTTCTGTAGGTAGTGTTTACATTGGTGCTTCGTGTGAAGAGGGGCCAAGGTGTCGCCCGCAGTTCGCCAAGCGTCAGCGGTTTGTGGAGCTCCGGATTGACGCTGCGGGGTCGGTTAGCAGTCCGCCAGGCCAGGTTGCGATAGCTCAGGACGGGCCCATCGAGATCGTCGCTTTGCGCGGTTCCGTGTTGAGCCGGCGGCAGGTCGCTGTGCAACTCGCTCGAGCGTGGTCGGCGATTTCCGGTGAGCCGCGCCACGGCTCGTGGTCGCCCACCCTCACCAACGCGAAACTCGACGCATCATCTGATCTTCTGCGACTCTCCATCGCCCCAGCAATGCTGCACGAACGAGAACACTGTGAGTATTGAACGGGCTCGGCTGACCTGGCCACCAGTGGGTACTTTTTTATGGCCACGGACATCTGCGGCGTGTGTCTTTCGTTTGACCTGTCACTGGGGTTGCCGGCACCGACCTGGCCTACTCGTCTTGGCTTGATTAGGAGCTTGTCCGCCGTTGCCCGGCGTGACTCCTCACAGTGCTGCCGCGACCAGTGACCGTTACCCAGGCCGATGCCTTCCGCGTTCACCCTCGAATGGAAGGACAACCGCAGTGGTCATGCTCGCAGAGAATTACGAATACGTCATCGGAGGAGACCCCGACCGCGACACCATCGACTTGGCCGTACTCGAGACCGGCACGGGCCGGGTTCGTGCTCATGTGGCCGATGCCGCCGACGGCGCCGGATATCGACGGATGCTCGCGTGGGCTGTCGAGAACGCCCCGGGCCGGCGGGTTTGGGCATTGGAAGGGACCGGCAGCTTCGCCGCCGGGCTGTTCGTGTGCCTTGTCGACGCGGGCGAAACGGTCATCGAAGTCGGTGCACTCAAGCGGGCCCGTGGAGCAAAGAGCGATCGCATCGACGCCATCCGCGCGGCTCGCCAGGCACTGTCTCGCGACGAGCAGGGCGCACCCCGGTCTCGCGGCCTACGGGAAGCCCTGCGGATGGTATTCGCTTGCAGGGAGGGAATTCTAGCGAGCCGCACCAGGGCCATCAACGAACTCAAGAGCCTGATCGTGGTCGCCTCCGAGCAGCTCCGCGCACCACTGCGGGGTGGTTCTCTGACCGCTCAGCTCGGGGCCATCGAGCAGCTGCAGACTACGACGACAGCGCCGATCGAACACCGCCTGTCCGTGCTCACTCTGCAGTCAATCGCGGCACGGATTCGGTTCCTGTCTGCGCAGCTCGCCCAAATCGATCCCCAGCTGCTCGACCTCATCACGCAACACCCAGCAGGGCCGGCCCTGCTCGCCGAGCCTGGGGTCGGCCCCGTCGTGGCCGCACAACTGCTGATCAGCTGGTCGCACCACGGGCGGGTCCGCAACGAGGCGGCGTTCGCATCACTGGCCGGAGTCGCTCCCCTGGAAACCAGCAGCGGACAACGCTCCCGACACCGCCTCAACCGCGGCGGTGACCGTGCGCTGAACCGGGCACTGCACACCGTCGCCATCACCCGGATGAGGTGCCATCCTGAAACCCAGGCATACGAGGCCCGACGCAGCGCCGAAGGGAAAACTCACCGCGACATCCGGCGCTCAGTCAAACGCGCACTCGCGAGGCGCCTCTACCGAACGATTGAGGCCGCCGCCCGCATCCACGACCCTTCCGTCGCCGCTTGACAAACATAGGAGCGTCCAACGGACCCCGTGCAACTATTTGCCGAAGGGCGTCAACTCGCCAATCACCTGTCGGCGCACCTTCAGTGTTGTAACGATGACTGGAAACACCCCCGGAATCACTTGATCACTTTCCGATCGGAACTAACACGGGGTCTAAAGTTACGGGAGGCGAGACATCCGAATTGCCAACCGAACAGCACTGACAAGCCGACAAACGGCTGATCTCAGTTCGGGCCGTCCGTGCCAGCAAATGGGGATTGTAGGAAATATGCTGCACAGGTTTGCTGCCCTGTCGATTCGGGCCCGCACACTAATGCGGTCGGGAGCACCCCGAATAATAGGCTTCGGTCTTGCGGTACTGATGTCGGCAGCCGTATCGCTGGCCGCGATTCCAGCAATGATCGCAGCGAGTGGCGAGGCCGCTTGGGGTTCGATTGCACTCGGGCAAGCGATCGGCCTGATCGGAGGCGTTGCGGTAGGTTACGGATGGGGCTGGTTTGGCCCAGCAAGAATTGCCCAGTACGGTCCTTTAGAAAGGCGGGTTGAATACTTCGAGTCGCTACTTGCAAAAAGCGTGCTCGTTTTACCGATTTCGATCGTCGCTTCAGTCGCGGCTTACATCCTTGCTCCAAGTGACCCGTCGTTCGCAGCAACAGCTGCAGCATGTTCGACCAGTATGGGGCTCAGCGCTGCTTGGTACCTCGTAGGGTTGTCAAAACCTTTCACGATGATTGCGATAGATACTCTGCCACGAGTCGCAACCACCGCTGTCGCAATAGTGCTTATGTACACGGGTAGAAGCGCGATAATGGGACCAATCGGAACATTAGTTGGATCGCTCATTGTTTTAGTAGCCTCTTCTACATGGATATTGCGGGAGACGGGGCGAGCAGACGGGCCGATCCAGCTGCGTCCGCTCAGAACAGTTCTTGTCCATAATGGAGACGGGATCGCTTCAGCATTGGCCTCGACTGTTTACAATTCTGCACCGATTGCGATCGTATCTATCGCTGCCCCGAGTATTCAGCCAGCATTCGCCTTAGTCGACAAAATCAAAGTGTTGGTTGTTATCGCTGCGGCGCCTGCGGTTACTGTCCTGCAGGGTTGGGTCCCACGCACTATCGGGCATGCTCGATTGCGTCGCACCAAGATCTCGTTGGTCGGTGGGGCTGTATTCGCAGCTATCATTGGCGTCGGCACAGCGATCGTCACACCCAGCCTTGTGAATTGGTTTGGAAACGGCGAGATCTCTGTGTCGAACGAAGTGGCCATACTTCTCTCTTGCTGCGTCTCGGTAATAATATTCCAAACGATTCTGGAAAGGGTCGCCCTCACGACGGCTGATAACCTCGGCGCCGCTGTCAAGGCCCTTGCTCTGGGCTCAGTTGTCGGACTCCCTTTAGTTTGGGTGGGATCCCGTCTGGCTGGGATGACTGGGGCGTTGAGCGGAGTTTTTGCAGCCTTGCTAGTTGTAGTCGCAACTGAATCCTTCGCTTACGCCAGGGTTGCAGCGGAATCGCGGGGAGTACTCGATCAAGTGTCCGCGGAGGCTAACTGGCCATAACGTGGCTTACTAGAGGGCATTGGACCTTCCAAAATCCGCCGTGCCGCGAACGTGTCATGACTCTCCCCGCGCGTTTAGGGCGTCGAACAGCTATTGTTGCTTATGTCGTAGACGGATTCAATTGAAGGGAATACCTAAACATCGTGGTCAATATAAGCCGATTCGCGGGGGAGTGTTGCCCCGCATGCGCCAGTGTTGGTTTGCGGTTGTTGAGCAGTCCCCGACCCGAATATGTTGTTCAGTGCATTCAATGCGAATCTACATTTTTTGAATTTGGAATTGGTAATACGGTGAGCCACAACAATCAATATAGTGGGGAGGAAGGATACCAGCGATACCTTGAGGCGACTAACGAATCATCGCTGCAAGAACGTCACGAAGAAGCAATCGATCATTTGATGACATTGATAGGCAGTGTTGAAAAGCTGAGGCTCTTCGACGTCGGGGCTGGCGGAGGAGATTTCCTTGCTCGGGCACGCGCACGGGGGTTTGATATTGCGGGGAATGAGGTCTCTAAGCCGGCGATTGACGTGTGTCGCGACCGCCACGGAATCGACCTGATGCTGGGGGATGATCTGGAAGGAATGGCTTCAAGCGCTGGCGGCTATGACGTAGTGACGATGTGGTGCGTGATCGCTCATGTCGACGACCCGCGACGGCTTTTGAAAGGTGCGCGAGCGTTATTGAGGCCAGGTGGCGTTCTATTTTTTAGCACTCCGCGTTACTGCATTATAGACCGAGTGGCGCTAATCTTGCGGCAGTTGTCGGGCGATAGATACCGCCGAATGTTTGATCGCCGTATAAACTCAGCTCATCGACGGCAATACTCGGGTCGCGGTTTGGAATGTCTCCTGAGGGACGAGGGATTCGTTCCGGTTGGCGTTTCTCCTGCAATCGGGTACGGGCTACGTATGGTTGCCTATTTGCGGTCCATTGGTATGCCCAACAAAATTGCGATTCCAGTAGGCAGGGTGCTGGAGTTGTCTGCAAGACTCGGATTGGCTCCCCGGAATATTTTGAATGTTTATGCTGTGGCGTCGTAAAGGCGTCCGGAATGGTGCCGCAGTATCTTCAAAGGCCCAGGTGGGAGGTTACTACGAGAACAGCAGCAGTTTCCCTGTGTGACCAGTGCTTTAATTCGGCCAATCTCGTCGGTGCCGACGCAGAATATGAAGCGACCCCAGTAGAGGCCCAAATTTCGTTGCGACAAACATATTCAGATCCTGCGGTGCTTCACGCGGGCCCGTTAGACTGAAGGAACTTCAGTCATCCGCGGTAAAAACAGAACGTTGTTGTATTCGCGGCGATCGGCGTATTGAGCCAGATATGAATCGGCATCGATGGGTATCAAACCAGATTCGGACACAAGGCGTGGTTCATAACCGTGACCCGCCATTTCGTCGAAAATATCTCCAACCGTGTGGCCCATTCGCTTCAACCACGGCGGCTCTAGTTCTAAGTAAACAGCAGGACGTCCGACACTCAGAAGGATGGAAGCTCCGCGAAGAGCTTCCAGTTCGGCACCCTCGACGTCTATTTTTACGAAACGGACTTCAGACGGCTTGATCCCATGCAGTGCTAAGTCTTTGTCGAGCGTCACCATTGGGACCTCAATAACGCTTGAAGAACTCTGGTCGCTTAACTCGACATGAGTTCGGCCAGTTAGTAACTCATTGCGTTCCGACCGCCAACGCAAGGACGCTCTACCGTCGCGTTCACCCACCGCGACCGCCCTGACTTTGACGTTCCGCACGCGGAGAAGGCGGAGGGACATTGACAGCGCACTGCCGTAGTGGGGCAATGCCTCGTACGCGAGGACCGAGCCCGAAGGTCCTACGCGGCGCGAGAGACTGAGGGCCCAATTTCCAGCGTGTGCACCGACATCCAGCGCGACGCGACCTTTGAGATCAAAGTTATCAAGCAATCGCATCTCTGGGACATCTGATCGCGCGCCAAGAGATCGACGTGCCCATACCGCACCGTGCAGACCGACAGCAATCTTGCGCCGAGCTGGACCGCCGGAAAGCAGGTGATCTAGCACGCTACGCATTGACCCGAGACGCTAACGGCAACCCTTGTGCCATGCTTGCACTCGCTTTCCAGTTGGTGGGCGCCGTATTTGTGCGCAGGGTGCCCGTGCGTCAGACCCCATCGTATCGGAACGACAGTACATTGCCCCGGTCGCTATACCCCAGCGAAATTCGTTGGCCTGTTGGGCCCGCAGGCTTGAGGACGCTGCCCACGTGGAGGTGACTTTAGGCCGCGGGTTGAATCCCTGGGTCCGTCGCGGCGCTCTAGACGTGCAATGGAGCGGCGAGCAAGGCGCGGTTGGTCGTAAGACGCTCATCATCAGCTAGGATTAGTGTTTGGCGGATACCGCGGTTACAAAGTTTCCGATTAGCCCTATTAAGGCTAGAACCTGGCTGGATGTGTCCATGGATGAGCCGGCGACCCTTCGGTGGTCGGGAATTTATTCTCCGAGTCGCGGAAGCAACATTCCAGGACGTGCCCGATGATAGTTAGTTTGCCTGACTTAATCCATCGCTATGTCGGGCAGACTTTATTGTGAACAGACCTATCTGGGGTCGGTTGAACCGCCGCGAACTCATTCGTAGGCTTGGACTTTTCGGTATGGGGACGGCCGTCGTATCTCCGTACTTCCTGCCCAAGGCTGCTGCTTCAGCTTGGGCCACACCCGGGGGCGGCGATTCAGTCACGAAGGTGTCAAAATTCGTCGGCGTTGACGGCAACACGACATACGAAGCGGCAATTGCCGACGCGATCGCGGCAGGTGCTAGTCAACGTCATGGAGTCGTCGACTTTGAGGGGGTAACCTATGTCACCACTAGCACCGTTAATATCTTCGAACACGGCGTGACGTTGGCTAATGGCGGTATTCGCCCTAAGGGTAAGTTCCCTGCACTGTCGGTACATGCCGATGATGTGACTGTCTGGAATATGGTGTTTTCGCGATCAACTGATTCGGATGTGCTCTCCACAACGCCGGATCGTTGTTGTGTGGTTGTTGATGGAAAGCGGTTCAGATCCCTAGATTGTGACTATTTAGGCGCTAATGCGTCCTGCCTGTACCTGACCAATGGTCGCTGCGACGGAACACTCGTTAAAGGCGGCCAAATGACGACAGGGTCCGCGCGGCAAAATAGTTCCGGAGTCTATGCTCCCAATGGCCCAGATGGGCACCGCAACTTGACCATCGACGGTGTGTATATCCACGATTCGACGATGGGCGTGTCACTAATCGATGCTTCTGACTGTTTAGTAACTAACTGCCGCACAGAACGCATGCGTGTCCTTCCGACTATTGCCTTAACGGGGTGGGTTCAGGTCGCAGGAGATGTTTGGCGGACAAGGACGGCACATGGCGTCCCAGGGGTCGACGGCACAGTCAATGATCGCGAGGCCGGCAGCACCAACGTGGTCACGGTAGACGGGATCAAGCTTGGTGGAGTTTATGACAGCAGGGACCCTGCGACGAACGCTGCATCGCAGTCCGACGGATATGTTTATATTAACCTAGGAGGCGATGATCCGAATACCAAAAGTATCACCTCTGGTATAGTTTCGGGTTACGCCTATGTCATTTATACTCTTGAAGCCACATGTGAACGCAACAGATTTATCGGCAATCTCGCAGAGGACTGCGACGGCTTCGGAATCTACTTTCAGTTGGGCCAGAACGGAAATGGCATCGGTCGCAATCAAGCGATTGGGAACAGCCTCAGGAACGTATGTATGGCGGGACGGCAGTCTTTGAGTTTGCCATTTGCCGCAATTGGCGTCGCCGGAGGCAGTGATACGCTGCTTGAGGGCAACACCATCGACGGAGTTGGGTCGGCTACTGAACGAGCTCCGGGAGTTCATGTAATCCCCAGCTCTCTATTCCCCGGGACGAGCGGGCAGGGAAAAATTGTTGGAACGACGGTTAGTAATGGGAACGAGAGCGGGTTCTACATAAATTCGAGTGATTGGACCCTGACTGATTGCCACGCCTACCAGAATGCAAACGCAGGATTTTTGATCGGTACGATTTCCGAGGATGCGGTTGTGGAAGGCGTCGCCTTAGCAAGATGCACAGCCTCTAACAACGGCGGGGATGGCATCTTCGTCAATGGGAACAATTCAACCATCAGTCGTGTCAGCGTGCAGTTAATTGGTGGCGAAAGCAGAAATAATGCGCTGAGTGGGGTGGTGTTATCTGGCGCGCCTGGCGACACGGTTCAGGACAGTGTGGTTGCAGGTATGACTGTGAGCGATAACGGCGGCCCCCAGGTTTGGGTGCGAGCCGGATGCGCGCGGACCACCGTTTCCGACTGCTTTATTGCGTCCGCAACGGCTGGTGCCGTTGGCCTGTTGGTTGACAGCGCGGCGGTGGACACAAGAGTTAGCTCAAATCGATTTTCTTTGGTTTCAGGTTGAGATTGCTATCTGATTCGCGTTCGTACGAGGCCTTGCTCGAACAGTGGCGGCCGTTCAATTTGGCTGGTAGGGGATGTATTGTCTTAAACATGTGGCAATCAGACATGCGCCTTGACTTGCATCGCCCCGACCAGTGAGGGTTGCACTTGGTCCGCGAGCCGAGGGTACTTCGCGACTCAAGCCAGAGGGGCAGTCCCGCCAGCGCCTTGATATTCAAGGTCTTCGGATGGTCGCCGTCTTACTGGTGTTTGCGACGCACCTGTTCGGTTGGCCTCGAGGCGGCTTCATGGGCGTTGATGTGTTTTTTTGTTATCTCTGGATTCCTGATCACTGGAAACCTTCTGCGGATGGCTGAGACATCTGGAAATATTTCGTTTAAGAAATTTTACTGGAATAGGTTCCGGCGAATCGTCCCAGCCGCAACGACCGTCCTGCTGTTAACCTGTCTGGCTGCGGTCGTAATGTTCCAGCCTTCGCGTGCCCATCAGATTAGTATTGATGCACTGTTGGCGGCTGTTTTCATGTCGAATTGGTGGTTTGCACTGTCAGCTCCGGTTGAATCGTGAGCAGCCTGCTCCGGTTGAAAAGTGAGCAGGTTTACGGGATTGAGTTTGCCTGACGCTCGGCTTCCACGGAGGGCAGGGACTCGATTGCGGTGTGTTTGATGCGA
>Ga0247836_1002706_pt1 | contig 25169 bp, 21 predicted proteins | sample LaCruzMarch2015__4_FD_187116 | JGI IMG/M metagenome (GOLD analysis project Ga0247836, IMG submission 187116) | Freshwater microbial communities from meromictic Lake La Cruz, Castile-La Mancha, Spain - LaCruzMarch2015_14m | ecosystem: Environmental > Aquatic > Freshwater > Lake | place: Spain... | reverse complement strand
AAAGAGGGGCACGAGGTTCTGGCCATAGATAATCTTTTGACGGGGAATGAACGGAATCTGGACCATTTAAAGTCTGAAAAAAAGTTCCGTTATCTGCGGCACGATGTGACCAAGTTTATTGCGGTGGAGGGAGACGTGAATTTTGTCTTTCACTTTGCCTCCCCCGCTAGCCCGATCGACTATCTGGAGTTGCCTATTCAAACCCTGAAAGTGGGTTCTTTGGGGACGCATAATGCCCTGGGCTTGGCCAAGGCGAAAGGGGCGACCTTTCTTCTGGCCTCGACCAGTGAATGCTATGGGGATCCACTCGTTCATCCCCAAAAAGAGGATTACTGGGGCAACGTGAATCCGATTGGACCTCGTGGGGTTTACGATGAGGCGAAACGCTTTGCCGAGGCGATGACCATGGCCTATCACCGATTCCACCAGGTGGACACCAAGATTGTCCGGATCTTTAACACCTATGGCCCGCGGATGCGGTTGCGGGATGGCCGGGTGGTGCCCGCGTTTGTCGGGCAGGCTTTGCGGGGGGAGCCGATGACCGTTTTTGGGGAAGGAAAACAGACCCGTAGCTTTTGCTTTGTCAGCGACCTGATTGATGGAATCTATCGCCTTTCCCAATCGAACTTTCATGAGCCGGTGAATATTGGCAACCCACTCGAACTGACGATTCTGGAGTTTGCCGAGCGGATTCGTCGCATCACGGGAACAAAAAGTACGATTGTCAAAAGCCCTTTACCGGTGGATGACCCGAAGCAGCGCCAACCCGATATTACCCGGGCACGGACGATTCTGGGTTGGGAACCGAAAGTCGAGTTGGAGGATGGATTGCGCGAAACGATTCGATGGTTTCAAGCCCACCTCGACTCGCCTGTACTTCGATGAACGTTTTGGTATGGGTCGTGGCGGTGGGGATGGGCTGGAGCTTGAACTGCGCCTCGGCGGCGGAAACGCCCAAACCCAACCCGACGACGCAAAGTGAAGAGGGGCGTTATCGAAGTGCCCTCCTGTTTGCCAGTGTGGTGGAGATGGTGCGGGACGATTACTTGGAGCTGGAAAAAACCGATTACGATAAGATGACCTATGCGGCACTACGGGGATTGTTGTCCTCCCTCGATCCGCACAGCCAGTTTCTTGAACCGGATCACTATAAAATGATCCGGACCGAGACCGAGGGGCAGTTCGGCGGCTTAGGAATTTCGGTCGGAATGGTCGAGAATCAATTGACGGTGAATGTCCCGATTGAGGGAGGGCCTGGTTTTCGGGCGGGGCTTCTTCCGGGGGATCGGATCGTGAAAATTGATGGCAAGGGCACGCATAAGCTGACTTTGGGTGAGTCGATTCGAATGTTACGGGGGCGTCCTGGGGTGCCGGTGAAACTATCGGTTTATCGTCCAGCGGAGAAACAAACGATCGAGATGGCGGTGGTTCGCGAAATGATTCAAGTGCCGACGATTCAGGAGACGAGGATGATTGCCTCTTCCCTTTCCCAAGGAGAAAAAATCGGTTATGTGCGGATCACCCAATTTGGGGAGAAAACGCCGAAGGAGTTTGATGGGGCGATTGGCCAATTGGAAAAAGAGGGGGCGACCGCCCTCATTTTAGACCTACGAGATAATCCAGGTGGTTTGGTAGACGCAGCGGTTGAGGTGGTCAGCCGTTTTGTCCCTGAGGGGACTTTGGTGGTGGCGATGGAGGGTCGCAAATCCAGTGACAAGCGTCAGGAGTATCTTTCCCGGCCCTCCTCCTTGCGAGTCCGATGGCCGACGGTGGTCCTGGTGAATGGAAATAGTGCGAGTGCGGCAGAAATTGTGGCGGGATCTTTGCAGGATCTAGGACTGGCGGTGATTGTGGGGGAAACGACTTTTGGCAAAGGCTCCGTCCAAACCGTTCAACGGGTCGATCCGAGCGTTGTTTCCGATGTAGGAGTCCGACTGACCACCGCCCACTACACCACCCCTTCACGGAAAAAAATTCATGGGGTGGGAATTGAACCCGATATTGTGGCCCGTCTGACCCGCGGGGAGGAGCAAGCGATCTTGCAAAAGCGAAGTCCGGGATTGAAAAAGGTCGGCGATCAGGTGCTGGAAGTGAATGACGAGCCTTTGGATCGGGCGATTGATCTTTTGCGAGGTTGGAAAGTGGTGAAACGTCGTTCGCTGACTCAGCGATCCCCTTAGTTTTGTGGCTTTCCAAACCCTCGGCATCGAAACGTCCTGCGACGAAACCGCGGTGGCGGTGCTGGAGGCGGATGAGCACGGTTGCCGTTTATTAGGGGAGGCTTTGGCGACGCGTCCGGAGGAGCATGCGGCGCTGGGCGGAATTGTTCCCGAACTGACCGTTCGCCAGCACCTTGAGTTACTGCCTCGACTGACCGCGGAGGCCCAAAAAAAATCGGGAAATATCGCGGTGAGCGGGGTGGGGGCGACGGCGGGTCCTGGGCTGGCGCCGGCGCTGCTGGTGGGTTTGTCGTACGGAAAAGCGCTGGCCTGGGCGCAAAAAAACTCTTTCTATGCCATCAATCATCTGGAGGGGCATCTTTTCAGTCCTTTTGTTTCGCAGGGAAAGTGGCCCGTGTATCCCCACGTGGCGTTGATCGTCAGCGGCGGCCACACCTTGCTGGTCGAGGCGTCTGGACCCCAAGCGAGACGGATCCTAGGCACGACACGGGACGATGCGGCGGGGGAGGCTTTCGATAAATTGGCTCGCATGGTGGGATTGGGTTATCCAGGCGGGGCCGCGCTGGAGAGGGAGGCTCGGGCGGGATGCGCAGGAAAGATTTCGTTGCCGCGACCGATGAAAGGGAGTGAGGGGTTTGATTTTAGCTTTAGCGGTTTAAAAAATGCGGCCCGTCTTCTTTTGGAAAAGAGCCCTAACCTGGCTGTTGCGGGAACCGCTCGGTCCGATTTCTGCGCGGAGGTGCAAGCGGCGATTACGGAGTGTTTGGTCGATCGTTCGGCACGGGCTTTGGAGAAAACAGAAATTTCCACGTTTACCGTCAGTGGTGGTGTCAGTGCCAATCAGGGCATTCTCGTTGCACTCAAGCGAATGGCGGAGGAGCGTGGGGTAAAATTTCTCACGGCGACGGGGGGCTGGAATACGGATAATGCCTCGATGATTGCGGCCGTGGCCGCGAGACGAATCTTGGATCACCAGCCTTCGGATTGGGGTGCGGATGCGGACCCTCGCTGGTCGGTGGCGTGCTAAGCCGGAATTAACCAACCGGGGAGAGTGGGAAGGTCGGCTGCCTGATGGGGCAAAACAAGGACAGGCAGGCGAGTCAACTCCTCCAAGATGGCTGGATTGGTGAATGTGGACGGATCGGGGGAGGCGGTCGGTTCGTTGAGGATCAAGCCTAGAATGGGCAGCCGAGTTTGTCGGATCGAATCAACCGTCAGCAGGGTATGATTGAGCGTACCTAAGGTGTTTCGGGCCACGACCACGACCGGTAAAGCTAACTCTTGTGCCCATTCGCGGACGCTCAGCGTGGGATCAAGTGGGACACGCCAACCACCCACGCCCTCAACTAAAAAAGGACCAAGGTAGTTGGTTTCAATCTGGCGCAGTTTCTCTCGCAAGACGCCCCAAGGGAAAGGGCGACCTTCCATAATCGAGGCGGCGTAGGGGGAGAGTGGTGCGGGGAAGTGGACGGAGCTGATCTCGGCTGGGGAAACAGTTCCTCCGGCTGCTTCTGAAAGAAGTATAGCATCGGCCCGATCTCCGGCGGAGATCGGTTTGAGAGGGATGGCGGGGATCGATTTTGCTCGCAGTGCTCGGGTGAGGAGAGCAGTGAAGTAGCTCTTGCCCACCCCGGTATCGGTTCCCGTGATCAAGATGCCCTTCACGAGCCAAGTTCCTGGTGGATGGCTTGATGGAGGGCATGAGCCATTTTTTCAACCTCATCGGCGGTGGTGCAGTACGGAGGCATCAGAACGAGAACATCTCCGATCGGACGAGTGAGCAGGCCGAACTCGCGGGCCTTTTGACAAATCGTGGCACCGACTCTTTTTTCGGATGAAAAGGGAGTGCGAGTCGCGCGGTCGGAAACGAGTTCGATGGCGAGAATCGCACCCTCTTGGCGAACATCGCCGACATGTGGATGGGACCAGAAGGTGGAGGCGTGGAAGGTTAGATTTTGAATGAGGTGGGTGTGTTTTTGAATTTCCATCGGGGATTCGAGCAGATCGATGCTGGCCGACGCCGCGGCACATCCGAGGGGATTGGCCGTGTAGCTGTGCCCGTGAAAAAAGGTTCGCGCGGGATCACCCGAGAAAGAGGTAAAGATCTCCTCGGTGGTCAGAGTTGCGGCCAGAGGGAGATATCCGCCGGTGAGGCCTTTCGCTAGAGCCAGCACATCGGGGACGATGTTTTCTGCGTGGGAGGCAAGGGAAGGGCCCGTCCGACCGAAGCCGGTAAGGACCTCATCCGCCATGACCTTGGCCCCGACTTGACGGGCGGCTGTGGCCGTACGCGTAGCGTATCCGTGGGGGTGCATGACCATGCCGGCGGCGCCTTGGACTCGGGGCTCGACGACCCACGCGGCGAGACGATCCCCGCTGGCGTGGATGGCTTCTTCTGCTTGCGTGGCACATTCGAAATTGCATTTTCGATAGACTCGGGCATCGGCGGCTTCTGGTTTGGCACGGTTGAAGGGGCATCGGTAACAGAAGGGGGTCATGACCTTTTCGGTGGGAAAAAGAATTGGTTCAAAGTGGCGATGGAAGGAGGGGCTATGGCTAAGACTCATCGCACCTATCGTATCGCCGTGGTACGCGCCCTGGGGTGAGATGAAGTGAGTGCGCTGGCTTTGGCCATTCTGGGCGAAGGATTGGAGAATCATTTTCAGGCCTGCCTCGATCGCGGTGGATCCGTCGTCCGAGAAAAAGACACGAGTCAGCTTGGGTTGTTGGTTTTCGAGCTGGGTATAGTGCAGAAGCTGTTGCGCGAGGCGAACGGCCGGCTCATGGGTTAAGCCAAGGAAGGAGGAGTGGGCGATCTGATCGAGCTGTTGGCGGATGGCTTGGTTCATTTTTGGGTGGGTATGGCCATGCAGGTTGGTCCAAATGGAGGAGTTGCCGTCGAGGTATCGTCGGCCATCGCTGGCGGTGAGCCACGCCCCTTCGCCCGAGGCGATGGAGATAGGGTGAGAGGCAGGGTCCAACCAAAGTGAGTTGGGGGTAAAGGGATGCCAAAGATTCTGGCGATCCAGATGAATGATTTCTGAGGGGGTCACGAAAGAGGGAGATTTTTCAAGGCATGAATTACTTTGGCTACCTCGTCTTGAGTGTGTCGGGCGGAGAGGCTGAGGCGAAGCCGCGCTGTTCCGGTGGGGACAGTAGGGGTGCGAATGGCGGGCACATTCAGCCCAAGTTGTTGCAGGTGCTGGGTGGTGGCGGCGGCGGCGGAGTTGGAACCGCAATGGATGGGTTGAATCGGACCCGCTTGGGGGGAGGGGTAGGCAGAGACAAAGTGACCAATATTCTGTTTTAATTTCTGGCGAAGTTGATCTCCCTCCGCCGATCGGACAATCGAAAGCGCGGCTTCGGCGGAGGCGGCGGCCGAGGGCGAAAGAGCCGTGCCAAAAAGAAAGGTTCGAGCCTCGTTGAGCAGGTGATCGATGATGGTGTTTTGACTGGCAATAAAACCGCCCGAGGAACCCAAACTTTTTCCCAAAGTGCCCATCTGCAGATCGACGAAAGAGGTCAAACCAAGCTCGGAGGCGAGGCCGGCTCCCTGTTCGCCGAAAATTCCACCGGCATGAGCCTCATCCAGCAGAAGCCATGCTCCGGCTTCAGTTTTGAGGCGGATGATTTGTGCTAAGGGGGCGAGATCGCCATCCATGGAGTGAAGAGATTCTACGACCACAAGGATTTTGCCTTTCGGGTTGAGTGCGAGGGCGGCATCGAGGCCCTTTTTTAAGGTCGTGAGGTCGTGTCGCGAAAAGAGGCGAAGACGGGCATCGGAAAGTTTGGCCCCATCGAAGAGGCAGGCGTGCGCATTGCGTTCCATGAGGATGGTATCGCCCGATCCAACCAGAGCTGGAATTGCCCCGAGAGGGGTGAGGTATCCTGAGGCAAAGAGGAGGGCACGTTCCGTTCCTTTCCATGAGGCGAGGGCAGACTCCAGCTTTTGATGTTCGGGGCAAGGGCCAGCCAAAAGACGGGCGGCACGAGCACTGGTTCCATATTTATCGAGGGCCTGCTGACCCGCCTGAATGACCGCGGAATGGCGGGATAGGGCGAGGTAGTCGTTATCGGCAAAGGAGATTGGGGTGGGCGATTGGGGCAGGGCGCGCTGGCGGTGATCGTGGCGTCGGGCAGTTTCTCGAGATTGGATATCGGCCAAAAAAGCGGGCGAGTTCATGCCCTACTATCGTGCCGAGGGAAGGGGGTGGGGGACGAGGTTAAATCTTTTCGTGTCGGGTGATCTTTCCCGCGACGCAGGTAAGTTCGGCCGGATCTGAGCTTTCAAGAATGGCGGAGTAAGGGTCTTGGTCGAGCGGGACTCGCCATCCGACCCAGTCCGCCCAAGCTCCCGCCTGTAAGGTGCCGAGCTTGGATTCACAGCCCAAGGCACGGGCCGGGATGGTGGTGATCATCTGCCAAGCCTCGAGGGGAGAGACATGGGAGTATTTTTTACGGAACAGGCGAACCTCCTGGCGAAGATCGAGTGGCAAATTGGGGGAGCTGGCGGGGCTGTCGGTTCCGAGACAAACGGGAATTCCGTTATCCTGGAGAAGTTGGAGGGGAAATGATTTTCGGCCAAACCATTCGTGGGATGTGGGGCAATGGATAAGGGTGACCCTGCGTTCCTTGAGGTAGGGCAGATCGGAGGGTTGCAGCTCATTCCCGTGGGCAAGAATGGCACCTTCGGGGAGAGTTTGGTTTTTTTGGCACCAGGCAACCGGCGATTGGCTCTTTCCGAAATCAGTGCGTGGAGGTTCTTTGGGGAGGATGTCGCGAAATGAGGTTTCGTTGCCCGCCAGCAAGGAGGTTTCCTCGGGGGATTCGGCTAGGTGGGTGGTGAAGGGAATTTTGTGGATGGCGCAGGAAGCGAGGACTTCTTGATAAAGTTTGGGGGAGGCGGTGTAAGGGGCGTGGGGGGAAAGGGAAAGGTGCCAGGCGCTGGCTGGATTCCGCGATAACCAGGCCATCGCTCGCTCCACGATTACGGAAACCTCGGGATGAGTTTGTATGTCCATGAATTCCAGAGCCCACCAGATTCGGGCGGCGGTCGAGGTCAGGCCTGCCATGGCGTGCAGGTCGGAGGTAATCGACATAATGGAGGTGGTGCCGGTGCGAAGTGCTGCCTCAGCAGAGCGCTGTATTGATTCGCGTCGGGTTTCGGAATTCAGACTCGGCAGTCGGGCAAGGATCTGTTTCAGCCAAGATGGAAAATCTTTTTCCGGGGTGAGCTCCCCGAACAAAGAGGAGAGCTCCAGATGGGCGTGGAGGTTGATCCAGCCGGGAGAGAGGGTCAGATCAGGGAGATGGACAACTTCCTCTCCGACTTGGGGATCGAGGGAGGGGCCAACCTGCGTCATGATTCCGTGTTCCATCCGAAGGTGACCCGGGCGATGGATTTGCCCGGAGGATTCGATCAGGGCACCGGCGCAAATGAGCATGGTGCGTTAGGTGCGGGTGGGACGTAGCCGTTGCAGCGTTTCAAGTTCCGGGGCAAGAGTGCGGCGGATATCGGGCGACATGCGATCGATAAAAAGAATACCCATGAGATGATCCACTTCATGTTGGAGGGCACGGGCCAGAAGGCCGCCCGCGGTGAGAGTGAGGCGGTTACCTTTCAGATCTTGATAGTCCATTTGGATGCGGAGGCTGCGGCGGACGGGGCCGTGTAGGTTGGGAAAACTTAGGCAACCCTCGTCTTCTTCGTCTTTGCGGCGAGTTAAAGTGACCACCGGATTACAAAAAAAGAGGGGCATATGAAGGCGCCAGTCGACTGGTTTTCCGAAAAGTTCCATGGAGGAAGGACGCTTTTCGATCTTACGTAAATCCACGACCGCGATTTGCAGGGAGATCCCGATTTGGGGTGCGGCTAGGCCGATGCCTTCCGCCTCCCGCATGGTATTTTCAAGCACGCGGGAGAGTTCGTTCAGTTTTGGGTCGGGTGGAAGGACGGGGGTGGCCAGTTGACGAAGGACGGGGTCCCCATACAAACGGACGGGGAGCACGGGCGGGGAGGATTTCAGGGATTGGCAGTGGCGCTACCGATCTTGGAAGTACGGACCGAGATTGGCACGCCGGCGTCCTCACACGCATCGAAGAATTTAAAGAAGATGGCGATCGGGGTGGTTTCGTCAAAGTTGAGAATGAGATTTTTCACGCTACGGGCCTTGAGGGCCTTGGCAAAGTCCGCCCGAAACGAGTCGGACTTTACATCCAGCTTCAGGGGTTGATCGCCGAGAAAAAGAGGGAACTTATCCGCATCGTACAATTTCGAGTAATCGTCCGCTTTGTTTGATTTCAGGGTGAGCTCAGGTGGCGCGGTCTTTGCCTCTTCGACTTTCTCCGTCCCTTTTTCTGATTTGGGGGGGGTGACGTCGACCGAGGCGGTTTTCTTTTTAAAACTGGTCGTGACGATAAAGAAGATCAGAAGCATGCAGAGGATGTCGATCAGTGGAATGACATTGATTTCAACGCGACGGCGGCGGGAGGGATTAAACTTCATCGCGGGCGAGCCCGGGAGGGGCTTAGGCGGGCACTTCTTCGGTGTAGAGTTTCTTCAAGAGAAGCATGGAGTACTCCTCGAGTTCGACGGAAAGGACGTCGATCTTTTTGCTGAAAAAGGTGAAAGGGAAGAGCATGATAATGGCGGTGCCGATTCCGAGAACGGTGGTATGGAGAGCTTCGGCAATACCGGCGGAAATCTTGGCCGGATCGGAGTTTTCGCTGCCGACCGCGGCGAAGATGGTGATGAGACCGGAAACGGTTCCGACCAGGCCAAGGAGGGGGGATGCCCCGACAAAGATTTCAAGGTAGACGATGCCGCGCTCGAGTCGGGCCACTTCGGTTCGGGCGAGGGTTTGCAGAGCCTCCACATTTTCGCCTCGAGGGAGGGAGGAGTGTTCCAACGAGCTGTTGACGAGACGGGCAAGGGGGGAATCGTTGCGCACGCAGAGGCGAACCAAGGTCTCGGTGTTTCCGCCTGCCTTCAAGGCACGAATGGCATCGATAATATCTTTGGGGGCAACCCGGTCGCGGCGAAGGCGCCTAAAAATCACGGTCGATAAGAAAAGTCCAGAAATCAGGCAGGAGACGAGGGGGAAAAGGATGGCGGCGATGATGAAAGGGCTGACCTTGGTCAGATCTTGCAACGTGCTGATGACATCGAGTCCCATAAGAGGAAGATCCTAGTGAAAGGGTAAAGTTTGGCCAGCTTTGATCTGTTAGTAGATGCGAAAGGCGAGTTGCCAAGGGAACCCGTTAGGCTTTTCTGCTTTGAGGTCGGCCGGAAATGGGCCGATGAGGTCGCTGGACTGCTTGATTGAATCCGCGCTGATCATTCCGAGGATTGAATTCGGGTTTCCTTGGACGATATCGAGATCGGAGATCGTGCCGTCGGCATTGACGTGGAAGCGGACGACCACGCGATCGACCCCGATTTGGGCCATGGTTTGTTGAACCTTATTGTTCCAGCGGGATCCAATGGCGAGGTAGAGCTTATGTTGGTACCGACCGAGAGCCGTGCCCATGGAGGCAAAAGACGCGTCTTGGCCCATGGCGGCACCGCCAGAGACCGCGCTACGATCGCGAAAGATGTCGGGGGGTGGAGCCATTGCGCTGGAGGAGTCGGCCGCATTGGAGGCGGCTTGGGCGGCGGAGGGAGGAGAGTCACTTTGGTTTTGGCTGGGATCCTCTTTCGATTCGGGAGTGTCGTTTACTTTTTCGATCGGAGTTCCGGGGCCGTCCGTTGGTTTGAGCAGATCGGGCTTGGGCAGGGCGGGGGCGGGTTTGGGGGGTTGCTGGGCTGGTTTAGCGGTGGAGGGGCTGAGGCGGGCGGAGGGAGGGGGGGAGGCGGGGTTGGCGGAAAATTGGCTATCGCGCATGGTCAAAGAATCGTCCTTTTTTCCGTCTTGGCCGCCGAGGGTTGGGTCGGTCCCATTGACGACCTTGCTGGAGGCCGCGGTATTACGATCGCTTTGCAGGGCAGTTCTGGGGTCGGGCTTATCGACTTCTTTGAGGCCGGAGGCGTCCGCAAATTGAGATTGCATGGGGGGTGCCATGGTAGGCGAGGCGAGGCGTTGAATTTTTAAATTGGTGCGAAGGGGAGGTTCGGGGTTTTTTTTCTGAAGGGCAGAAAGCGTTTGGGAGGAGATCCAAAAGAAGGCAAAAAGGAGAAAGTAGAAAATCGTGAAAATTCCAGCAATGATCATGTCGCGGCGATCGCGAGCCGCCTCAGCGGCGTAGGGGGTGGAGGAGAACCCGGTGGGAGGTATCGCCATCGTCATGGGATGAAAGTAGGAAGCAAGGTCGGTTACGACAAGGTCGCTGGTTTAGTTGTTCGGACAGGAATGAGCCGATCGATCATGACGTAGAAGGCAGGAACGAGGTAGAGGGTAAGGAAGGTGGAGGTGAGCATGCCGCCGACTACGGCGACGCCCAAGGGGCGTCGGCTCTCCGCTCCCGCACCTAAACCGAGAGCGATGGGGATGATGCCAATGATGGTCGAGAGGGCGGTCATCAGGATGGGGCGAAGGCGGACGGCACCGGCTTGGCGCATGGCTTCGACCGCGGAGATGCCGAGGGCACGGCGCTGGTTGGCAAATTCCACCAAGAGGATGGAGTTTTTGGTGACGAGCCCGAGAAGAAGAACGAGCCCGATCAAGCTGTAGAGATTCAGATTCATGGAAGGAATTTCGGGCATGACCCCAAAAAGCCAGGCCAAAGGGGCCGGAAGAGTGCCTGGGGGCACGTATTGGGGAATCACGGCTAGCTGGTTGATGAAACCGAGGGAGAAGATGAGGAGGAGAGCCCCAAAAACAGCCAGCGGCAAGGCGACCATAATGGTGAAGGGATGAACGAGGCTTTCGAATTGGGCGGCTAGGGCCATATAAACAATCAGAAGGGCGAGGAAAATAATTTGCCAAGCTTCGCCACGGCCCGAAACAAGCTCTCTGGCCTCTCCGTCAAACTCTAAGGTGACTTCGGGAGGGAGAATGCGGCGGGCGATCTCTTCCGTCTTTTCAATCGCCTGCCCCAAGGTGACCCCTTGGGGTTGGCCGGTGACGGTAGCACTGCGTTGGCGGAGGAAGTGGAAGATGGAGTTGACCGAGCCTTGTTCGGAGGTGGTGACCAGATTGCGGATCGGAACCAGCTGTCCGCTCTGGGTGCGCACGTAGATGGATTGGAGCTCATCGGGCACGAGTCGATCGGCTCGTTTGAGCTGGGCGATGACATCGTACTGCTTCCCCTCGTAGTTAAAGCGGGAGATATCAAGTCCGCCCAAGAGGATTTGCAGTGCCTCCGAAATATCGCGGACGGAGACGCCGAGGTTGGCCGCTCGGTCGCGGTCGATTTTCAGGCTGAGCTGAGGCTTCTCGTAATTAAAATTGGTACGGGGTTGGCTGAGGAATCCGGCATCGGCGATCTCGTCCCGCATCTGTTTGGCGGTTTTTTCCAGCAGCGCCAAGTTGGAGGATTGGAGGATGACTTGAAACGACTCGCCGAAGCCGCGTCCGACCGCCTTCGGAAGAAAGGGGATGACGACGGCTCCTTGGATTTCGGAGATCATTCGGGTGAACATCGAGCCGCGAGCGCCGGGGCGGGCCAGTTGGAGGGCGGAGCGATCTCGGTCTTTCTTCAGACGGATAAACATGATGCCGAGGTTGGCTTGGCCGGGGGCTCCTCGGGAAAGGGCAATGGCACTGAAGAAGCTGAGGACCTCGGGATACTCCGAGGCGATTTTTTCCGCTTGGCGCAGGTAGCGGTCCGTCGATTCAGGAGTCGAGCCTTCGGGCGTGACGATGACGGCAATAATCGTTCCCTTGTCCTCGTCGGGGAGAAACTCTTGGGGAATGACGCGATAGAGTAGAATGGTGAGAGCAAGAATCCCTGCGCCCAAGCCAAGAAGGAGGCGAGGAGAGCGCAGGGCAAAGCCAAGGCTGGTGGCATAGGAGGCGGAGAGGCGATGAATCCCGCGTTCGACCCAGCGAGAGAAGGCGGTGGTCGTGTCCGTTTTAGGGCGGAGAAAGTTTGCCCCAAGCGCAGGGCTGAGGGTCAGGGCGACAAAGGCGGAGATGGCGACCGAACCAGCCAAGGTGATGGCGAACTCCCGAAAGAGGATGCCGGTGGTTCCACTTTGGAAAGCGATGGGAAGAAAGACCACGATGAGGCTGGCGGTGATGGCGAGCACGGCCCCGGTGATTTCCTTCATCGAAAGAATACTGGCCTCGAAGGGAGACATGCCCTCCTCGATGTGGCGCATGATGTTCTCGAGCACCACGATGGCGTCATCTACCACGATGCCAATGGCCAGCACGAGGGCGAGGAGTGTGAGAATATTGATACTGTAGTTGAGGAAGTAGAGCAGTCCGAAGGTGGCGAGGATGGAAAGGGGAATAGCCGAGGCTGGAATCAGGGTGGCGCGAACATTATGGAGAAAGAAGTAGATGAGGAGGACGACGAGAACAAAGGAGAGGCCTAAGGTAAAACCCACTTCCTCAATCGCCGCTTCGACATAAAGGGAGGAGTCGTAGGGGATATCAATGCGGATGTCGGGGGGCAGGGTGGGTTTAATCTTTTCCAGCTCTCGACGGACTGCGCGGGCCACATCCACGGCGTTGGCGTCCGACTGTTTCACGACGCCAAGGCCGACGGCGGGTTCGCCACTAAAACGGGCGATGGTGTCTTCCACTTCCGGGCCGATTTCGATGGTGGCGACGTCGCGCAGTCGGATGGGGGATCCCGCGTCTTCCCGGACAACTAAATCGGCATACTGCTCGGGTTGATCCATTCGTCCACGGGCGAGAATACTGAGCGAGCGGCTCTGGCCCTCGATTTTTCCGGAGGGCAGTTCCACATTCTCACGATCGAGAAGTTTCCGGATGTCGGCCGCGGTGATTTGGCGGGAGGACATTTTGGTCGTATCGAGCCAGATCCGCATGGAGGGGCGTTTTTCTCCGCCAAAGTTCACCCCGCCCACACCGGGAAGGATTTGCAGTCGGTCTTTGATTTGTCGCTCGGCGAGGTTGGAAAGTTCGAGGGTCGATCGGGACGGGCTGGAGAGAGCCACCCACATGACCTCTTGGGCATCGGCATCCTGTTTGGCGACGATCGGCTCCTTGATATCGTCGGGAAGTTTATCGCGGACACGGCTGATGCGGTCGCGCACATCTTGGGCGCCCACATCCACGTTGCGATTCAGGTCGAACTCGATCGTGATGGCGCTGACCTGTTCCCGCGATTCACTGCGCAGGATCTTGATTCCCGGGATATTATTAATTTCCTGCTCCATCGGCTCGGTCACGTCCGCTTCGACCAGTTCGGCATTGGCGCCGGGGTAGATGGTGGTGACGGAAACAACGGGGGGATCGATATCGGGAAGTTCACGCACGGGGAGACGGGAAAGGCCGACGATCCCAATGACGGCGAGGGCCAAGTTGAACATGACGGCCGCAATCGGTCGGCGGATGCAAAATTCGGGAAGATTCATCCGCGGGGGGAGGGGGTGTTGAGAATCAGTTTTTTTCCTGGGGCGAGGCGAAGATTGCCCGAGCGAGCGATCTGATCGCCCGGGCGAAGGCCCGTGAGAATTTCCACGATTCCAGGGGTGCGAACCCCAACCTTGACGGGCACGAGCTCGGCGATGCCGTCGGTGGCGCGGTAAACGGCGAATCCCCCCTCATGAGGAAAGAGGCAATCTTCGGGGATGGTGAGGGCGTTCTGTTTGGTGCCGAGGTTCAGGGTGACATTGGCAAACATGCCGGGTTTCAACCGATGATCGGAGTTGGGCACATGGGCTCGAACGGGCAGGGTGCGGGTGGCGATGTCGATTTGTGGTTCGATCAGGTAGATCTCGCCGGAAAAGGTTTGGTCGGGGTAGGCGGAGACGGAGAGGGCTAAGGTTTGGCCGGGCACAATTTTGCCGCTGCAACGTTCGGGCACGGTAAAGTTTAGTTTCATTCGATCCATGGCGTAGATGCTGACCAGAGTGGTTTGAGGGCTGACGTACTGGCCGACGCTGACGCTGCGACCGCCTAACATTCCATCGAACGGGGCGGTGAGGGTGTATTCGCGCATCCTTTTTTTGGCCAGATTGAGGGTGGCGACAGCCCGTTCGTAGGCGGCTTGGGTCTGATCGTGCTCCTGCTCGGAAATCGTCCCGTCTTTCAAGAGGGCATCGGCGCGCTGAAGGGTTTCTTTGGCATAGTTGTAATCCGCCTCCGATTCGGCCACGGTGGCGGCTTGCTTCGACTCATCGATTTGCAGGAGGAGATCCCCTTTTTTGACCGAGTCGCCTTCCACCATTTGGATGGAGGTGATTTCCCCGTCCACTTCGGGACGAATCGCCACGGCTTCGTCGGCCTCGAGTGTGCCAATGGCTTGGAGGGTCTCTGGGAGAGGACCAATGGAGACGGTGACGAGCTCGGCCGGCACGGGAGCATCTTTGGGAGGGCCGCCCCCCTTCATACAACCGGCTAACCCAAGCAAAAGACATGGAATGAAATAATGCTTCATACTATGAATGTTTAATAATGTGAAGTATCTACCCTGTCCGGTCAAGCCGGCAAGGATTGGCGGACAGCGTGGAGGAGGGCGGGTAGACCTTCTCCGCTTTTTGTGGAAATGGGAAAGATGGAGCGACGGGCGGCGGCGCGAAGTGCGGCCAGATTTTTTTCCGATTCGGGGAGATCGACTTTGTTGGCGGCCACCAGAAAGGGGCGCTTGCCGAGGGCAGCATCGTGCAGGCGAAGTTCTTTGCGGAGAAGTCGATAGTCCTCCGCCGGATCTCTGCCGTCGACTCCGGCCGTATCGATCACCAGGAGGAGGACAGAGCATCGCTCGATGTGGCGAAGGAAGTCGTGGCCCAAACCTTTTCCCTCGTTGGCTCCCTCAATCAGTCCAGGAATATCGGCGAGCGTGAACCGGGTCTCCTCGGGGGATCCGACCACGCCGATGTAGGGGGCGAGAGTGGTAAAAGGGTAGGAGGCGATTTTGGGTCGGGCGGCCGAAAATGCGGCGAGCAGGCTGGATTTGCCCGCATTGGGGAGGCCGACTAAACCGACATGGGCGATCGATTTTAAAATGAGGATGAATTCGCCTGCCTCCCCCGGACGGCCATCTTCGGCGTGGCGGGGAGTCTGGCGAGTGGAGGTGGCGAAGCGGGAGTTTCCGCGCCCGCCCCGTCCGCCATGGCAGAGGATAAATTTTTCCCCCGGTTGGGTTAAATCGACCAGGGGGTCACCGACCTCACCGGGAGGTAGAGGATAAATGACGGTGCCGGGGGGGACTTTGAGAACGCAATCTTTGCCGTTTCGTCCCGTACACTGCTTTCCGCTTCCGCTGCCACCGTGGCCCGCGCGGGCGTGTGGGCGATAGCGAAGATCGATTAAGTTATTCAGTTGGGGATCGACGATCAGAACCACGTCGCCACCTTCACCCCCATCACCGCCATCGGGTCCGCCCTTGGGGACGAATTTTTCCCGCAGGAAACTGACGGCACCTCGCCCGCCATTGCCAGCGTTGGCGTGAAGTCGAACTCGGTCAACGAACATGGGAAGATTCCATCCAGCGAAGGAGGCGGGGGGCAAGAAGGGCGGTGACGAGAGCGCCGGTGGCCAGAGGAAAAGCTCCCGCGTAGCCTTCGGTTTTGGCGGCGATCCAACCCGCTCCCATGACCAACCCCGCCCAAGCGACCGATTCGATCAGGCAAACCCGACCGCGTTGACCAGAAGAAAGACCGAGAAGGGCGGCGATGAGGAGGACGGAAAGAATCACCCAAGAGGGTGGATGAAGCACGGGGGAAGGGCCACGGGAGAGACTTGTCCAAGTGCGAACGACGGCTTCGGCGAGAGAGCGTGGGCCGATGGGGGAGTCGATAATCGGATCCACCTCCGCCAATCCTCCGGCGAGGATGGCGGGGCGTTTGGAAATTCCTTTCAAATCGTAGTAGGGGCGAACGCCGATGCGCTCCTGCTCGGCGGCGAGGACAACGCCACGGATTTCCATCTTTTCGGGAAGTTGGTCGGGCCGGCTCCAGTCGATGGGAACGGAGCCACGCAAATCGAGCGGGATGGATTGGAGTTCGAAATCTTGGGTATCGCGCAGGATGAGGCGTCGCCCTTGGAGAGTGGAGTGGGTCAGGTCAGCCCCAAGGGCTTGGGCGTAGAGCTGAAGGAGCCAAGAAGGGGTGACCGCGTTTTCATGACGGAAGACGAGGGGGAGACGGGTGAGAAGACCATCGGCATCGGGAGTGACTTTCCAGGCGGCGGGTTGTCCGGAGCGGCGAAGGCTTTCCTCAGGAGCAAAGAAGGAGTCGGCGGGTCGGAGGGATTCGATCGAGCCGGTGTGGGAAATTTTGGGAAGAGAGAGGAGTTGGGCTGGGGTCGGAGAGGGGAAGGCGGTGGCGGAGAGAGTGGGGGTAAGGTAAGACGACAAGGCGCGAGCGAGTTGGTCATCTTGGGCGGGTTCAAAAGTATCGGGGGCATCCAAGGGAAGGAGGAGGCCGATGGGTTCGGGTCGGTAGGGGGACATGGCGCGGAGGGCGAGGGTGAGATCGAGCCGGGGCCAAGGCCAAGATTCTCCGGCAAGGTCCTCGATCGAAATGAGCACCGGGGTGGGAGGCACCTTGGCGGGAGGGGAGAGGCGGGGAAGAAGCGCGCGCGAGTGGGGCACGAGGGTGACGGCGGCGAGGAGGCCGAGGGCAATGGCCGAGATGAGGGCGAGGATGCGAGAAACAAGCATGAATCTTTGTAGCTTAGATTCGAGGCAAAGCGATGCGGGATGCGGATTGAAAAAAGGGCAGACGGAAGTAGGATCGAGTCATGCGAGCAGGGATCACGGAATCACCCACGGTTGCTCCGACACAAGAGAGCGACTTTTCGGAGGCCTTTGCCAAAGGGTGGCAAGTGTTGGTGTGGAACGATCCGGTGAATTTGATGAGCTACGTGGTTTTTGTTTTTCAAAAGGTGTTGGGGTTTGATGAGGCGAAGGCCAAGAAGCACATGTTGGAGGTGCACGAGCTGGGGAAAAGTGTGGTGGCGTTAGAAACGCGGGAGAAAGCGGAGATGTATTGCCATCGGCTGCAGGAATTTGGTTTGCAGTCGACCTTAGAGGCGCGGCCGGCTTGAGGGTCGAGCAGGGCCCGACGGGGCATCGGCACTTTGATTTGGCGGCGCCGGAGGTGGCGCTCCTGCGGCAGGCGTTGGAGTCCACCAGGGAGGCGTATCGGACTCCCCCAACGGAGCTGGATCCGATGGTGGGGAATGTTTGGTACCGGCAGGTGGGATTGAGGGAGGTGGGAATTCGGGGGGAGGATGCTTTGCACTGGGTGGAGGGATTGCACGAGGCGCGATTGGGCAGAGAGAAATTGGCGGAGGGTTGGATGAAGACGCTGCCGCCCCTTGGGCAAGCGGGTCGGTGGCATTTGGATGCGGAGGAGGTGGAGTCTTTTGTGGCGACGCTGAACGATCACCGTTTACGAAGAGCGGCCGAGTTTGATTTGGGGGAGGGGGATTTAGAGGTTCGTGCCATGGAAAAATCCAAAGGGGATAAAAGGGTGGCTTTAGTCGAGATTCACTTCTTGGCTTGGCTCATTGAACTTGTTCTCCAAGAGTAAGTTAAATAAGAAACCACCTCCTTTTACTTGGTATTCCGCAGTTCGGTGCTACAGATAGTGCCGCGCAATTCATGACAACCAGAAGCGATATCATTGTGGTGGGGGCAGGGCCGGCGGGTTGCGCGGTGGCACGGGCGTATGCCTTGGACGGGAAAAAGGTGGTTTTGCTTGAGGCGGAGGCAGAAGGTAAGAGCCGCAAACGATTTGCGGGGGAGTGGTTGCATCCGCAGGGGGTGGACGCGCTGAAGAGTTTAGGTTTTGCTTCCATCACCTCGATGCAGGGTCGTCCCCAAGGGCGTGGCTTTGTCGTTTATCCAGGGCATGGCGAGCTGCCGGTTAAACTGGATTATGTGGAGGGGCAAAGGGGATTGGCTTTTCATCACGGGGATTTGGTGGACGAAATGCGTCAGATCGTCGCCCAAACCGAGGGAGTGACTTTTCGGTACGGGGTGCGGGTCGCTTCGGTGGATGATCAAGGAGTGACCTTGGAAAGTGGGGAAAGGTTAGAGGCCCATCGGGTCGTCGGTGCGGATGGTCGCTCCAGTGTGGTGCGGAGAAGCTTGCGCGGATCAGGAAACCACAAAGCGATGTCGGCCATGACCGGGATTCTGCTGGAGGGAGTCAAGGCCCCCTACCCAGATTACGGCCACGTATTTTTAGGAAAGCCGAGCTTTCTTCTGGGATATGAGATTGCCCCTTCGGTCGTGCGCATCTGCGTGGATGTGCCCTTGAAGTACAAAGCAGAGATGAAGGATCCGGAGTGGTTGATTGGGGCGATTCGCGATACCTTGCCGCCGATTTGGCGACAACCTTGTGAGGAGCAGATCCGAGGCGGGCATCTGCGTTGGCAGGCCAACCATTTCTTGGCGCGGGCCGATTATGGGAATGGGCGGCGGGTTTTGATCGGGGATGCGGCGGGTCATACCCACCCATTGACGGCCACGGGAATCACCAACGGATTGGTGGATGCGATGGAGCTGGTCGAGAAGAAAAACTTTGCGGAGTTTGCCCGCAGCCGGCGTCGGGCCTGTCGGGTGCCAGAACTACTTTCGCGCGCGTTGTACGACTGCTTTTCGAAAGAGGATGCGTTCTCCCAATCCTTGCGGAGAGCAGTGGTGTCGCTCTGGAGAAACGACGAAAAAGAGAGAGAGCGAACGATGGGTCTGTTGATGGGGAACGGACGATCTTTCCTAACTTTTGCCGGTCCGTTTATCCGGGCTTTGGTTGGGGCGTGGAGGGGTCGGGATCAGAGCACGACGATAAGTGCGGATTTAGCCTCGATCGCCAGTTGGATTCGTCTGCCGATGGCCTACGCCATGGCGGGTTTCATCAAGCCGAAGAGTTAAATTATTTCTGTAAATATTTCGCAAACGCCTTCAGCGGAAAAGCGCGTTTGTAGTGATCATAGCGGATGAGAGTGGTTCGGTAGAAAAGCCCAGGAATCGGTTGCGGCGGAAAGTCTCCATCGGCTTGTTGCTCCTGGAGCAAAAATTCGATCCCTTTTCGGACGGATGGGTCCTCCTTGGGTCCACAGCCGAGAAGGGCGAGGACGGCGAGAGCGGTGGGCTCGACCAAGCTTTTTGGGGTAGGAATCGGGCGTCGCTCCAAGCAGGAGTCGGGATGTTCCCCCCAACCGCCATCCGGCAGTTGCTGCTGCAGCAGGAACTTTCTGCCTCGAACGATTCGGATGTCATTCTGGGGAAGACCAGCAGCCAGAAGGCCAGGAATGGCAAAGGAGGTGCCGTAGTTAAAGCAGATTCCCCAAACCGCCTCCCAAGATCCGTCGGGTCGTTGAGTGTCCGTTAAATATCGCACCCCCTCCCGAATGGCGTGATCCACTTTTTCTCTTTCCAGATGGGGATACTCGTTTCGCACTAAGGCCAAGGCGGAAAGGACGGAGCCGGTGCACTCGGCAAAGGAGTGATCGACCATAATGTCGGCGAAGACGTGGGAAGCGTTGAATTTCTCAATCCAAAGAGGACCGACGACACGATCGCAACTGCCCCAACCTCCGTCTCGGTTTTGGTAGCTGAGAATAAAGCGCAGCCCGTCCTCCAAAATCTGGGGGGAGGTGGGCTCGGAGAGAAAAGGTTTGGCGGCGATGAGCGCGAGCAGGCTCTCGGCCGTGCAATCGGCGATGGACCAGCCGTTTTTCCTTTCACTGAAAGGCCACCCGCCCTTTCGGGGCAAGCGGTGGTAACGACGGGGATCGGGAAGTTCAGCGATGACCTGATTTTCGACCAAGTAGCGACATCCTTCTTGGATCGATTTTTGGGGAGCAAGGCTAGGTTCCAAATGGGTCATGCCCTGGAGGGTAAAGGCGGTGTCCCAAACTTTGGATGAGGTGAAGCCCTGGCAGGCCAGGTGGTCGGGGTGGTTCCAGAGATAACGGGGAAGTTGCTGCCAACTGCGGGCGACTCGATCGGTCTGTCCCTCGACGAAATGGGCCAGCGTGTTGTAGCAGGCGTTGACGGGGGCTTGGCGAATGTAGTCGGACTGCTCGTCCTCGTAACAGATATGCTCGTAAGTCAGTCGAAGTGCTTGCCGACGGATGGAGGAAGGAATCCACTTCTCCAGGTAACGCACGATGGGCATAGCGATTCGAACCAGCAGGGTTTCGGGCACGATATGGTCGGTCGGGGCGAGATCGGCGCGATGCTTGGGCCAATCGATCTGATCATAGCCTTGGGGGAAGAGCTCGCGGCGGATTTCGCGTAAGAGTGGATCTAAGGGAGCCTGCCATCGGCGGCCATAGAAGTAGGCCATGGGAAGATAAACAATGCGAACGTAGCCGGAGATGTTGCTGGGCTGAACCGGCACCCACGTGGGCAGAAGATAAAGTTCCGGGGGAACGGGGGTGACGCCGGACCAGTCGTAGAGATTGAGAATGGAGAGAATAAACTTTCCCCAAGCGGCGGCTTTGACCGGAGTGCCGGCTTTCTCGATCCAATGGCGCATTTTCGCGAGTTCGGGCCGGCTGGGCTTCTCGCCCAAGAGACGAAGGGCGACGTAGGAGATGGCACTGGTAAAGACAGCTCCACGGACCGACTCCTCGTGAAGACCGACGGAACCATCGGGCAACTGGGGTCGAAGTAATCCCGCGACGAACCGGGGTCGGTCGTGTTCAGTCACCGGTTGGTGGGTCAGGTAGGTGGTGATGACATAGAGAGGGAGAAGAAAGTTGGGGCCGGTGTAGGGGACGGACCAGCTACCGTCCGGGATCTGGGTGCGCGCGAGAAAGCCAAGGAGTCGTTGGGTGGCTTGGCGAACGGAATCGGGCAAGGTCGTCACGAGGGGCGGCTTATGGGTTGAGCCGAGCAAGTGTTTCGGCGCGAAAGCGGTCGAGGATGGGAGAGAGAAATTCGGCGGGAGAAATTTTGCTTTGGACGAGTGGGCGAAGGTCGAGGGCGAGGACCACTTCTTGAGCGGAGTCGGGCTGGGTGGGGTTGGCGAAGGTGGCTTGGGCATAGCGGCGACCTTGGGCGGCGCGGTCATACCGTTTTCCGCCCTCGACTTGAGATTGGAAACAGCGAAGCAGAGAGGGTCCTAAGGTTTCGGGAGCAACACAGGGGAGAGGAACAATCTGGGAGGCGGGAACCCAATCCAGATCTCCCCACACCTCGCAGCCGTAGATCTCGGTGGGTTGGGCAGCGGCGGGTAGTTTTTGTAACGCGGCGAGACAAGCGAGCAAAACGGCGATATGGGTGGGGTGTCGATCGGCCGGATTGTGCAGGTAGAGAACTTGGGGGCGGGCGGTTTCGAGGATTTTCACCAGATCGGCCACGATGGGGGATCGGTCGGCCTGAAGGACAGCAGCACTGGGGTGCGCGAGTTGAATGACGGAGGCGTAGTGGCCGAGTTCGGCCGCTTGGCGTTGCTCTTTTTTTCGAATTTCGATGAGCTGGGCATCGGTGGTCTTGGCGAATGGGCCGGAGCGTGGAGCGCCCGCGCCATTGGTGACGACCACGCCGGAAAAGCGATTTTTGGGGTGTTGCAAGCAGGTAGCGATGCCCGGGAAGGCGAGGATTTCCAGGTCGTCGGCATGGGCACCGATTCCCAAATGAGTGGTGGAGGCGAGGGCAGAGAGGGGGTCGGCCCCGGTTGGAGCGAAGAAATCAGCGGAGGGTTGGGAGAAGTTCATCGGCGGAAAACCCAAAGGGAGGCGAGGAGGTAGTTGAGGAGTGCGCCCGTGGCGACCGCGACGGCGTTGAGGACAGCGGTTTCGATCGGCCGATTGGTTTCTAAAAGAAAAAGAAGAAAATTGAGAAGCAGAAGTTGAAAAACTAAAGCGAGGGCGGCGGAGAGGTAGTAGTGCTGGGCATTTTTCCAAGAGGGGGGCCAGGCGTGGAAGGTCCAAGCGGAGTTGAGTAAAAAATTTACGCCGCAACAGACAAACCAAGCCATCAGCGCGGCGGCGGTGGCCACGCGGTGGCCGCTGGGATTCAGGCCGAGGAGCGCGCTGCCAAGCGAGAGGAGCCCCCACATCAGGACGGCGTTCAACAGAGTACCGGTACCACCCACGATACCGAAGCGGAGGATCCGTGCGATTTCTTTGGGAAATGGCCGTGGCGAGGCAGGGGTTTTCGGGCGCGCTTGGGTGGAAGGTGCCATTGGGAAAGAGTGCCGAAAAAGAGGCGAATCGGCAAACGGCATGAGCAGGTGAGAAGCGCTTGCCAACGGACGGCGGAGAGCGAAGTTGGGGTTGCGTTGCGAGACCTGACCAGCCCAGAGACGCTGATCATTCGCGGGGAGCTGACTGAGCCCCCCACGTGGTTTCCGTCGTATCGGGAATTGACCATGAAACTGAAAGGGACGGTGGTTTCGGTGATCTTGATTGAGTCGGACCGCAATTTAAGGGACTTATATTGGAAATGGACCGGAAGAAACGGCGGGCGGGATTACGTGACCGATCTCATTTTTTCGGACGAGTACGAGCCCGGCATCAAGCTGGACGCGCGGCAGGATCGACTGCACCCGACGATCACGGCGGAGAGGATCGTGCCCGAAAATCTGGCTCTTTTGACCGAAAGGGTTTCTCGGTTGGCGGGGGTGGGGCCATAAGTCCAAAGCTCTTCGGGGCGATCTGCGTTTTGGTCGGGGTGGTTGCTTTCGGAGCGAGTCGATCCGGCGAGACGGTTCCGGCGGGCGAGTTGACGGGGAAGGGAGATCTTTTTTACCGGCAGGGGGAAAAGGAGCCGTTTACGGGAACCGCGGTCAGCGACGCGCGGGGAAAAAAAACCGAGGCGGAGTTTTGGCAAGGGAAGATGCATGGGTCGTATCGAAGTTGGTTTGAGAATGGTCAGCTGGAGGGGGAAGCCCACTTTGATCAGGGCGTGCGGGAGGGAAGGGCGCGGCTATGGAATGAGAAGGGGCAGCTGGTCAAAGAGACGCGGTTTCGCGGCGGATTGGCGGATGGACCGGCGACGGAGTGGTATCCGAATGGGAACATGGAGAGACGAACTTCGTGGAGGGCGGGGAAGCGTCAGGGTCAGGTGGAGACTTGGTTTGCCAGCGGAAAACGAAAAGGAGTGGGAACCTATGAGCAGGGGGAGAGGAACGGAACATTTGTGGTTTGGTGGGAGAGCGGAAAGAAGAGGCAGGAAACGAACTATCAAAAGGGAGAGCCCAACGGATGGTGGGTGGAGTGGAGGGAGAACGGGGATGAGGAAAAAAAAGCGTACTTTCGGAATGGGAAGGCCAGCCGTGGCCCGGGGCAGGGTGAGCCTTGAACCGGCGGGCGGAAGAGATTAATATTTCACACTCCAGAGGCACCCGTAGCTCAACTGGATAGAGTGTCGGCCTCCGAAGCCGAAGGTTGCCAGTTCGACCCTGGCCGGGTGCAGAAAAACCAACCGGCGGTAAATGGAGATGGCTCCGGAGGCTGGGATCGAACCAGCGACCAATGCATTAACAGTGCATCGCTCTACCGCTGAGCTACTCCGGAAAGCAGTGGGGTAACCTACCGAAAAAGTGGAGAGGACTCAACCCCCACGGATGAGAGAAATTAGGTCTCCCGAGGCAAAAGAAAGTAGGAAAGGCTATCGGTGAGCGCGAGGGCGCTGGCCTCTAAAATGTTGGTGGAGACCCCGACCGTTCCCCATTCGCGGGTTCCGTCGCTGGATTCAACCAGGACACGGATTCGGGCAGCGGTCCCGCCCCGCGAGCTGACGATGCGGACTTTGTAGTCGATCAGTTTCATTTTTCGAAGGGCGGGAAATGAGGGGAGGAGAGCCTTGCGCAAGGCCGCATCCAGTGCGTTGACGGGACCGTCCCCCTTAGCGGAAGTTTTCTGGATCTTTTTTCCGATGCGGACAGAGATGGTGGCGTGACTCGTCTCCCGGGCGTTGGGGCGGGAGCGAACGACCTTTACCTGATACGAGTCGATTTGGAAGGGGGCGGGGATTTTTTGAAGGGAGCGCCGAACGAGGAGCTCGAAGGAGGCGTCGGCGGCTTCAAATTCGTATCCGTCTTTTTCCAACTTTTTGATTTTGGCGAGAATGTCGCGGGTGGCCGGAGATTTTTCCTCCACGGTAATGCCCAGCTCACGGGCCTTCATCATGACATTGGCTCCGCCGGAGAGTTCGCCCACCAAAATGCGTTGGTGGTTGCCGACGGAGGCGGGATCGATGTGTTCAAAGCTGGCGGCGATTTTGTTGACGGCGTTGACGTGCATTCCGCCTTTGTGGGCGAAGGCGGTGCGGCCGACAAAGGGAGCGCGGGGATCGTGATGCAGGTTGGCCAGTTCGTCGACCAAGGCGGAGAGTTCGGAAAGCTGCTGGAGATTTCCAGTCGGCAGAACTTTTTTTCCGAGTTTGAGTTCGAGGAGAGGTAAAAGGGTCGTGAGGTTGCAATTCCCGGTGCGTTCCCCGTATCCGTTCATCGTGCCTTGGACTTGGAGGGCGCCCTCCTCCACCGCGGCGACGGCGTTGGCCACGCCCAGTCCGCAATCGTTGTGGGTATGGATGCCGACCTTCGTTTTCGGGAAGCGAGTTCGTACCGCGCGGACTATCGTGGAGATTTCGGAGGGAAGACGACCCCCATTGGTGTCGCAGAGGACGAGGTATTCGGCTCCAGCCTCCATGGCCGCTTCGAGAGTGCGGAGTGCGTAATCGGAATCGGCGGAGTAGCCGTCAAAAAAGTGTTCGGCATCGTAGATGACCTCGCGACCTTCCTTTTTGAGAAAGGCGACGGAGTCGGAGATCATACGGAGATTTTCTGTTGGGGTGGTACGGAGAACTTTTTCGACATGGAGGAGCCAGCTTTTGCCGAAGATGGTGACCACGGGGGTTTCCGCCTCCAGAAGAAGACGGATTTGGGAGTCAGCGGAGGGGTCGATGTCGGGGCGACGGGTGGAGCCGAAGGCAGCGAGTTGGCAG
>Ga0247836_1002705_pt1 | contig 25176 bp, 26 predicted proteins | sample LaCruzMarch2015__4_FD_187116 | JGI IMG/M metagenome (GOLD analysis project Ga0247836, IMG submission 187116) | Freshwater microbial communities from meromictic Lake La Cruz, Castile-La Mancha, Spain - LaCruzMarch2015_14m | ecosystem: Environmental > Aquatic > Freshwater > Lake | place: Spain... | reverse complement strand
TTATAGAGACTTAATCCATCCTGTCAACAACTATTTTCTTACTTACTTTCGCACCAAACTGTTCTTTGCGAAGAGCCGGCTATTATACTTATTTTTTTTGTTTTTGAAACTTAATTTAATTATAGCCCACTAAAAACATTAACACATTGATCATATTATTAATACAATCAATATACTATAAGACAAACGCATAAAAATTGATCTTCATCTCACAAAAACCGGAAAGTCGATATTTTCAGCACCTGCTTGTAATTGCTTTTTTGTTCACGCGTCAATTTTTCAGTTGCTCTAACAACAGACTGGTCAAGTTCGCTATTTCGCTGTCTGTCATCAGGTATTCCTTGTCCGATGTATGGCTCCGCTCCATACACCTAGCTTGCAGCACCAAATTTTGGCATTCTCACATTTTTTTAGTGAGGATAAGTAATGAAAATAAACGCACACTATCGATATCATGTACAAGCGTGACATGAAAGCGGATTGAATCAAGCAAATTATTGTCGCCAGCAAGACATCAATCCTAAAACCTTTTTGCGGTGGGTACGGCTTGAATTAGCCCGTGACATAGAGACGCCAACTCGACGTCATTCCTATACAAATAATTCAATTAACGCCGGCCACCGCCACCGAAGCAAGCATAATGCTACGGCTTGCTCAGGGGATTCAGCTTGAGTTGTCTACTGCGGTATCACCCCGTTGACTGGCGGAGTTACTGCAATGCCTGGCTTGATTGCTAACCCTAGGAGACTGTCCGAGAATAAGATACTCGAACGACTATCTCCTGATGGGTTTCAGAAAAAATTTAAATTATCCTGATACCAAGCTTCAAATTAATCAATTTTTACACAGTTTTTTTTAAAACTCGTTCATATCGGACTTATCCAGTCTATTTTTACCTATATCGCAGGGTTTGCAGTGAAATTTTCAAACTCCGGACGGATTAATCCCGTAATAATGGCCTTGGCAATTTTTTTAAAATTATGTGCCGCACAGACCATCGAAAATTCACCCGCGACATTTTCTTTACCCCGCACACTGAAGCCACGAAAGCCGCTATTTTTTAATTTGACCAAACACCGGCTCAACAACGACTTTACGTTTACTGTAGATGTCTTTTGATGCCTGCTGTTCCATCTTGATATTCATCTATTGACGCAGCGGCTCTTTGTTATCGGTGTTGATCGTCCGGACTTCCCCTTTAGCCGATTGGCAGCAGCGACTGTGCAGTGGGCAAGCGGCACAGACTTCCGATGAGCCTTGATACACACGACTGCCGTCTTAGCTTTCGCGTTTCATGGTTAAAACCTGTCCTTCAGGACAGGTAAAGGTGTTATCGGTTTCGTGGTAGTCGAAGTCAGCTTTGACCAGTTCGCGATCCGAGCTGGCCAACGGTATTTTATGGGTCTTTTCCCCTTTATCGGTGGCAAAGTAAGCATCAATACCGCTCTGTTCAAGAGCCTGTAGATTGTCTCCTGACCAATAGCCGTTATCGGCACTCAGTATCTCGGGCAATTGAGCAGCAGATGCTTGCTGCGCCAGCAGAGCGGGCTCAATTTCTTGTTTGTCGTTGGCGTTTTGGCTGACATGCTGAGCCACAATGATTTGCAGATCGGCATCGACGCTGATTTGGGCATTGTAGGCATAATTGAAGCTGCCGTTCTTGCCCATGATGCGGGCATCGGTATCGGCAAAACTGATTTGTTTTTTATCGTCAATAGCTTTGCCTGGATTAAGCTGTTCTTCGCGCTCCTCAATAGCTTGCTTGGCCGCTTTGATTTTAGCCAGCCGGTCTTGTTTGAAGTCCAAATCTTCCGGGATTTCATAGCCAGTTTTATCTTTATAGGCCTTGTCTTCATCTTGGTCACACCGGTTGGCTTTTTCAATCAAGACAGCAATTTCAGCGCACAGCACTTGCTCCTTTTCTTGTAAACGCCCATGGCTTCCTTAGGCCATATCAGTCTGGATGGTTCCAAGTTCAAAGCCAATACGTCTAAATACTAAGCGATGAGCCAATTTCAACTCCAGTGCCAGTTTGCTTAAAACAATCCTGAAAAAATTTTCCATGATCTTTTCTAAAATCGCTGAGCACTCGAAAATTAGGACAGTTCATTTGCGCGATAAACATGAAGGATAAATCTTCATGGCAGCGTTTTTCGATTTTCCTGGAGCTGAATACACCTTGGCTGTAGGCAAATATCAGAATCGAAACGATGAGCTTGGGATGATAGGTGTTCTGGCCTTTAACGCTATAAAGACTTTCAAGACTGCTCGTATCAAGCTGTTGAAATAGCTCTGCATAGAGAAAACATTCATGATTTTTTGGGAGTAGATCAAAAATATTAGCGGGAAACAGCAGGTGTTGATTGAATTCAACTGGGCTTGATTTAAAAGGAACTGACAAGGCTTGTCCAAGTGGCTTTATTTACACTTATTATACCATAATACATTGTTTATATTGAATATATTAGCCAACCCTGCAGTTAAAAATAATATAAACTGCGCAAAACAACTCTTTGGCTTAGATGATAAACAATGAACGCGGACACCACTTATAGCAGTTACAACTTGGATCATTTAGGCCTGAGCGGGCATGATTGACGAATTAGGATTACCTGAAATGATTGATGCTGTGATCAAACAAGATCATGATCAGCGTCATGCCTCAGTGGGGTTGAGCGGTTGTTGGGTGAAGGCATAACCGCCGAACAACTTAACGATGACGCGTTAGGCAGGGCGCTGGACGCGATCTACGCGTATGGCCCTGAACCGTTGTACGGTCAACTGGCGGCGCAGTCGGTCAAGCGTTTGGGGCTATCCTGTGCCGTCGGCCATCTGGACAGTACCAGCTTTCATATTGATGGCGCCTACAACAGCAGCCAAGACGATGTGCCGGAAGGCGTTGTTCAACTCACGCAGGGTTATAGCCGCGATCACCGACCTGATCTCAATCAGGTAATATTGCAACTGATTAGCGAGCATCAGGCGGGTATACCGTTGTGGATGGAAGCGTTGAGCGGCAACCGCAACGATAAGGACAGTTTCCGGCAGACACTGAACGCGCATCTGGGTCAGTTGCGTGAGGGTGTCGGTCTGTCCTTGATTGTCGCCGACAGTGCGCTGTATACCGCGAAAACACTGTAAGACCTGGGAGATTTTCCCTGGGTAACCCGCGTCCCGGAAACCATTGGCAGAAAACCGCTCCTGCGTTTTCTGCATTCGCCACGTCCTTGTGGCTCGCGGTACCCGCGAATTGATTCTGGCGGCGTCTAAGGAATGGATAAAAACTCGGCCGGAACGCGCTTACCTGACTTTGGGTTCCAACTATGCTGGCGTCAGGCAGCGCTGGCTGGCGGTGTATACCCGAAGCGCGCACGCGCGCGCCGAGCAAACGGTCAATAAACAGCACTTGAAGCAAAGCCTAGCCGAGTACAAAACGTTCAACGCATTAACCCAACAAACCTTTGCCTGTGTCACCGATGCGGAGGCGGCCTTAACACACTTGCAAAAGAAGTTGACAGTGGTCGCCTTACACGATCCGCGTATCGTCGAAGTGGCAGGGTTCAAAGGTAAAGGACGCCCCCGCAAAGGCCGCAAACCCGATACCATCAGCTATCGCATTGAAGCCGGTGTCGCCTCTGTCCTCGAAGCACGGCAGCGCAAGATCCAGCAAAAAAGCGGCTTCATCCTCGCCAGCAACCAACTGGATGAAACGCAGCTCAGCGATGAAGGCTTGCTCGATCACTATACCCAGGACCAACAAAAAGTTGAACGCGGTTTTCGCTTTTTAAAAGACCCCTGGTTCATGGCGCACACCCTGTTTCTCAAATCGCCGAAGCGTATCATGGCGCTGATGATGGTCATGACCCTCTGTCTTTTGGTCTATGGCGCCCTGGAATACCGCATTCGACAAACACTACAACAACAGCAACAAGGCTTTCCCAGCCAACTGGGTACTACGACTACGAACCCTAGCGCCCGCTGGGTATTTCAGTTTTTTGCCGGTATCCATGTGCTGCTTATCGACCGTTGCCGGGAAATCATACTGAATTGCAACGACTATCATCACCAGCTGCTTAACTTACTCGGTGAGCGTTATGTTCAGTTATATGCCTGTTCTGGGTAATGAGGGCGCGGAATGTCGGCTAAGAGATACTCTGGAAAAACTACCCACTTGACCCAATAGCCATATCGACGAACTATTGCCATTTGCTCGTCCAGTCGAAAACGCTAACACACGGGATGATAATGATGGATAGTTGGTAGCGTTGGGCGCTTACTATATATACAAGCTAAATAAACCCCAGACATAAAAAAACCGCAGTTAAGCGGTTGATTTTATTGGAGGTTGCGGCCGGAATCGAACCGGCGTAGATGGCTTTGCAGGCGGTATTATTTATATATATATCAATATTTTATATAAAAACCACTGCGCGTAACGTTTCGTTAATCAAGGTTTGATACCCCTTGCCGCTTCGCGCTGCGCGTTCCCGAAAGGCTGTCAACACATCATCATCAAGAAAAATAGTGATACGGGTTTTACCGCTTTGCACTTGTAACTGAGCAAGATGCGGCACTTCATTGGCGCGTTGGGCAGTGCTGAAATCATATTCGTCACGCATAGTAACTTACCTATTTGTTGGTGGGTTTACGGGCTGCAATTCTTGTCTAATCTTACAGCTTTACACCGCATGTTCACTAAGCCACTCCTTGAGTGCCTCGTTCATGCGCGTTTGCCAGCCTTTACCGGTGGCGCGGAAGGCTTCCAGAACACGGTTATCCACGCGCAAGGCGATTTGCGTTTTATCTGACCCAGAAGGCCGCCCACGGCTACGCGCCAAAACCATGCCAGCTTTTAATTCCTCCTCAGTTGCTGGGCGGTCGTCTTCATCGATGCCGTCCCATACATAATAGCCCCCTGAAGGCGGTGTTTTCATCGCTTCAAGAATCTGTTCACGGGTCATTGGGTTTGTTTTCGAGCCAGTCATAGTACACCTCCGATTCTAATTGGCTTGCTTCTCTAAAGCTGATGATCCGCATCGTGTTGTCGCGCTGTAAATGCACGAGTGATAAAACGGTCAGCCTGTTCATGACATAAGAAAAAGACTGTAAGCGGTATTCGCCATTTCTAACCACCATCACCTCCAGACGGTAACGCGATTCAAGCACCTCGCCCGCATCGGCAAAGTCCAAGCCGTGCTTTTTAAGGTTGGTTTGGCGTTTGTTTTCGTCCCAAGTGAGTTTCTTTTTCATATCAATAATTGTATATGCAATTATTGATATGAGCAAGCTGTTTTTTATTTGACACTATAATCGCATTTCAAGCACCAGCAAAATAGCACGTTGAACAACTGATGTTAAGGAGTCCACACTCATGAGTGTGGACTCCGCTCAGCCCCGTTTACGGCGCGTGTCAAACACTGCTAAACTAGCTCAAAACCCTAGGAGTATAACCATGACTACCATTACCTTTGATACACATAAATTCATTAGACGATTACGTGACGCAGGCTTTGAAGAAGATAAGGCCGAAGCGGTAGCAGAAGCCTTTCAAGAAGCACAGGTCGAAGCATTGCCCGTTACCCGTGATTATCTGGATGCCAGACTTTACGAAATGGAAAACAGAATGGTTAAGTGGGGCCTTGGCTTGGCCTTAGGCCAGTTTGCTATGATTGCCGCACTGGTCAAGCTGCTGTAACCTTAGCACTGCTCATGTTTATTAGGCAAGCCTGTCATGAGCTAGTCGAATAACCTGTCGTGACGTTATGCTAAAGTCATACTCATTACAGGATAGTCAATGTTTCAGATTAAAGATTTTACGTCAATTGTCGGGTCAATGATTAACTATGCTAAAGCAACGCAAAGTAAATTGACTGATTTTACCATTGGCTCAGTAACCCGAACAATAATTGAAGCCCCCGCAATTGAAATCGAAGAACTGTACCAGCAAATGTGGCTAGGTATCAAAGAAGCTATCCCTGTTGCGCTGTATGAAGCCTTTGATTTTAGAAAGCTACCGGCACAGCGGTCGATAGGGACAATTAATGTCAAGCTCCTTAAAAGTGCCTCAGTATTAAAAATACCTGCGGGAACGGCATTTATATCCATAGTGACGAATGATAGCTTTTATAGTGTAGAAGACGTTACCGTTAATAGTATCGAAAAATCTGCGGATATACTGCTTAGTGCTAAAAAACAAGGCATAATCAATCCAGTTATTGCCCAGTCACCCTTTACAAGCGACGCAGTACCAAGCTTTGTGAGTGCCTCAGCCAAGGCAACGTTTAGCAATGGACGGCTAGAAGAAACTGACGAAGAAATGCGTTATAGATTTATGGATTACATACAAAATTTAGCGCGCAGTCCACTTGCCTCAATACATTACGCGCTACTTAATAAAGTGTTTATCACTAATAATAACGGCGAAGTGACAGAAAGAGTCAAACAAGCCAAAATAGTTGAAAAATTTATACTTGATACCACCTCGCCGCCAGGTGTTTTTTACGCCTATATACACAATGGCAATAATGGCAGCATCACTGCATCAGAGGCTTTAATAACGCAGACCTTAGCCATTTTGAATGGTTATACAGACAACACGGGTAAAAAAATAATAGGCTATAAAGCCGCAGGAATTAAAGTAATTATTGAGGCAGTAAGCAATAACACCCTCACCATAGAGTACACGGCAACAATTGATAATACCGTTGATAAAACGGTCATAAGCACCGCAATAACCGACGCGATACAAAGTTATTTCAATTCAACTGATATTGGCGGCACAATTTATTTAGCTGAGCTCATTTCATCTGTCATGGCATTACCTGGCGTTATTAATGTAAATTTTGAGCGTCCAGTCGCCGACAAAACGGCTAAATCAAATGAAAAAATTGTCCTAGGAAAACTGACAGGAACTCTAAATGTTACTCAGTAATACATTACTCAAAGCAATGTATACGGGCCTTAATAAAGAGTCCCTGGAAGTGCCCGTACTAAGCATTGATAACACTGATAAAACGGTAAATGTACTGATTAAAACAGAGCCCTACGGACAAAAAACATTAATCGTAACTCAAGACGAAATAACGCAAATTAGTATTGATTTAACACAAAAACAGTTAACTTTTAATTATTTAGTAGACAAATTTAGTCAATATTTTGGCTTCAACAATATTAGTATTATTGATCATAATCAACTTATAAGAAGCCTGCGAACCTTAGTCGCGATTGATTATGATGAAGAAACAAGCCAATACACCTTATCAAGCTATACCTCATTGTTATGGATTATTTTAGACACCTACGCGCTGGAGCTGGAAGCCGCTAAAAAAGCAATAAATGAAGCAATTAAGCAAGTTTTTTTACATTTATCGCAAGAAAATTGGTTAGATGAATGGGCTAATTATTTTGGCTTTAATAGAAATGTATTTAAAAAAGAAACTGACGATACCTTTAGAGATCGCATGATTGACAGCATTATTAGACCCAAGTGCAATAATATTGCGCTCGAAATAACCTTAAGTGACTACTATGATCAACACACAAAAGTTGTCGATGCCACGGGCACTAGCGTTAATAATGCCCCGCCCATAGCATGGGATAAGTTAATATTTTTTTATTACAATGGCCGATACAGTTATGACGGCAGCATTTATTATAAACCCTCCACACACACCTACACAGAACAGAGCAGCGAGAGCACCTTACCCACAGCCGGCATATTTAATGTGGAGATGCCTTTTGATTTATTAGGCTCAGAAGACAAAGATGAATTTATTGCTAATGCGACAAGACTTATCAATGCTATTAAAGCCGCTGGCACGCAATTAGGGGTTTTTAGCTTAATTAATAATTCACCGTTAACTGATACAGTTGAACTTGAGTTAACAGAAGCCGCACAAGTTACCATAGTAATGAGCCATTATTACAATAATACCTGGCTATATAATGGAAAAATAATGTACAAACCAGACCTAACAAACGAGGTATTATGAAATCTACTGTCCTCATGTCGGCACGTGGTCACTTTATGTTATCAATTTATGATAATGGCACGCTTATAGAAGTCATCGACGAGCCCAACTTAATTGTACTGGATAGCAAACGTGCGCTGTCTCATGTTATCGCAGGTGATTCAGCAGATAGCTGGGCAATCTCTAAAATAGGCTTTGGCAGCAATAACACCCTCCCCACACCCAATGATAGCGCGTTATCTACGGATGCCTATATTAAGCCACTCAATGGCTCAGAAATACGCGGCACTATTATCAGGTTTGCCTTTACGTTAGACAAAACTGAAGCCAATGGCAAGCCCATTACCGAATTTGGGTTATTAACAGGCAACGGCACGCTCTTTGCCAGAAAAATCAGACAACAGCCACTAACTAAAAATAACAGTAAAGAGTTTATTGGCACGTGGACAATTGTTTTTTAAAAATTAAACGAGGTAACTACGCATGACAACGACTAATATTATTGACAATGGCAATGAAGGTTCAAATTGGGAAGACAGCATTTACAAAATACAAGACACTGATCTTGTCAATGCAGACAACGCTAATAAACAAGCCACCCAACTCCTGCACAGAATAAATTTTTTAAAAAATGCGACCACTGGCGTCTTTACACAACAGAAATTAGAAGGCAATGGTTACCAACGGTTACCAGGTGGCTTATTATTACAATGGTGTTACGGGCCAAACAGCACTGATTCGGTAAAAGAATCTCCCTTTACCGTTAGCTTCCCGACTCCGTTTGCCCAGTGTTTTGGCGTACAGGTAAGCACCTATAACATACAAGACGTCACCAATACTAATCCAAGCTATCTAAACGATAATAATGCTATTTATCAGGTTATACGCCATGATGCCAGCGCAGTAACGCTGATGCTACAAGTCATGGCAGGTGCTGATAACAGCTATACCGATAGATATAAACCGTTTATTTTTGCCCTAGGCATGTAGGCCAGGCCTATACAATACGTTAATAAATCAAAGACTATGCTCTTATGTTACGTGTACGTGTTGAACTAAACATTGACGATATTACGCAAGCCATGCGTCAGCAGATTAGTGCAGCCGTTGCGCAAACTGCCTCGCAGGGGGCGGCATTATGGATACATAGCATACAAAAAGCCAAACTTTCCCCTTACGACAAAGCGCAGTACAGTGCTTCGATTAACGTTGCGCTGTTAAGCGATTTTAAAGCAGAATTATTTTCAGATTATCGCTTTGCGCAAGAAATTGAAACAGGAAGACCCGCGCGCGACCTTAAAAAAAACCTGCACACCTCGCAGCGCACACGCATGGCAAAAAGTGGTGCGCACGCAGGACAGCTATATTTGCTTATCCCCTTTCGACACAATACACCTGGGCATACAGCCTTGGCGCAAGCCATGCCTAAGCCTATTTATTTACACGCCAAGGCACTGTCGTTAAGCCATGTCAGCGGCCTGGGCACGCGCTTATCAGCAACGGGTGCCAAGGTTGCACAGCGTCACTATCAGTGGGGGGAAAGCTTACCAAAAGGACTTGTCCCCAAGTTAAAAGCGCACCACACAACGGACATTTACGCGGGCATGAAGCGTTTTAACACCAGTGCAGGACAGGGTAAAAGCAGCGCATACCTTACCTTTAGAGTAATGGGGGAATGGCAAAGCAATAAATGGATCATCCCACCGCAGCCAGGTCTTTTTATTGCTAAAGAGCTGAGTGAACAACTTCAAACAATACTTGACGAGGCCTTAAGCGGCATTGAACGCTAAACAACACACCCGTAGAGCCGCGCTGTAGCGCGTTTAGGTTCGCGCGGCTGTTTAATCACGCGCCATGCCCACCTTGCAACACCTGTTCAAAGAAGCCTGTGCCCCGGACAAAATCAACGCGCGTAGTAAACTCAGTAAAGGGCTTAAACTCATGGCTTACAGTGTGTGCATAGACTTCAGCCAGATAGTTTCCTTTGTTATAGAGTGCTAGATAGCAGCCTGCTTTTATCTGCACATTGCCTCGCACTAATAAACTGCCACTTTCTAAAATACTATTATCACGATTCATTTCTGTTAGCAGTTTCCGTCTTGTATGCATCCAGTTTTCTATACTGGTTTTTTGTTTGACGTGTTGTTGTGCATCAGGAGAATCCGAGTGCTCATACTCTGGCGCCAATAACCATGAAGTGACCTCCATTTTTCGTATGGCAAACTTTTGCTTTAAACTATTAAGGTAATCAAAGGTAACAAAACTATCCTTGTCATCCGCCAACGCCATTAATTTAATATCCATTTGATTAATATTAGAAAAATGATGTTCTACCCAAAAATAATTGGCGACGCTCTCATCAGAACGAGTAGTTTTTTGACTTATAATATCGTCATAATCAAGCGTTATCTGTGCCGCCGTGCCCTGAATAAACGTCCGTGTTTGCAATGATTTAAAAGGTGTTGGGCGCACGACAAGCGTAACCCCCTCTTCGGTATCGTAAACAAACAGCTCGTTAAAAGTAGGCGCATCAAGCAATGTTTTTAGCATGTCATAAAGTGATACATCAGTAAACTGATTGGGTGCATAGGTTGATATAGCCCCCTCTACCTCAGCACTGACACCATTGCTTAGTGTGCTGATAAACGCATTGCCCTCGCCAACGGGTTTATTACTCAACGCTAAATTACTTAAAAAAGGATTAATGACCTCAGTTAGCACATCTTGCACAAACTCTGTAGCTGATTTTTGTTTAACGCTTGACTCACCTGCATACTGTTGCGCCCAGCGTAGCCATTCCAAAAAATACTGATCACTCACGGCTAACGGCAAATAAATAATCTGAATCATTTGTAATATTTTGCCGTAATCATGCCCACTCACCGTAATCATGCGCAATGGTTTCCCGCCCGACATACTCTCAGAATGTTCGACTAGGCTTACAAAGCCGCGCATAACTATCGCCAACTCCCCTTGACTGCACATCCTTATTTCAATCATATCCATAGGCTCAATATAGGCGGCTAAAAGCCCAAACGCTGCGCCTTGATCTGGAAATAGCAGCATAAAGGTGCCAGCGGGCTGATGCACAGATTTACTGGTATGCACACTGCCCAAGTCCCCTAAATACGGCGTTAAATCAAGCTCAGTAAGGGCACTAAAGCGAGGATTGCTAGCAACACCAGGAATAATTTCTTTGCGCGGCATAGCTTTGATTAAGCGCACACTTACGCGCGGCTGAAAAACCTTCATCGTCCCATGCCCACAGGTTTAGGATTACCAAACTGGCTGGAAATCATACGCTCAGCTATCGGTTTGCCCTGCGGATCGCGTAGGGTAAGATCTAGCGACAACGGCGCATAATTTATGTTAATTTTCTGTGCTTGTGCGTTAGCTGCCGCTTTATCTTTATCTAAAGCGCGTAACGGAATAACATTTTTAGCATCGGCTAAAGGTTTTTCTGGTAAATCATTAACGCGCTGCTGGCTCTCTTTATTTACATTTAGCGGCTCCAGCGTTGCCAAGACTGGATTTTGCTCAGTAATAGGCGGAGCTAACGCCGCCTCTGGCGGCACAAATCTCTCAGCAAAAGACATCGCTTTTTCAGCGTGCTTAGCTGCGCTAGTACCGTTTTGATCTGCTCTATCGGTTGGAAATTCACCGCGTGTATACGCTTTCAAATTTGGGCCTGTTAAATGTGCGCCCATCGCTAAAGCCATTGAGCCAAACCTATCAGCATCTTTGTTTCTAAGCGCTATCGCGTGTTGCACAGCCTGCTGGTTATCGGCAGCATTAATGCCCTCAGCCCGTGCAGTAGACCCGGTAAATTGAAACAAGCCCACAGCATGATCCACCGTTTGCCCTTGTTTATTTTTAACTGCGGTATAAGCAGAATCATTTAATCTTGATTCTGCCATCGCTAAGCCCAAAAAATAATGGCTGCGTTCGGGCGTACCTTGGCGCGTACTTTCTGCAATAATTAAATCGGCATTGTTGCGTTGCTTAGGCGTTAAGGATTTATACAGTGGCGACTTAGTTACGTCAGCACCGGGTGCTAAGGGTGGCACACTATTCAGCGCACGGTGGTGAGTAACCGCCTCAGGTCGCCTTTCTTTTGGTAAGCGCGAGGGCTGTTGGTAACGTGTAGCGGGTGCTTGGTCGATAACTGGCTCAGTAGCGGGCGTGTTAAGGGCAGCAGCAGGAAGGTTTGGCGTTACCTTAAACTGGTTTAAAAACTCAGTGCGTGCCTGTTCTGGCTGTGCGCTAAACTCATCATAATGTTTTTTAAAATAGTCTAAATACATCCCTGTTGATAGATCAGCACGACCACCACTTCTGGTAAGATAGCTCTTATCTTGCTCAATACGTTTTAAAAAATTCTCCTTGTTTGCTAAACTTTCTTTATTATTTATCGTATATAAATTTTCAGGCTCACCTAAAAAATACTTAAGATACGGGTTAAGTATGTTAGAGGAGGTGTCGGTATTCTTTAAAGTTTTACCCGTTGCGGTAATGCCCGATAAGGGCATGGCATAAGCAGAATTATCAACACTTACTGGCTTTGTTTTTGCTGTGCCAGCTTGGTTTTTTAAGGCTTCGGCTAGGGGCTCGTACTCTTTTGGTTTTTGCTCTGGATGCTGTGAATAATAGCTAACAAAATCAGCATAGTTATCTTTATTATTTACGGCAGCCCCGACTAATTCATGCGCTTTATCGACCTGCTCTTGCTCTAGGTCGGTGCCCTGCATGGTTTTTCCTGACAGTTCGGCATGCGCTGAGCTAGCAAAGTTTTTACCATCCTGCGCCTCAACAAAGCGCTTTGTTTTGTCGTCAAAATTGCCAAAATAGCGGGCAATCCCCACAATGCCCTCTTTAATAGTTATCGTTAGCGGTAATAATTCTGTGGCTAATTTATTAATATCACGCGCCATATTAACGTTAGCTTCACGAAAGCGTTCACCCTCATCTTTAGTATTAGCCATCGCCACCTGTAGCAGTGCTTTTTTAAACGCCTCGGGATCATTCTTTTCTTGCTGCTCAAAACGCGGCGTATCGGCCTTATTAATCACACCATTGGCAACATACTGCTGAAATTGCTTATGCATATTCGCGTCAACATCCCCCACCAATAACTCAGCGGCAACGCCAATTTGTTGCGGCTTTAAGGTCTGTGTTGCATAACCATAGTGCTGTAAATTAGTTTCTAACTCGCCAAAGCCATGCTCACGATCTTTAGTGTGCAAATGCAATAACGCCGCCGACTGCGGCTCACCAAGCTTTAACGATTGCGCGGCAATTTTTGTTGCCAAGGTAGTATTCACACTGCCATCTGAACGTGTTGCGCGGGCAATGATTTCATCAAGAATCAGCTGTATAGTCGGCGTAGTATCTTTATTTAAGCGGTCATAACGGCTCTGTGTTGGGGTATCCTGATACTGCTCAGCTAATTGCCCCTGAGCACTGTATTGATCAAACGTGCGTTGAGGACTGGCAAATAAACCGCCGGCCAGTTGTGCCTCGGCATCCAAGGCACTAAAATTTGGATTGTGCCGTTGCAGGGCACTTAAAAACAACTCTTTATCTTGCAGACTTGATGAATGCCTAAGCCCCTCATCGGCTTGATTAAGCAACTGCCCTGCGGCCGCAGGATTTTTAGCAAGCCCAGTAATCGTTGAGCTAGTAAGCGTCCCCATTAAACTAATAAACCCAGAAACATCGGGCGTAGTTAAGCTTTGTGATGCTGTTTTTTGACTAAATTGCTCGATGACCGCCAACAACTCAGCTGTTTTAGGCTGTGTACCGCCACGCGCAACGGCTTCAGCAATATGCAGACCCAAGCGACGCTGATCCGCATCATTAGTGATGACACCATCGCGCTGTTGTGCAGCAAAAAACTGCGTCCCCGCCTCAGGCTCAATGCCATAACTGCGCGAAAATTGCAGGGCATTGTGCACAGATTGTCCTAATGCAAATGAATCAGGGCTTGCTGCCGATGTTTTGGCAAATTGAGTCGCCAAGCTTACCGCTTGCTCATGAGTGATGCCAAAGCCTTCGGTAAGCTCTCTTACCGTCACGCGCAATTGCTCAAAATCAACACTTGCATTGCCTAAAGTATTGCGCAATTCATGATACGACACGGCCTCATTGCCCACAGCGGTCACAGCTTGATCAACTTTGCCGCCTATCGCCCCCCCGACTATGCCCCCCACTATACCTAAGGGCCCAGGTAATGCACCCGCTAAGCTACCCAATAAACTCCCTGGGCCACCACCGCCAATAGCGTTACCTGCGGCACTTGACGCAAAATGCGTAAACTGGGTAAAACGTGATTGCGTGCGCTCTTCACTCTCTAGCATACGCTGACGTGAAGCACTGACCACACGGCCCTGATGCTGATTACGGGCTAATTGTTCATTCTCACTGGCTGAAGTGCGAAATGACTCCGCCTCAGCCTGTAAACCTGATTGCGTATTGACGCGCCCAATAGTCTGAGCTGACTGGGTTAATAAGCGCGTTAAGCGCGACATATCACTTGTTGATAAGCCACTATTATTTAACGCATGTTCGCGGGTTAACTCTAAGCGCTCTAAAGCCGTCGTCAGTTTTTTTACATCCGCCACTGCCGCCGATGTATCAAGCGTATAGGTTCCGCCTTTTACTTGCCCATTTAAGTCATCAAGCTGACGCTTTACTTGCGCCATTTGCTGACTGAATGAAGCCACATCTACTTCTATTGAGGTACGTATAGTCATGATGAATAACGTGAATAAGGTGCATAAAAGAAAATCAATGGTCTACATCAACGCGACTGACCGCCCTTGATTCTTGATTTCTATTCTGGACAAATAGTGTCGACGCCGATTAAATCTTCCCACTCTTCAGGATTAAACGTATCCTCATCCATAGCTTCCAGCAAGGCATCAAATTCATCATCTTCATAGGCAACTTCTTCCTGTTCTTGTGTGCCATGCTGGTAATAATGCTGCGCCCAGTATTCTGTTTCAATTTCTTCCTGAGTCATGGCTAACAACCGTGGATCGTTGGGTGGTAAAAAATAGGTCTTCCTAAACCACACTTGATACGTATCATACAAAGCCAACTCCCGACCCTTGCGCTTAGCTTCCTTATGCCGCGCTGTTGCGAAAGCTTTGGTGCTGATCTCGCCATAGTGCAAACAAGGCATATAACTGGCTTTCAGTCTGCTCAGTTAGCTCCATGTCGCCAATATGCTCCCAGCCTACAGGGCAGCTCACACATAACGTAGCATACTCAGCTATCATCACAGCGAACACACTTGCATAATGCGCATCATCATCTTTTAAATCTTTAACAATGCCCAAAAAGTGAGTGCGTATTAAAATTTTGTCCAATAATGTTTCGCGTCCAAAACGAAACTCACCGACCTCAGGAAGGGTAATAAAATAATCAGTATCTTTTGCAGTGCGCATCTCAGGTATCCACGTTTTAATCGTTAAAATTTAATAATATGACTAAAGCTTACTATCACGACCGCAGCCTAAACAACACCCACTGTAGAAACGCGATAAATGGGTATCAATTGTTTAATTCAGGCTTGACAACACACCGTAGAGACGCGATTTATCGCGTCTAGGTTTCGCTTGACAACACCGTAGAGACGCGATTTATCGCGTCTATTTTCGCGCGGCTGTTTGATAACATGCCGTACAAGTATCCGTACACGTATGAAGACGCGATAAATCGCGTCTCTACAATAAATATTGTGCTTCATTCAGTTGATAAAACTCAAAATACTTAACTATACAATTAAACAAATTTGAATTAATAACCGTAGAGACGCGATTTATCGCGTCTAGGTTTCGCTTGACAACACCGTAGAGACGCGATTTATCGCGTCTGTTTTCGCGCGGCTGTTTGATAACATGCCGTACAAGTATCCGTACACCAATGTCATTAAGTTAAGGAATAAGATCATAAAAATCATTGTGTTGTGCATTTTACAAATCCCCCTCAATCCCCCTTTTTCAAAGGGGGAGGCTCTTTTTATTTCAAGTTCAGCGAAGAAGATGGTAATCCCCCCCTTTGAAAAAGGGGGGCTAGGGGGGATTTATCAACATAACTTTCTGCTTTATTAGAATTTTCCTTAACTTAATGACATTGATCCGTACACGTATGAAGACGCGATAAATCGCGTCTCTACAATAAATATTGTGCTTCATTCAGTTGATAAAACTCAAAATACTTAACTATACAATTAAACAAATTTGAATTAATAACCGTAGAGACGCGATTTATCGCGTCTAGGTTTCGCTTGACAACACCGTAGAGACGCGATTTATCGCGTCTGTTTTCGCGCGGCTGTTTGATAACATGCCGTACAAGTATCCGTACACCAATGTCATTAAGTTAAGGAATAAGATCATAAAAATCATTGTGTTGTGCATTTTACAAATCCCCCTCAATCCCCCTTTTTCAAAGGGGGAGGCTCTTTTTATTTCAAGTTCAGCGAAGAAGATGGTAATCCCCCCCTTTGAAAAAGGGGGGCTAGGGGGGATTTATCAACATAACTTTCTGCTTTATTAGAATTTTCCTTAACTTAATGACATTGATCCGTACACGTATGAAGACGCGATAAATCGCGTCTCTACAATAAATATTGTGCGTCATTCAGTTGATAAAACTCAAAATACTTAACTATACAATTAAACAAATTTGAATTAATAACCGTAGAGACGCGATTTATCGCGTCTAGGTTTCGCGCCGCCACCCGCTAGATGCCAAATTCAAATTTAACCGCCTTGCCATACACCGGTAACACCGTTGCCTGAATGGTAATCGCATCTTTAGACACGACAGAGGTAATATGCACCACCTCTAACACCCGTGGATCTTCTAGTAAAGCTGATTGCGTATAAAATGCGGCTAAACTGGCTAAGGACAGCCGATTCATACGCCCTATAATCAAATTTAAATAACAACCATACTCAGGATGAAAAGGCAGAGATTTTTTTTCTACGACCACCCGAATGCTGAGTGCTTGCTTTAAGTTTTCAAGCATAGTGACCGTGCTTAGCGCACCGTTTTCAACAACAAGATCACCGTCTAGGGAGAGCTGTAAATCAGTTAAAAAAGGATCATTTTGCTTTGCAAAGGCAAACGGCTCAGGCACTGGCAGCAATAATGAGTCACCATAACTCAGCACCCCTAAAGCGGGCAGTGCGGCAATATAAGGCGGTCGTAAGGCATTTAATAAGGCAATATCATGCCAATATTTGGCATGCCCCATATAACGTAAAGCGATACTGTGTAAGGTATCGTCAACATTGATCAACACAGTGCGCCAGCCCATTAGTTAATTCCTTTCATAGCAGGGAGTTGCGTTATACCCTGCACAACGACAGAAGATAAACTTGATACATACGGCAAAGAATACGGCATTAACACATTATCAAGGGCCGCCAGCTGATTAATACCCAGCATGGCACTGCTATTTATGGCCAAAGCTTGCGGGGTACTGGGGAGCACTGCACTAAAAGTATTACTGGTTAAATGTGTTGATAAGGCACTGCCGCCATTGGTTGAAGAACACAGCGAGCTACCATAAATATCATACACGGGCAGTTGTTTTTTTATTGCCAGGGCATTATTCATTAAACAATACAGCGTTAAAAAGGCGTTTTTAACCTGCATAAGCTTAGCTAATAAAGTTTGCGGTATGTTTTTAATAACGGCTACAGACGCCAACACATTAGCCGTTGCCAGATTTAACGTTGAAGCAATACCAAGTAAGTTACCGCCCGTGGTATTCACAACAGTATTCATTGCTTTAATATTGGTCAATACCGACGCATTAACGCCCGTGGCGACCGACACAAGCTTCCCTATCGCGCCATGAACAGGCGAAAAAAAAGCATTGATTTCATCTGACATAGACGTTGAAAGTGTTGTAATTTTGTGCATATTTGCACTAAATGAGGCAATTGCCTCGGCAAGCATGCCACCGCCTTGCTGTTGCAACGGCTTAGCCATAGGGGACGCAACATCATTAGCCAGCCAGACTAAATTAATCTGATAAAATGCCAATAACGGATTGCTTTTATTACGTTTTAAGGTAAATGACTGAGGCGCAACCACCCAAGTAAACTCATCTAACTGATCACTAAACAATAATTTAATATCATCAGGATTAAGCCCAGAATTAGCCGCTCGCTGCCTATCGCTATGCCATTGTGTGTAGACAAACTTATACAGCTCGACCATATGCTCAATACCATTAAGAGGCGCGTTATTATTGCCCCAGCCCGTATGCCCTGAAAGCGTAAGAGTAGGAATGCCACCGCCAAAATTATCCGCATACGCGCCCCCTAGCGTATGGTGTAAGGTTAACCGTGAGGTTTCTGAGCGCGTCAATTCTTCAGGGCGAATAAGTAACGTCATCTGCTTAAACGACGCATCACTTAGCTCATTATGGTACACAAATGAAATAGGGCGCGTGGCCGGGGTTTGATCTGGAGGCGGCATAAAATGATTATTGGTATGTAAGGCTGTAGGGTTAGCTTAACGTCACGACCACAGCCTACACAGCATCGTAGAGACGCGAGGTAGCGCGTCTTTGATAAACCGCGTCTCTACGGGGTGTCCAGTGCAAAATCAGAGTAGCTTAGCTTATGCTGATTTTCTAAAAAACAGTATAAGCGGGCGGCTTAGGGTTAGGGATTTTTTAAGACTGGATTGCCGCTTTCTGGGGTCATAAGTTTTAATCGGACTGTAATCAAATTTCAGCTGCATTAATATAAATTGTGCCTTACCATCTTCCGATTCAAACAATACTTGATTTTTTTTACCCATTTTTGCCGTCAAGCTGTCATAGCCTAATGCCCGCGCTGAATCCATTATATCCTTGACATAATTGGCATCATAAACAAATGACTCTTTGCCAACAGTAATCATCAACGGGTTATACCGTGCGCCCATGAACGACATCGCCTTAATCGCCCCCCGCGCATAATTGCTTAAATCCTTTGTGTTGAGCGTTTCACTAACGTCATAATCGTCCTGAAGAATGCTTGAAAAATCAGGGAATTTTTCATCCAACCAATGGCTATCATCGTGTTGTCCGCTTATCGCACTACGGCTCAAAACGGCTGCTTTATTGTGGAAAAACGAACCAGGGATAGCCGGTGTGTCATCAGGTATTCCCTTAATAATCGCCAACATATTGCCATTAGTCGCGACCAGCCAGTTGTTCTTATGGTCAACGTGAATACCGTTAAAGTAATATCTGACATCGTTTTTCCCCATGATAGGCAAGAGTGCTTTGGCTGTATCGCGAAAGCCGTCGCCCACTTTTTTGATACTTTTGTGAATCGACTGTGGCGTTATCGATCCTTCCGTAATATCTTCGCTATAAAGTTTAATATCAGCCTTTTTAGGCGGCTTAACGTGGCTTAAATCCCCCTCTAAGAAAGCCTTGACAGCCTCAGGATAATCTTTTTCATTAATATCATGCTTAGGGGATAGTTGATTTTCTATCGCAGCTTGGCTAAGGTTGCCAGTACGCAACAGGCTCACCATTTTATCAATGACTTGGTTACGGTAGTCGTCATTAACGTAATGCGGGACGGCTTTTGTGCTTGCTTTTCCGTCAGTCTGGGCTATACTTTCATTGCCTGTGGGAGATTGCGAATGGAACGTTTTGGACGTTTGCGAGCCGCCTTCTTCTGAAGTAGCACTTAGCACTGTACGAGTCTTCCATAGGGTTTTCAATGCCAATTTGCCACGTCCATTCCTTACTTCCTCAACAACGATAAAATTCCCATTATACCGTTTTTTATATACAATTTTATCGAGTCCATCCTCTGATTTTCCACCATATTCAACAGAATCCGCTGTTGTTGCGTTGGTAATCTCTGGTACTTTTTTAAAATCTTCGGCAGTAATACCGATTTGCCCACGCGGTAATTCCGTTGCTGACTCTCCGTGTTCTTTAAGAATATGTCGGATAGCTGATTCATCCATGCTGTGTTTATACCCACTGACATCTTTTTTTAATATAGCATTAAGCGCGTCCGCTTCACCTTTATTTACTTCTCGATAATCACTGTAAGCGTCATTTCCACTACGGCCTTGTTGGGTTGCGGTTGTAATCAAATTATCGACACTCATTTTCCCTGCCTTCCCGTCCTGCTTTTCAACGCTTGCCTTTTTACCCGGTTGGGCTATACTTTTATCAGAGCTGGTGGAGGAGCGAGCTGTGTCATCTCTTCCGGTAAGACCCATAATGTCTGTCCTCGTAGAGTCACCAGCTCTCTTTTCAAACGCGGTTAATAGCCAGTGCTTTTGCTTTCCATCATAATCAAGCCTTATGCCTGCCTGATGGTCTTTTGATTCAAGCTGCACCCTTTTTGGTGTACTGAGGTTATCGTCTTTTTCTAAGGTTAATAATATCCCCTGCAAGTCATCAACCACTTCAGGATGGTATTTAACCAATTTCGCCAGTCCTAACCCGTCACTTTTACCCGTCCCTTCTTTCCCCCAAACTAAATCAATATCCCCTACTTCAGGATGATGTAAAGCCGCCACCGCTTCGCCAGTCTTCATCATTTTTAAATGTTCAATTGCGCCTTTCGCGTCATGTTTAAAATTTCGGTACACAGGGCCGAAGTCACTGGTCTCCCCCACCTCACCACTCCCTGCCCAAAGCTTTTCCTTCATGGCCTTAATGCCGTCCAGCTTGTGATTAACCTTAGCCAACTGCCGTTGATGTGGGGCGCGTTTATTCGCCCACGCTTGCGCTCTGTTATGATGGTGCGTTAAGGCTTTGTTGTGTTCAGACAACGCGGCACTATCGCCCTTGGCACGGGCAATATCGCGCTGCTCTTCGTGGTGCGCGGCTTTTTTGTTGTGATGGGTAATATTCGCCTCAGATTCTTTAATGCGTCGTTCGTGTAAGGCTTTATCGACATGATGCAGCACATGCTGTTCTTGATGTAATCGCGCCCAATTAGCACGGTCATCTTCCGACAAATGATTAATGTCCTTGTTGTGGATGACAGACTGCGCGTCTTTACGTAAGCGCTTATCAGAATAAGCGGCCACCTGAATAATTTTGCCGTCTTTGGTTTTGCGCGTGTGCGCGGCAATGAAGGATTTAAAAAATAGAATTTTTACGTCATTATCAAGATAGGCTTGTAAATTCATGCGGCGTGTCCAAAAATGTGTTAATTATCTTCAATATATTGTCACGACCACAGCCTAAACTTTAAATTTGCTAACGCCTTCGCCAAAACCTTACGTTACAGCTCAAAACGTCTTAATTGTACCCGTCTTGGTAACAATTCCCCGGCATGGTGGGGTCTATCTAACGGCATATCTTGGTAGCAAAAATATTCTGGACTGCGTCGCCCAGTCAGAGCATACGATGCTTTAACAGGTGGCGTCACATCGTCCCAGAGTAATTCCCCCTGCGCGCCGACAAACGGCACCTCACCTTCAACAAGGTGTTCAGCCTCATCCAGCCACGTGACACGTTCTATAACAGTGGGGATAAAACGCAGCGTATCATTTACGCCATAGGTAAGGGTTATACTAAACGGTTCGGTACGATTTAAGCAGAGGACACGATCATATTGGCCCATATTATAAAGCACAGAATCAGCGGGGATGCTCAGTGCTATATCGCCCTCATCCCATATCCCAAAAGCGGCCTGCCGCTTAGTTTGTGCATGGGTCACTACGCCGGCACTGCCTTCCTCACCCTCCGCCCACACACGGCCACGCCCAAAACACTGCCGACAATTTATTTTAGCTTGTCCAGAGTGATGGCTCAGGCAAGGGCAGGCATACGCTTTGCGCCATAAAAACTGTTGCCCCATCTGTTGTAAAAAGCTATTAAAGGCACGTTGATTAAGCTGCACCACGTTACACACTCTCCATAATAAACCCTGTTAATTGTTGCTTTAAATTATCTAAGCGGTCATTAAGTTGGTCTTGCATAGCTTTAATATTAACCGTCATCGCTTGACTCAAACCATCCACGGCAATGCTACTTGCCTGCGGCAACATAGCATCTTGCAACAGCCGCATAAGCGCCATACGGTGCACGCACCCTAGCACATCGGCAAAGCCGTCACTACTGCAATCTAAGCCAGCACGATAGCGCACACGCAGCGCGTTAGGCATACTGACCCCATACGTGCCATAACGCGCCATAAACAATGCCAGGGTAGAGCCGCTTGCAGCGTCCGTCGGCACAATATTAAGCTGCCCATATTTATGATTAATTCTGAGCCATGCCAAGGGAATAGGCACAGGCTGACTAGACAATGAAGGCAACACCAAGGTGATATGGTGCACGGCGATAATAGGTTTGTGTGACACGCTTAAAAAGCCCCACTGCTCGGGGGTAAAAAATTGCGGAGTTAAAGCATAGCCAGGCTCAAGGCAATACGGCGTAGCCCCTAAATCACTTAATTCTTGCTCGGTGGGCGGCTCGGTAAATATTTCTAAAGGCTCAAGACTAAGCCCTAATCGACGCGAGACCTCCTGTATAGCTTCTTGCAGTTTTTGCCATAATAATTCATCGGAGACGGCCGTCAGTTGCGGATAAGTCATCGCGGCCAAGGCCAACGGCCCTGACCGCATATCTTCAATAGTGGTATAACGGTCAAATAAGCTCATAGTAGGACACGTAAAGAGTAACGAGAGAACAGACCGCGTTATACCGGCGCAGAAAAACCAAAACTGAAGCCAGGAACGATCAAGCTTGCCCCGACAGCAATGGCGGGCGCAGTCGTCTCCTGAGTGTACATAAGAATCTTAATATCATTAGCCGTATTATGATCTGTAAGAACAATATAGAGTGTTGTGCCCGCTGCGGAGGCTGCTGTGGCAGTGAGCGTTTTTGTCGGAATGCTAACTTGCCAGCCGCCCGCTCCATCTGATGTCAGCGTGACCTCAGATGAAGCAAGCATTATAGCAACCGCCACAATAGCGGTATTTAAATTAGCATTTGTAGGCACTGCATTCATTAAGCGGTATTGAAGCGCTCCATTAGCTTTAAATAGGCCTAAACCATTTTTGTAAACATCGTCATGTAAATATTTTATTATTGCCATCTTTTTTTTCTCCTAAAGAATATGTGTTAATGCCTAAGCATTAGGTTTTTTACTGCTGTGTTAATTTTGTAATCCCAAGGCAATAACCACTGCTGGCAGCATAATTGCGCTGCGACGCGGAAGAACGTTCTGAGTCAAAATAGAGGCATACGCAACAACCTTAGCATTCTGTGTCAAGGCAATGTATAGAATGGTTTGTTTGGGTATGGTGTTCTTATTCATCACAGTAACAAGTTGCTCAGGGAAGGCAATGGTTGCCCCACCAAGTTGCCCACCATTAAAAACAATTGTATAGCCCGCAGTATTAATGGTCATTGGCTCGCACACCTTAGCATTAGCATCCATCATCTCTGCAATGGTTGCCCCATCTGGCTTCCGTAACGTCACCCTATAAATAAACTCTTGGTTTATAAAGCGTGACAAACCCATTTTATAAACCTCGTCATGTAAATATACAGCCATTTTTTACCCCTAAAAAAGTAATCGTGTTACGCCTATGTGCCGGGTTTTTTTACGCTGTGTTAGGGCACTTGGAAGCTGCACAGAAGGCAGCCTATAGGTACTTAGCCAAGGTGCTTGACAATACGCCTGTGCCCACATTGGCTCGATAACCATTGCCATCAACGTATTGTTAATAATGCGGATCGGTCTAATAAACCCCCTCGCTAAAGCAGGGTTTAATGAAAAACCTAAGCTAAGGGGCTCGATGACCTTAAGTTGAGGGCTATCACAGTACGCCTCGCTTAGTAGCGGATCAATCGACAATAGGTCTGTTTCAGTAACAACCAGGCATACGTTTTTAGGTCTAACAAACCCCTGCGCTAAAGCAAAAGTAACAAGACTATGCTTTCCCCAAATAACGTAGTGAAAGTTTAAGTAAACCTTATTAGTCCTGACGACTACCCGTGGTGCTTGACAATACGCCCGTGCCCACAGGCTATCGATAAGTAAAACAGACTTACACGCAATGCTGACACGAGTAATAAACCCACTCGCTACAGCAACAGACGTCTTCGTCCTTGCAATACTGGGGCTAAGTCTTAATAGGCTTACTGTGCCCACCTTAAGTTCAGGGCTATCACAGTGCGCATTGCTTAATAGCTTAGCAAGCAACAACCTCCCTTCAGTGGATATGTTTGCCTTAGTAATAAACCCCTTAGCAATAGAATCAGTAAGCGTTAACCTAACGGGTATCGTTACTTTATTAAACTTAACAGCCCCAACCTTAGCACTCGCCGTCCATGACGCAAGGTCTAACTGCGTAGAATAAACAACAGTTAGCGCAACGGCATCCATGCGCAAAAAATTAGAAATACCTATTTGATAAGACATTATATTTAAAATAAATAGATAGCTTCGCCAACCCATGGCGTAGGAACAATACCGGCTGCCCAAAAAGAATTAACGCTTAACACAACGAGTTTCTTGTTAACCCCAACCAGATTAATACTTACGTTGTTAATTTTTGTTAACACAAGGCAATGCCCTGCGCTAAGCAGCGTGTCATAATGGAACTTGCCCGGTTCTTGTGGCGTATAATCAGCAACGAGCACGTGCGGTGCTTGGCAATAGCCTATAGCCGTGCACCTGCTGGCTGATAAAAGAAAATCATAGCGCCAGTAGCCCTTACCACCTGAATCAGGCATGATAATCGTGGCGGCTTTATACGACGCATCAATAGCCGCAGCGGTAATCGTTTTTTCGTTGACTACATCAAAAATAGTCGCTTTAGCACTGTCAACACTTAAGGCAACCAAGCCCGAATCAGAGGTATTGCCCACGTCCTCAATATTGGCCACACAAGTCGGCACAATACTAAGCTTATCCTCAGTGCCCAAACGGGTACTGGTCGCGGTAATAGCGCGTTCAGGCAAATAAACCTGCGCTACGTCTGGTGCAGAAGCACTGTCAACACTTAAGGCAACCAAGCCCAAACGGGTACTGGTCGCGGTAATAGCGCGTTCAGGCAAATAAACCTGCGCTACGTCTGGTGCAGAAGCACTGTCAACACTTAAGGCAACCAAGCCCGAATCAGGGGTATTGCCCACGTCCTCAATATTGGCCACACAAGTCGGCACAATACTAAGCTTATCCTCAGTGCCCAAACGGGT
>Ga0247836_1002704_pt1 | contig 25178 bp, 29 predicted proteins | sample LaCruzMarch2015__4_FD_187116 | JGI IMG/M metagenome (GOLD analysis project Ga0247836, IMG submission 187116) | Freshwater microbial communities from meromictic Lake La Cruz, Castile-La Mancha, Spain - LaCruzMarch2015_14m | ecosystem: Environmental > Aquatic > Freshwater > Lake | place: Spain... | reverse complement strand
CTCAAAAGACCGTTAAAAGCTTTGAAATATAAAACGCCTTATGATATAATCATCGAGCAGTTCGATCAAAATCCGACTGCTTTTAATTTAAATCCAAACCATAAAATTATGGGACTAAACAATTAAGGCTAATATAACGGCAAGAATTTAATTTTTATGCGAATTGTCATCATATTGTAATATAAAACATATATAATATGCATTTATAGGCTTGAATATAGCTATAATTTTAGTGAATTTTTAACTATTTTGTGTTATGTTAAAAAATCAAGAGTTTGAAATATGTTGCGATCTGGAGACTGTGATGAAGAAAAACGACCCTGAAAAACAATATCATGATATTACCGCTTTGTATGATTCTGCGGAAGAGTTGGCTGCGACGGTTGAGGATAAATCGCTAAAAAATCCTGATGATCAACTTGATCTCGTCGAACCTTTAATTGAGGCAATAGTCGATTCTGCGGATTTGCTTTGTGAGGAATATATTGCGATTTTAGAAAAACCTTCGCGTAAAAGAACCGCTAAAGTAAGAATAGAAAATGCTTTACGGAAGATTTTTGCTGCACTTGAAGAATATCGTGCTGCACTTAGCGAAGCAGGGAGCAGCACTTTGGCTGTTCTTTCTAATATAGCGGATCCGGTTGTTGCAAAAATTAGAATTCAAGTTGAAAAAATTACGATTATATTTATGCAGTTATTGCAAATCTCGCTCGATCGGGTAATGCAGAAGAGAGAATTGGACGAATTTAAAGCTGCAAATAAAAAAATGTATGATTCTTTGCAACAAATAGGATATTAGATGTTTAAGGTAGCCAGGAAAATTATAATAAATATCGATGATAAAGGTGCTGTTGCCGCTGAATTTCTTGTTGTTGCACCTGTGTTGTTGCTTCTGTTATTTGGAATTTTAGAGTTTTATCTGGCTATGTATTCTGGGGTGGTGCTTGACATTTCGCTTGCTGCAGTTTCACGAATCGGGAAAGCCAGAGATAATACTGCAACATTAGTTAACCTGACCAATGACTTGAAAAATCGTGTGGGGGTGGGGTTTGATCGCACTAAAGTAAAAACGTGTTTTGTTACATATGGTCAAAATTGGAATACTTTTAATATTGGTACCACAGGAGATTGTAGCGAAGCAACTACCGTTAAAAAATTTGGCGGAACCGAAGTAACTACAGTTACAGCAAAAGTAGGTGCTGCCGGAGATACCGTAGTATATAATGCAACCTATACATGGCAATTCGTATCCCCGTTGGTAAGGGTATTTTTCCCGCCTAACGGTCAGCTTGTGCTAAATTCAAGTTTTAGCGTCACCAATAACCCTTAAAGATAAATATTATGCGATCATTGTTTGGAAATAAAATAATCAAGAAATTTGTATGTTCACAAAAAGGCACTGCTTTTGTGGAGTTTACTTTTGTTTTGCCGATTTTGTTGATTATGTTTTTGGGGTCTTTCGATTTGGTTAGTCTTTTGGCTGCCGGGAATCGGCTTGAGCTAATTGCCGCAAATGTTGCCGATATGACGAGTCAGGGAGAGGCTGGAGGTGTTGTTATGACATGTGCAAGTGCAAGTGCAACAAACTGCACTTTATTCAAAGCCATGAAAAGTGTAACCGATCATATAGATGCGGTTGAATGGCCGCGTATGACCAAAGGATATGTAGTTATAAGCCTTGTCCAGAGGGATACTTCTCCAAGTACTGATATTAAAATAAAATGGCAATATTGTAATTCTGGTAATGCAGCAATTTATCCTGATAAAGTTCTTTCTAATAACAATCCTCTTTTTGGCAATCATGCAAGTAAATTAGGGCAAACAGGACTGACTGCTTCAAATCTTCCGTCTCCTTTGAATAACTCACCGACTGATCCGTTAGCTCCTGGATTAGGTTTTGGTGATGAGGCAATTGTCGTTGAAGTAGTAGGAAAATTTGAGTCGAAATTTTCGCCGTTCTCACAAATATTACAACCCGATCTTTATCGTATTAAGACTATTGTTCCAAATGATCCTAACCCTAAAAAATACCCCAATTATGCGGGTAAATTAGCCGTTCTATCTACTCCATGCCCCTAAAAACTACTGCGGGTGACTTCGGCGACGAATCTGCGTTCTAGCAGGCTTGAGATCGCTTCGTCGATGTTGCGTTCTTCGTAAAGAATTTCCCGCACGGTTTGGCAAATCGGCATTGAAACCCCGATTTTTTTGGCGAGTTCGCTTGCCGAGTCCGCAGTTGCAACTCCTTCAGCCAAGCCTTTTTTTCGGTTATCGATAATCTGTTTGGCGGTTTTTTCTTGTTTGCCGATTTCAATCCCGAGCGACATATTGCGAGAGACTTCGCTGCTGCAAGAAAGCATTAAATCGCCGAGTCCGGAGAGTCCCATCAAAGTTTCTTGCCTGCCGCCTTTTGCCGCACAAAGCCGACCCATTTCGGCAATGCCACGAGTTATCAACGCTGCACGTGCATTTTCTCCGAATCCACGTCCGATTGCGATTCCGCAGGCAATTGCGATTACATTTTTAATCGCTCCGCCGATTTGGGTGCCGATCAAATCGTCGCTATTATATGGACGGAAATATTTGCCGCCGATAGCATAAATAATTTTATCCGCAGTTTGCTCGTTGCGACAGGCGATCGTGGTGGCAGTCGGCAAGCCCTTGGCGACTTCGATTGCAAAATTGGGCCCTCCGAGAATTGCCACCGGGTTTTGCGGTAATATTGAGGAAACCACATCGCTCATCAATGCCAAGCTGCCACGTTCGATTCCTTTGGTGGCGATTACCAAAATCGTATCGGTATCAATCTGATCGGAAAGCTTGATGCACATAGAGCGAATATGCTGGGAGGGAATCGAAAGAATTATGATATTATTTTTGCAAATTTCACCCAAATCAGCGGTGATTTTTATGTTTGGCTCGATGAATATACCAGGCAAATAAACATCGTTGATGCGTTTATTGGTTATTGATTCCAAAACATTGGGGTTGCTTGTGTATAAAGTTACTTCGCTACCGGCACGGTTGGCGGCAATTGCAAGTGCAGTTCCCCAGGCTCCGGCACTTATAACCCCGACTTTATTATTTTTGATTTTTTGTGTCATATTTTTACTAAATTGATGATTAGTGTTAATATATAGCAATATAAAACCTATGCACAATAATCTTCTATAACATGCTTGGCTAATTTTATTTCATCGCAAAATATATCATCGATGATTTCCTTGAGAATTGCAGTAGATTGAAGATAATCCGCCGGCTTATAAGTCATATTGCTTGCATCATAAGCTATTATTTTAGAGAATTCTTTGCATAGCAGCTCTTTTGCCGACTCGATATATTCAAGCTTGGCGAGTGATTCCAGATAGAGATTATAACTATATTGCATATAATTATTTTGGGAGTATTCCCGTTTTTTGTCAAGGGGTGGGATTCTATTTTCGTATATTAAACAAAACACCGGAAATTTATAAAAAATGCTTTATAAAGCCCAGATTATGACAATAGAACCCAGCCAAAGCCGTCGCACTTTTGCGATTATATCCCACCCCGATGCGGGTAAAACCACGCTTACCGAGAAGTTGTTGCTTTTCGGGGGGGCGATCCATTTGGCAGGAGCGGTGAAAGCCAAAGGGGCGGCGAGGCACGCTAAATCCGACTGGATGGCGATCGAGCAGCAACGGGGAATTTCGGTAACTGCATCGGTGATGACCTTTGAATATCAAGGCAAAACCGTAAATTTACTTGATACTCCCGGGCATAAAGATTTTTCCGAAGATACTTACCGTACGCTTACGGCGGTGGATTCTGCGGTAATGGTACTCGATGCCGCTAAGGGGATCGAAGAGCAAACCCGCAAATTATTTGAAGTTTGTCGCCTGCGAGATACTCCGATTATCACTTTTATCAACAAAATGGATCGTGAGGCTCAAGAGCCGTTTACACTGCTTGACGAAATCGAAAAAACCCTCGCACTTGACGTTACCCCGATAACTTTCCCGATCGGTATGGGTAAAACATTCCGGGGCGTGTTCGACATTTTAAACGACGAACTCCATTTATTTGATGCGGGTCGGGGAGATGTGATCTCCGAAAGCATAAAATGCGTAGGCATTTATGATCCTAAGCTTGATGAGATAATCCCCGGCAAAGAATTGGCGATCTTCCGTGAAGAAGTTGAGATGATTCGGGCGAGCTGCAAGCCGTTTGACGCTCAAGCTTACCTTGAAGGGCATTTAACCCCAGTATTTTTCGGCAGTGCATTGCATAATTTCGGGGTGCAGGAATTACTCGGGGCGATTTGCAAACTTGCTCCGTCACCACGTCCGCAAAAGACCGACGGACGGGATATATTACCCGAAGAAGATAAATTCTCGGGTTTTGTCTTTAAGGTGCAGGCGAATATGGATAAAAACCACCGTGACCGGATTGCATTCGTGCGGATCTGCTCAGGAAGGTACGAACGGGGTATGAAGGTTCTTCATGTCAGTTCGGGTAAGACTTTAACCCTTAATAACCCGGTGTTATTCTTGGCTCGTGACCGTGAACTTGCCGAAGAAGCTTTTGCCGGCGATATTATCGGCATTCCAAATCACGGCAATCTTTCAATCGGCGATGCTTTGACCGAAGGCGAAACTCTGCATTTTACGGGTATTCCGAGTTTTGCTCCCGAATTATTCAAGCGGGCAAGGCTTGATGACCCCATGCGTTCCAAACAGCTCAAAAAAGCTCTTGAAGAATTGTCGCAAGAAGGTGCATCGCAGATTTTCAAGCCGCTTAACGGCAGTAATTGGGTGATCGGCGTGGTCGGCAGCTTGCAGTTTGACGTTATCGCCTCACGTTTGCAAAGTGAATATAAAGTTGCCGGCAGTTTTGAAGAAGTCAGCTACACGACTGCCCGGTGGATAAAATGCAAAGACCCGGCAATGCTTAAACAATTCACCGAGAAAAACCTCCATAACCTCGCCGAAGACGGCACCGGTGCCTTGGCTTACCTCGCTCCCAACGATTGGCATTTAGGCAGAGTTCAACAAGACTGGAAAGATGTTGAATTTGCTAAGACTAGGGAGAATCGGTAACCCCTATATCTTGCCCTCATTAGGGCTTGAGGCACTCGCATAAAAGCGTTTAGGCATGCGGCCGGCTTTAAATGCCAATCTGCCGGCGATTACGCCTGCTTTCATCGCTGCTGCCATGAGCGGTGGGTTGGCGGCTTCGGCAATTGCGGTGTTCATCAACACCCCGTCGCAGCCGAGTTCCATTGCAAAGGCGGCATCTGACGCAGTGCCGACTCCGGCATCGACCAATATCGGCACGTTCGCATTTTTGACTATAATTTCAATCGCAAGCGGGTTTTGAATTCCGAGTCCCGAGCCGATCGGGGCGGCAAGCGGCATCACCGCAACGCAGCCGAGATCTTCGAGCTTTTTGGCGACTACGTGGTCGTCGCTGGTGTAAGCCATAACCTCAAAACCTTCACCGACCAAGATTTTTGCCGCTTTTATAGTCTCTTCAACATCGGGGTAGAGAGTTTGCTTATCGCCGATAACCTCGAGCTTGACCAACTTCCAGCCGCCGACTTCCCTTGCCAAACGTAAGGTTCGCACTGCTTCCTCGGCAGTAAAACAACCTGCACTATTAGGCAGATAAGTGTAAATTTTAGGGTCTAGAAAATCTTGGATCGACTGATTATCGGCATCAAGTGCGGCACGCCGCAGCGACACGGTTACGATCTCCGCCCCCGATGCAATAATAGAATCCCGAGTCTGTGCAAAATCTTTATATTTACCGGTGCCGACCAAAAGCCGTGAGGAAAATTTGCGTCCTGCTATGATTAAATCGTCTTGCCTAAAATCGTCACTCATATTAACCGCCTCCGATGAATCCGACGATTTCGATTTTGTCACCGTCGCATAAAATTGTTTGTTCATATAAAGATTTAGGTATGATTGCCAAATTTACTTCAATTGCAACTTTATTTATGTTGAGCTTGAATTTATCGATTAAAGAAGTGATATTGCTAACTTCTTCGATATTTTTTTCTTCACCGTTGATCGATAATCGCATATAGATAATATCTCAATTGTTCATAGGAATTCTAGGCATGAAAAACATTGTAATCATAAACGGAGCAAATCTCAATATGCTTGGTGAGCGGCAACCCGAAATTTACGGCACCGAGATTTTGCAGGATATAAAATCTCTCTGCGAAGCCAAAGCAGCCGAGTTTGGGGTGACGGTGGATTTTCGCCAAAGCAATCATGAAGGCGATATTATCGACTGGATTCAAGAAGCCGGCAGGGCAGGTAGCGATATAATTCTTAACCCCGGTGCTTTTGGGCATACTTCAATTGCGATTATGGACGCTATTTTGGGCGTTAAAGTCAATGTTATCGAGGTGCATCTCTCCAATATCTATAAACGTGAGGAATTCCGCCACAAAACATATAGTGCAAGAGCGGTAAAAGCAGTGATTTCAGGACTCGGAAATTTTGGCTATTTATCTGCAATTCAAGCCTTGGCATTAACCGAAAATTAAGCATTTGCGAGTATTGTTTTTCTAGTAGATTAGGAAAATAATATGGTGCTTTATAATGCGGAAAAACCTAAACCCGAGCGTGGAATTCTTGTTATTGATACGGGGACGATATTCTTTTTGTTGCCCAAACTCGAGCATGAGCTTTTAATCGGTGACGGAATAAAAAAAGTTAGTCTTCTGGATTCATTGTTTTTATTGGCAGAAAACGGCTATCAAGTCGTTATTCCGGAAATGGTTGCGATAGAAGCAGGAATGCTGCTGCATGACGGCAGAAAAGTAAATCCCCCGCCCAATCATAAATATAACGGTAAAATCCTAGTTAGAAAACTTTCCGAAGATTTTCTTGCTGATGTCATAAATTCTCCTGCTAATATCTATATTGAACCGCCAAGTGTTTTTGATAATAGCAAGCCGGCAGATTTTGTGCGTGCAATTAGTGAAATTCATACACCGCAAAACAGCTCTTTCGTTAAGATACAGAAAATTAAAATTTTGCTTAGTCAACATGATACCCATGATTACGGAGATATTGCGGCTTTAAAACTAATAAAATCAATGAGAAAACATAATGCCCCGATATTTTTTATCTCTGATGATCGTACGGCAATTTCATATATAGATCGAATTACAGGCGGTAATATTCAATCGATTAGCGGCGGTGAGTTGATAGTCTGTTTGGCAAATGAGAAATTACTCCAACATGTCGGAATTAAAGACCCAGAAGACCCCAGACAATTTTTTGTAGATTGGAAAGATAGATTAGATGATTTGGGATTGACGTTTAGGCAAGATTGTTTAGATGCAAAACTTGCATTATTTGAGATGGGGGGTAGCGAAGCCGCCAATGCTTTTTCGGAGAATCTATCTGGTGTAAAAGATAATATGCTTGCCAAAGAGTTGCAAACAGGCGAAGAATTAGAAGTTTCACAAGTTTCAAAGATTGCACAATTTAGACAAAAATATCCGGGAGTCAAAAATGCTCAAGATCGGTCATAGGGGAATTCCTGCGTTGCTGCCCGAAAACACTATTTCAGGATTTCGCAAAGCTATAGAACTCGGGGCGGACGGGATCGAACTCGACGTACATATCTGCAAAAGCGGTGAAATTGTTGTTATTCATGATGATACGGTCGATCGCACCACTGACGGAAAAGGCAATGTTGCTGATTTAACTTTTGCCGAGTTGCGGCAATTGCAAATTGCTGGCGGCGAATATATCGCAACCCTTGCCGAGGTTTTAGATAGCATCGGGCAAGATATATATTGTTTTATCGAGATAAAATACGCTAATGCCGCTTTGCCGGTTGCCGTTTTGGTGAGTGATTATATCAAGCAGGGCTATAAAAAGTTATTTGTAATTTCTTTTGAGCATACGGCTTTGCAGGTCGTGCGGCAGTTTAATCCGGAAATTGCTCTCGGTGCGAGTTTTGAAGAATTGCCGAAAGATTTTGCTCAAATTGCAGTAAATTTAGGGGCGAAGGCGATTATCCCCGAATATAAATATTTAAATGCAGCCAATATAGCAACAGCTCACGCCGCAGGTTTGCAAATTATGACTTGGACTGTGAATGAACCTAGTGATATAAATAATCTAATCGCTTTGGGTGTCGACGGGATTATGAGTGATAATCAGCTTCTTCGAGATATATCGTAAAGTGCAATTGCCGCCGCATTGGAGACGTTTAAACTTTCCATATCGGGGGAAATCGGAAGTTTTACGGTGAGGTCGCAACGCTCGCCGGTCAAGCGTCGCAAGCCTTTACCCTCAGCACCTAAAACCAAAGCGGTTTTATTGTCCAATTTGGCTTGAGCGATTGTTTGCTTGGCTTCGCCTTCTAGCCCGACGCACCAGAATCCGTGCTTTTTGAGTAGTTCCATCGATTGTGCGAGGTTGGTAACCGTTATTATCGGTACGATTTCAATGCCGCCTGAAGAAGCTTTGGCAAGGATCGCCGATTCTTGCGGAGCGTGGTCTTTAGTGACGATTACTGCACCTGCCGAAAATGCAGCGGCACTGCGGATTATCGCTCCTACATTATGGGGGTCGGTAACTTGATCAAGCAATAACAAAGGCTTATGTTCTTTGTTCTTTGCCAAATATTCTTCCAGCGAAATTTCTTGCAGCGGCTTAACCTCGATTGCGACCCCTTGATGCACGGCATCGCTCGGCAAAAGTCGGCTGATTTCATGCGGAGACATATTTTCGGCAATGATATTGCGGGCTTGAAATTCTTTTTGCAACTTTTCGGCGGCAGGCATTGTGGCAATTAAACGCCTAATTTCTCGTCTCGGATTAAGCAATGCCGCACGCACCGCATGATTGCCGTAAAGCCAATAAGATTGCAAGCGACCGGGAGATTTGGGAGAATGTTTCTGATTATTCATGTTTTTTAGGTTTTATATTTTGTTTTCCGGCTTCGGAGACAAATTTTTCAAAGTCTTTGCCTTCACGGAAATCACGATAAACCGAGGCAAAGCGAATATAAGCAACTTCGTCGATTGCTTTTAGTCCTTCCATAACCATTTGCCCGATTTGCGAAGAAGGAATTTCACTATCACCGGAAGTTTCCAAGCGTTGCGAGATCGAATTAACTAAACGTTCGACATCGTCGTCGCTTACAGGACGTTTGCGGATTGCAATATCGATTGCCCGAGTAAGTTTATCACGGTCGAAAACACGTCTTTCCCCGTTTTTCTTAATTACCGTAAGCTCACGCAATTGCACCCGTTCAAAAGTCGTGAAGCGAGAATTGCACTCCGAGCAAGAACGGCGACGACGAATCGTCAAACCGTCTTCACTCGGGCGTGAATCCTTAACTTGGGTATCAAAATGCGAACAAAAAGGACATTTCATTAAAAAAACTCTACTCAAGCGGACAATTGCGTTGTTAAAATCTTACTTAAAAACTCACGTACTTTAGTACGCTCAAGTTTTTGCGTGCGGTTTTGCCTAGCACTTGTCTCACTTGAGCGGTTTTTAAATACGTTCTCGGAACAAATACCTAGTAAATCGGGAATTGCGAACACAAAATTTGCACTTGTTCACGCACTTTATTTTCAACTGCCGAATTATCTTGCGGGTTGGTTGCGAGACCGTCAAACACGTCGCCGATCAATTCACCGATTTGTCTGAACTCGGCAACACCGAAGCCTCTGGTTGTTCCTGCCGGAGTTCCCAAACGAATACCTGAGGTAATGAATGGTTTTTCGGGATCGAAAGGAATTGCGTTTTTGTTGCAGGTAAGTCCTGCACGTTCCAAGCTCTCCTCGGCATCTTTACCGGTTAGTTTTTTGGGACGCAAATCTACTACGATCAAATGGTTATCGGTTCCGCCGGTAGTGATTGCAAGCCCACGTTTAACCAAAACTTCAGCCAATGCTCTCGCATTATCTATAACCGCTTTGCCATATTCTTTAAATGAAGGCTCTAATGCTTCGCCGAATGCAACTGCTTTTGCAGCGATAACATGCATCAAAGGGCCGCCTTGAATGCCAGGGAAAATTGCCGAGTTGATTGCGGTTGCAAGCGTAACGTCTGCTCCGGTCGGCGATTTGCGAACGACTAAATCCGGATTGTTCGACAAGATCATACCGCCGCGAGGACCACGCAAAGTTTTGTGGGTGGTGGTGGTGACCACATGTGCATAAGGTAGCGGTGAAGGGTAGGTGCCTGCGGCAACCAAACCTGCAATATGTGCCATATCAACCAAGAAATAAGCTCCGACTTCATCGGCAATCGCACGGAAACGTTGCCAGTCGACCACTCGTGGATATGCCGAGAAACCTGCAATTATCAATTTAGGTTTATGTTCTTTTGCCAATGCTTCAACTTCGTCCATGTCGATGAGTTGGTTGTCGGCACGAACACCGTATTGCACCGATTTGAACCATTTTCCCGACTGATTAGGAGCCGCACCGTGGGTTAAATGTCCGCCGGCAGCGAGTGATTGCCCTAAAATAGTGTCGCCGGGTTGCAACAAAGCGTTAAAAACGCCTTGGTTTGCTTGTGATCCCGAATTAGGCTGGACGTTGATGTAAGTACAGTTAAACAATTTTTTTGCACGCTCGATTGCAATTTCTTCGACAATATCAACAAATTCACAGCCGCCGTAATAACGTTTATGCGGATAACCTTCGGCATATTTGTTGGTGAGTACCGAGCCTTGAGCCTCAGTTACGGCACGGCTGACGATATTTTCCGAAGCAATCAGCTCGATCTGGGTTTGCTGGCGATTAAGTTCTTTGCCGATTGCGGCAAAAATATCTTTATCGGCATTTGCAAGATCGCTTGAAAAGAAGCCTTGTGGGCGTGTGTTGATATAATCGGACTCGATTTTTTTAGTAACTGCAGAATTCATTTTTTATCCCTGATTTTTAAAATTTAATATTTGCTACCGAGAGAATATTGACTATTTACGTCTTTTTGCTTCTCTTGCATGATTTTAACTTCCGCACTGAATATAACCTTATCAAATATATCCGCAACCTTTTTTCCACGGTTGAAATTGGCTAAATTCTCGAGCTTTGCATAAAAAATCTCTTTGGATTGCAGGCGGAGATTATATAATTTTCTGAGTTCTTTGTCGGTCGGGTGTTCTTTTTCAAGTATTTTAACCGCTTTTCTTGCTGCCGCCGGGCTATATTGCAACCAAGCCCCGAGGAATTGCAAAAACACGCTGATGGGAAAGATTCCCATAACGGCGAAGACAATCCATTGTTGGGTTAAGAAGGAAAATAAAGTCATTAGCGAAGTTACCCCGAGTGTATAAAAGAATGCAATTTTTCTTTCCGAGAAATAAAGAAATATCACCGAGACTAAGAAAGAAGCTCCACAAAGAATTAAATTATTCATTACATATGACATAAAAATATTCAATTGGGGAATCGAATATGAAGGGTGTGTAATCGTATAAAGTATATAATAAAGCGGCGAATTAGTGTCTATTTCAAGCATTTGCTTCTCCGTTGTTTATGGGTGTTTTCGTTTGTAAATTTATAATTCTTAAAATATAAACCACAATATACATTCTGTTTTAAAAATAATCCAGAGAAATATTTATAAAAAACAGCTGTTTAATTGTCTTTATTTTGTAATATTTTCAATTCTTCCTGATACATTGCATCACTGGCTTCAAATTCTCTTTCTTGGTCTTGCAGGATTGCTTCCGATGCCGATTCGGGGTCAAGCGTTTCTTCCTCGATGCTAATATGATGTTTTTGTTCGATAGTTTGAAAGTAAGTCTCTGAGCTTTGTCGGCGGAGTTTATATAATTCTTCGAGTTCTTGATCGCTTAATTTTTCTTTGGCAAGCAGGAGTTTGATTCTTGCGTCGGCTTTAGGATTATAAATAAGGCAAGCTAATATTACCCTACAAGCCCCGTCTTTCAAATAATGGATAAACAGTACAAATAATGTGACAAAAATTATTGATTTTAAGATTATTTCTATTTCTGTATAATTATATGATACCGTAAAATAAACATAGGTCGATAAGCCTAAAAGAAAGCAAAAAATCTCGCTAAATATTATTATTTGGACAATCGATATCGGTATTTTACGGGAGAATTTTATTATTACCAATGCAGAGATATATAAAATTGCTATAAAAATCAAAAAATTGTTGAATGCAATTAGATCTATATTTGAAAAAAAATAAGATTTATTGTTTAGTTGTTGTATTTGCTCGGACATTTTTTGCTCGTTATTTAGATTTAAGAGTTCACCCTAATTTATCAACTCTTTTTTGATGTCTGTCGCCTAAAAAATCGCTCGTGAAAAAATTATTTATACAATCGATTGCGGTTTCAATGCCGATTATTCTTGCACCCAAGCATAAAACATTGGCGTTGTTATGTTGCCTTGCCAAAGATGCGGTGAGTCCGTCGTGACAAAGTGCGGCTCTGATGCCTTTATGGCGATTGGCGGCGATGCTTATACCGATGCCGGATCCGCAAATTGCAACGCCGTATTGTGCTTTGCCGGCAAGGATAGTTTGTGCCAATAAGTCACCGTAGTCGGGATAATCAACCGAGACGTTTTTTTCGTAAGCTCCCAAATCAATAGTTTCGCTTGCATAATTTTTCAAACAATCGATTAAATTATTTTTAAGTTCAATGCCTGCATGATCGGAAGTTATTGCAACTATTATTTTATTCATCTAATATGTCTCTATATTTTGTATATGTGGATTTATTTGTGCAGAGTCTAACATAATCGCAAGTATCCGCAACAATAGATTGTGAAACGGGAATTTTATGACGGATTCAATAGAAATAAGTGATTCAGCGGCTGCACGTATGGCAGTTATATTGGCGAAAGAACAGCCTGGCTGCAAATTCAGAATTGCGGTTTTGGGCGGTGGTTGCTCGGGTTTTCAATATAATTTTGAGTTTGATGCCAAAAATCCTTCAGAGCAAGATTTGGTGATTGAAAAAAACGGTGTTTCGGTGGTGATAGACGATATATCGCTCGGGCTTATTTCAGGTTCGGTTTTGGATTATTTTGAGAGCTTGGGAAGTTCGGGCTTTGAGGTTAAAAATCCCAATGCGACTGCAAAATGCGGTTGCGGTAATAGTTTTGCTTTATAGATGGTGATGCTTAAAATGAATGATTTGCTGAAATTTGTCTCGTTACCGCAAGAATATCCGGAAAAAGTTTTGCCTCAAATCCGCAAGCAAGATTTTGCCGAGATTTATAAGCAGTTAGATTTAGAGCAGGCAGCAAATCAGGCTTCACGTTGTTCGCAGTGCGGAGTGCCGTTTTGCCAGGTGCATTGTCCGCTCGGCAATAATATTCCCGATTGGCTGCGGCTTACGGTTGAGGGACGGCTTAAAGAAGCTTATGAGGTTTCGGCTTCTACCAATACTTTCCCCGAGATTTGCGGCAGGATTTGCCCGCAAGATCGTTTGTGCGAAGGTAATTGCGTAATCGAAAAAGACTTCGGCTCGGTGACTATCGGCTCAATCGAGCGTTATATAACCGAAAATGCCTTTGCAAATGAATGGGTTGAAGCTCCGACTCCTTTAAACGAAAATGGTATGTCGGTAGCGATTATCGGAGCTGGACCTGCAGGTTTGGCGGCGGCTGATATGTTGCGGCGTAAAGGTTACGGAGTCGAAATTTACGATCGTTACGATCGGGTAGGGGGATTGCTGATTTACGGGATTCCGAGCTTCAAACTCGAAAAAGAAGTTGTTGAACGTCGGCGTAAATTATTTGAACAAGCAGGTATAAAATTTACCCTTAATTGCGAGATCGGTAAGGATATCGATTTTGCCGAAATCCGTAAAAAACATAATGCGGTTTTGATTGCGACGGGAGTTTATAAAGCCCGTGACGTTGATTTGCCGGAAAATTCGTTAAACGGGATATATTCGGCACTCGATTATTTAACTGCGAGTAATCGCATCGGTCTGGGCGATAAAGTCGAGCAATATTACGACGGTAGTTTAAATGCTTATGATAAGCATGTAGTGGTTATCGGCGGCGGCGATACCGCAATGGATTGTGTGCGGACGGCAATTCGTCAAGGTGCAAAAAAAGTCTCATGTTTATATCGCAGAGATAAAGCTAATATGCCGGGTAGTGTGCGTGAAGTCAAAAATGCCGAAGAAGAAGGCGTTGAATTTATTTGGCTTGCCGCTCCCAAAGCATTTGTCGGCAATAACGGCAATGTTGAACAAATTTTAGCGGAAAAAATGCGACTCGCTTCGCAAGAAAGCGGACGTGCGGCACCGGTAGTTATTGAAAATTCACAATTTGCCTTGAAAGCCGATATGGTGATTAAAGCCCTGGGATTTGAACCGGAAGATTTACCAAAAATGTTTGCTCAACCCGAGTTAGAAGTAAGCAGAAACGGAACTTTGAAGATTGATTCCCGGCAAATGACATCACTTGACGGAGTATTTGCCGCAGGTGATATTGCAAGAGGTGCATCTTTGGTGGTTTGGGCAATCAAAGACGGGCGTGAAGCGGCTGAAGCTATAGATCGCCGTCTCTCAATTAAAGCATAATCCTAATTAATAGCGATTCCAGGGATTCCGACTACCCATAGAGTATGCAGGAAAGAAAGTCCGATTGCGATTCCGTAAGGAACAGGCTCACCGATTTTTAGTACCCTTGGTATAGTTATCGTATCACGATTTTTTGAGACTAAATAAGATGAGACCGGTCTTATAGCAAGTAAGAATAAAGTTAATATTCCGCCGTAAATACCGACTCCGACTAAAAAGTCGAGAAATCCTGATTTGCCTATATATAATGTTAAAACAGCGAATAATTTAACGTCTCCACCGCCCATAAGTTTCAAGGCAAAAATTACAAAGCCTCCGGCAAAGCTTGCCAAAGCGACTAATAAAGCACTTTGCCAGTCCGGCATGGTCGGTGCAATGAAGAGTAATACCGGATATATAAGTAAGATTGCCAACACCATTATATTGGGAATTTTGAATTTTATTAAATCGGTAACCATGACGGCTACGGTTAGAAAGGTGAGTAGAAAGGCGATTATAAGCATGATATATTCCGTGATTTATTTTCTTCGCTAATTGAATATAATTTTGTCAAAAATAAAGCAATATTTAATATTTATAAAACGCGGTGTGCAAGTTTTTAAAGCTATTAACATATTGATCCAGTGACATACAAGTCCGTCGTTGCGAGCAAAGCGAAGCAATCCAGAATAAAGCAAGAACTGGATTGCCGCGATTTTTTGCAACAACCTCATAATATAATTTTTCTGAATAATAAAATCGAATTGTAATAAAGGTTTGTTGTTGTTATAATATCGTGCCTTTATCGGTTAATATAAATTAAACTTAGGGTTTTATGGAAATCAGCGATTTGAATTTTCTTGTGGTCGATGATCATCTGATGATTAGAAGTCTATTAACCAAGTTTCTCGGCGAGCAAAATGCCAAGTCGGTTGATACTGCAGTCGACGGTGCCGACGGTTTAAGCAAAGTTAAGAATGCTTTGAACTTAAATAATCCTTATAATGCAATCTTTCTCGATTGGAATATGCCCAAAATGAGCGGATTTGAAATGCTGCTCGAATGTAGGAAAGACGAACGTCTTAAAAATACTGCAATTATAATGCTTACCGCAGAATCCGAAGAGGAAAATATCATTAAGGCATTATCCGCCGGTGCCACTGCATATATAGTCAAGCCTTTCAAAGAAGACGTAGTTCTAAGGCGGCTTGATAACGTAGTTAATTGGCTAAATAAATAAATTAAAGAAATATCGGTAAGAAAATGGCTGAATATAAAAATATTGTTACTGACGATTATTTGGCACATGCTATGGAAAAGGCTGTGCATTCTACATTATACGACACTTATTTGATTGAACCCAAAGTCGGAGATTGTAGGTTGGAGAATGATATTGCTCCCGATAATTCTTATATTTATTCAATCGTAAAAATGAAGCAAGGCGAACATTGTAGAAATATTTTGGTGACCGGCTTTAGCCAAGAAATACCGGTTAGAATATTAGCTAATTACGGTTTTTCTAATGTGGTGGATAAAGTGATAATTCACGACTGCGTAGAGGAAATAACCAATATAATTTATGGAAAACTCAAAGCGTCTTTGAATAAAAACGGTTATGAGTTTGCAATGGAATTTCCCGAAGTTATTGAGGATAAAGATGTTCTTTATCAAAAATATAATTCGGATAAGAAAATAATTTCTTTGCCTTTTATAATAAACGGACATCTCGGGCATGTCTTTATAGCGGCATGCAATTAAATATACGGGGAAACGGTAATGGAAATTAGACAAATTCAATATAAGAAAGAATTTGAGCTTAGTAAGCTTGATGTTTTTAACCAAATAAATCCTAATATTTTATTTGTATTCGGTGCAACTCGGTTTTTTTCCGGCTCTAATATAGGCATTGATTTAAAAAATAAATTTCCCGATGCGATCGTAATCGGTTGTTCGACCGCAGGCGAAATATTCGACAATGCGGTTTATGAAGATACATTGGTTGTAACTGCGGTTCATATCGATAATGTTGAAGTTGAACTTGTTTCTGCAAAAGTCGGTGTTGCGGCTAAATCCCGTAATGCCGGAGAAGAAATCGGCAAGAAAATAACTAAAATGCAAGCCAATTCAGTGTTTGTGCTTGCTCCAGGAAGTGAGATCAACGGCAGTGAGTTGGTTTTGGGGCTTGAGTCGTCAATCGGTGATAATGTTTCACTAACAGGCGGCTTGGCAGGCGACGGTATGAATTTTAGCACAACCTATACTTTGGGTAATGAGCAAATAACCACCGATACGGTTTTTGCACTCGCCTTAAAGTCGCAAAAGGTTGATTTCTATTACGCTTCCAAGTGCGGTTGGCTTGCTTTCGGGTCGGATAGAAGGGTTACAAAATCGGTAGCTAATGTACTTTATCAGATCGATAATCGTCCTGCTCTTGAATTATACAAAGAATATCTCGGCGAAAAAGCCAAGGATCTGCCGGCTTCGGGCTTGCTATATCCGATAGCGGTTCTAAATGAGAATAATCTCAAAGAGGTTGAGGTTATTCGGACAATTTTAAATGTGGACGAGGCGGAAAATAGCTTGATTCTCGCCGGTGATGTTGCCGAAGGTAGCCTCATTCAGCTCATGCATGTTAAGACCAAAAATCTAATCGAAGGTGCAGGTCTTGCCGCAGATGAAATATATGCTTCGTTAAATAATACACTTGTCGATGATTCATTGGCGATTTTGGTTAGCTGTGTCGGTAGAAGAATGGTGATGGCGGACGACGTAGACGACGAAGTCGAAGCGGTAAATAACGGTTTTAAAGGCAAAGCAATTTTGGCAGGATTTTATTCCTACGGTGAGATATGTCCTTTTGATTCGCATAATAAAAAGCCTTTATTGCATAATCAAACTATGACTATAACCTTAATCAGCGGTTAATTATGCCGAATAAAAAGATTTATAGGCAGTTATCACGTTATTTGGGAGTCGGTGAAGATTGGCGGCAAGATATAAATTATCTTGGCGATTATCTAGGTAAATGCGAAGATTTGGACTCAAAATATAAGTCCATATTGCAAAATTTCCCTGATTTTATCGATGTTGTAGAATCATCTTACGTCAATTATGAAGATAAAATAAATATAGCCGAACGCAATCTTTCGGTAAGTTCGGAAGAATTACTTTCTGCCAATCGCTCGATCAATTCAATTATGAATTCTTTAGGGCAAGGTTTTGTAATTTTTGATAGAAATGCAATATGCGGCAATATTTATTCTGCTGCATTTGTTGCTCTCTTAGAGGAGATTCCTTCGGGGCGTGATATTACAAGCATATTAAAGCTTAATGCTGAGCAAGCCGATAATTTTAAACAATTATTGGCGATGATTTTTACCGGAAATTATGCCCTTTCTTTTGATGAAATAATTTATTTAGCACCGAGAAAGATTATAAATTCCAAAGGTTCGCATATCAAAATAGATTATCGTCCCGATAGTAATAAAGACGGCAAGATAGATAAAATTATCCTTATCGCAACCGATATAAGCGAACAGGTTGCGGCAAAGAATCAGGCTGAAGAAAAACAAAAAATATTTGAATCTCTGGAGAGAATTCTTCGTGATCGGCGTGCTTTCGGCGTATATATTCATCAGGCAAGAGATTTTATCGATTTCGTGGAAAAAGAACACCCCGAAGACTGGACCGGTGTGCAAAGGGAAGTGCATACATTAAAAAGCGGTGCCGGTATGTTTAAGCTCAATAGTCTTGCTTCCGAACTCCATGAATTGGAAAGCGTTTTGAAATTGCTTTTGGGGGAGTCGCTTTCTGCTGCCGAAATAAACAAGAAATTGATGGATAATTATTCTGCAGTTAAAACCGAACTTCGTATTATAATTAAAAAATTCAATGATTTATTTGCGATAGATGTATTGGAACTCGAGAAAGAAAGCAGCATCGGGCGTAATAATATCTATCAATTTGCCGATTATCTTGCCGAGCAAAACCTCGATTCTCTGAGGGACGAATATATAAAACGTGTTTTTGCCGAGTCTATGCAAGCAAATATTGCACTTTACGATAAGTTGATCAATGATATTGCTATGCGTTTTAACAAAGAGGTTAATCCGATAAAATTCTTAGGTCACGACGTGTTTATCATTCCTGAAAATTATCGGGGAATGCTCGGTGCTTTTGCCCATATTTTTAGAAATATCGTCGATCATGCGATTGAATATCCCGATGACCGCAAGGATAAAAACAAGCCTTCTGCCGGTAATATATCAATAGAAACAGGTGGTTATAAAGACGATAGAGGCAATGAGCATATTTCGATAAAAATCAAAGATGACGGCAACGGTATCGATGCTAATTTCGTGCGGGAACGCTTAAAAAGTAATAATCCGAGCGTGGATTGGACAAAAATGTCGGATTTTGAGATTTTACAACAGATATTTAGTAGTGGATTTAGTACTAAAACCCAAGTTACCGAAGATTCCGGGCGAGGGGTGGGAATGGACGTGGTGCGTAACGAGATTCTTAAACTCGGCGGCGATATAATAGTTAATTCACAAGTCGGAGTCGGTACAGAGTTTAGTATTCATGTGCCTTATATGCTAAAACTTAATGCTTTGAAATAGAGGTCTTTTATGGAATCGATGTTATATCTGGTGCCGATTGCGTTGATGCTGGGAATTCTAGCTTTATGCGGATTTTTTTGGGCATTAAACAATAATCAATTTGACGACCCTAAAGGCAATGCCGAGCGGATTTTAAAAGACGATTAGATGCGTTTAGGAAATTATTTTTATAAATCATTGACATATTATTTTGTATATGTATAGTGACGGCGATTTTCTCACTACTCTTCATATATGCAAGCCGAAATAAGCGGCGTATTTTTGAGACAAGATTTTTTAAAGTTGTTCAATATAGCGTTAATTAAGGGTTTCCGAACGGTTCGGGCGATGAAATCACCGACATCTAGATTTTTAGATGTCACACGCTAATATAACACTTTGAGAAAGTATAATCATGGATAATTTCGCTTCACTCGGCTTACCGCCGGTGCTAATTGCTACGCTTAATAATTTGGGTTTCACTACCCCTACGCCGATCCAAGCCGCTGCGATTCCGCACGCTTTGCAAGGTAAAGACATACTCGGTTCGGCACAGACCGGAACCGGTAAAACTGCTGCTTTCGGCATTCCTTTAATTGCAAAATTGCTTGCTAACCCGACCGGTTCGGCTTTGGTAATGACTCCGACCCGTGAACTTGCGGTGCAGGTAATGTCGATGTTGCAAAAATTGCTCGGCGGTACCAGAATCAATACTGCTTTGCTTATCGGCGGTGAAGATATGTTCAAACAATTGCGTCAGTTGAAAAACGAACCCCGTTTGATCGTCGGAACTCCGGGCAGAATCAACGACCATTTAAATCGTCGTACTTTGAAATTGGACAATGCCGATTTCTTGGTTCTTGATGAAACCGACCGTATGCTTGATATGGGCTTTGGTATTCAGATCGACGAAATCGTAACTTATTTGCCAAAACAACGCCAAACTTTGTTATTCTCGGCAACTTTGCCTTCAGGCATCGTTAAACTTTCGGGTAAATATTTGACTGATCCCGTACGTGTTTCGATGGGAGCAACCAACTTGCCGATCGAGCGTATCAGCCAAGAAAATATCCAACTTCAAGAAGATGACAAATTCTCACAATTGGTGTTGCAGTTGCAACAACGTGAAGGTTCGATCATCGTATTCGTGAAAACTAAAATCGGTGCCGATCGTATGGCGAGAAAATTGCGTTCAATGCAACATCTTGCCGATGCAATTCACGGTGACCTACGTCAAAAACAACGTGATAAAGCAATAGCAGCATTCCGCAATAAAGATTGCCGTATCATGGTTGCAACCGATATTGCTGCTAGAGGTCTTGATATTCCGCATATCGAACATGTTATCAATTATGATTTGCCGCAATGTGCTGAAGATTATATCCATCGCATCGGTCGTACTGCACGTGCAGGTGCCGAAGGTGCAGCGGTTAATTTGATCACTCCTCAAGATAAAGGCAAATGGATTGCGATTCGTCGTTTGCTTAACCCGAGCGAAAAAATCGAACAATCTTCGGGTGGCGGAGCAGGCAAAAAAAGAAGTTTCGGCGGTAGATCGAACAATTTCCGTTCTTCATCTGCACCAAAAAGAAGCTTTGGCAAACCTCGTCAAGCAGCGTAAGATTTGATAAAGTCAAAGAGCCGTCGTTATTTCTAACGGCGGCTTTTTTTTATGGGAACCGGTATTACTCCAAAGTTCCCCGAGCGAGGGCGTAATCCTTATCACGGAATACTTCGATTATCCGCATAATTTCTTGATCATTGGTTCCGATTGATTTGAGCAATGCTCCGCCGAGCTGAAGGCTGGTTTCAAACATTTCGGATATTGCGATATTCGCTCCGGCGGCTTCCAAACTTTGCACTCTTTTTATATCGAGTCCTCTTGCGACTATCGGAATAGTGGAGGAATATTCTCGCACCGTACGTACTGCATTTTCGGCAGCAATCGGTTCGTTTATGGTGACGATTGCCGCAATTGCCCGCTCAACTCCGATTGCATGCAAAACCTTGCGGCGAGTGCTGTCGCCGTAATAAACCGGCATGCCGTTTTTCTTGGCTTGGGCGACGGTGGAAATTTGCATATCGAGTGCTATATAATTGATATTCTTGGCAGAAAGCAGTTTGGCGATTGTTTGACCGACTCTTCCGAAGCCTAAAATTATAACATGGTTTGTAATGTCGATAATTTCTTCGATCGAATCTTCAGCTTTGCGACGCCGGCGTTTTTCCAATTTACTTGCAGCAAATCTGCCCAATCCGGCGGCAAACGGGGTAAGAGCCATAGAAACGGTGACGATTATCATTAAAAGTTGGGAGAAATCTCTTTCCATAAATTTATGATCGGCGGCAAGATTAAAGAGAATAAAGGTAAATTCGCCGCCTTGCGATAATATAAGTCCGCTTTGCAATGAAATTGAATTGTTAAAACCTAATATCTTGCACAATATTATTATAATACATGCTTTTATGAGCATCAATGCGATCGCAGAATATATAATTAGAGGGAATTGCTGCAATATAACCTGCAGATCAACCGACATGCCGATTGACATAAAGAAAAGACCGAGCAACAAACCTTTATAAGGCATAACGTCGGCTTCGATCTGGTGGCGATATTCGGTCTCTGCCATTAGCAAGCCTGCCATAAATGCACCCAGTGCCAATGATAATCCTGTAATGTAAGTAAGCCAAGAAGTGCCGAGAATTAAAAATAATGTCAGTGCGGAGAATATTTCAGGGTTTTGCAAAGATGCTATGATCCGATAAAGCGGTCGCAGTAAAAAATGCCCGAGAATTGCGATTAACGATAGTGCGGCAATAGCTTTTAATATTACGGTTAGAATTTCCATACCCACCGAAGCTTGCGGATTTGCCAATGCCGGAATTAAAACCAGCAAAGGCACGACTGCAAGATCTTGAATCAACAGAACCGCAAGCGTAACCCTGCCGATTTGTGCATTCTTTTGATTATATTCACCGAGTAATTGCATCACAAAAGCGGTAGAAGAAAGCGAGAGTCCGCCTGCGATTATAATTGCCGTAGGGGTTGAAAAATCAAACCTATGTAATATTGTTGCAATTACGACAGTGGTGACCAGAACCTGCAATAACCCCAGTGCAAAAGCTTGTTTGCGAACGATTTTTAGACGTTCCCAGGAAAGCTCGAGTCCGATTATAAATAGCAAAAATACCACCCCGAATTCGGCAATTGCACTGGTGCCGTTAACGTCTTTTATGATTGCAATCCCGCCCGGTCCGATGATCGCTCCGGCAAATAAATAACCGAGTATGGGGCTTACTTTTAGCTTGCGGAAAATCGCAACGATAACAACCGCCGTAGCAAGTAATATCAGAATTATCGGCAGTGTTTGATGTTCGGGCATAATTTTAAAAGTTGGTTAGTTTAGCCATGATTAGTTTGGATTTCTTCGTCATTCTAGCAAAAACTATTATAAACACCACATTAAATCTTTTTAAAATAAATATTGCTTTGAGAGCGGATTTGGTTTTAATTTCGCTTTGTAAAACTAATCTCTTGAGGGAATTTTTAATGTCTGAAATATCGTATGATTTGGTGGTTATCGGCGGTGGGCCGGGCGGTTATGTTGCGGCGATTCGTGCTGCACAGCTTGGAATTAAAGTTGCTTGCGTCGAGAAACGCGGCAGCTTAGGCGGCACATGTCTAAATGTCGGTTGTATTCCTTCCAAGGCATTGCTGCATTCTTCCGAATTATTCGAAGAAGCCAAACATGGTGCAAAGCACGGAATAATCGGCGATATTAAGCTTGATTTGAAGGCGATGCTTTCTCGCAAAGATGATGTAGTACTTAACCTTACCAAAGGTATTGAAGGCTTATTTAAGAAAAATAAGGTCGATTATATCGTCGGCTCGGCAATGATTGCCAAGCCCGGCAAAGTCGGAGTTACCGATTCTGCGGGTAAATCTTATTTGCTTAACGCAAAAAATATTATCATTGCTACCGGTTCGGATATTATCGTTCCGAACGGCGTAACTATCGACGAAAAACGAGTGGTTTCGTCAACCGGAGCTTTGGCGTTGCCTGAAGTGCCTAAGCATCTTTTAGTGATTGGAGCAGGGGTTATCGGTCTGGAACTCGGCTCAGTCTGGCGTAGGCTCGGAGCGGAAGTTACCGTGGTTGAATATGGTGATCGTGTTGCTCCTTCTTTGGACGGTGAAGTTTCCAAACAATTCCAAAAGATGCTTGAAAAACAAGGTGTTAAATTCAAGCTTGCAAGCAAAGTTACCGGCGTAAAAGCAACGGAGAAAGAGGCAGTCGTAAGTATTGAAGCAAGTGCAGGTGGCAACGGCGAAGAACTTAAGGCAGACTATGTTTTGGTCGCAATCGGACGCAAACCTTACACGCAGGGGCTGGGTTTGGCGGAAATCGGAGTTGCGGTCGACGAGCGTGGACGCATCAAAACCGATTCACATTTGCAAACTAATATCCCGGGAATTTATGCAATCGGCGACGTGGTTGCAGGGGCGATGCTTGCTCACAAAGCCGAGGAAGAAGGCGTTTTTGTAGCCGAGGTAATTGCAGGGCAAAAACCACATATCAATTATAATTTAATTCCGAGCGTTATCTACACAATGCCGGAAGTTGCGGCAGTGGGCAAAACCGAAGAGCAGCTTAAAAGCGAGAACATCGCCTATAAAGTCGGAAAATTTCCGTTTTTGGCGAATTCACGGGCGAGGGCGACAGGTAATACCGATGGTTTCGTTAAAATCCTTGCCGATGCAACAACCGACGAAGTTTACGGTGTGCATATAATAGGTTGCCAAGCCGGTACGATGATTGCCGAAGCGGTAACGGCGATGGAGTTTAGAGCATCTTCGGAAGATATTGCGAGAACTTGCCATTCCCACCCCGATCTAAATGAAGCAATCAAAGAAGCAGCCTTGGCGGTTTTGGGCAGAGCAATTCATATTTAGGATTTTATGAATAAATATACTATTGTAATAATTGCATTATTTATTTTCAGCGGTTGCGTGCAGCAGCAAGCTCAAGTTGAAGATAAGAGCGAACAATTTTACGGGCGTGAACATGAGGGGACGCTGGATTCCTCTAATCACGATACTTATTCGCAGAATTCAGAGAAATATAAACCTGGATATGCACGTCCGGTAGCAAAAACACCTGTTTCAAGCGTCGGTATAAGCGAATTGCCGCCTGCAGGTAGCGTAAGCACAAGTTCGGTTAAGCAGGAGCATCGTATTGATGCTTCTCAAGAATCACCTTTTGGAACCGGAACCAAGCCGGTAAAACAAGTTAGCGAAAAACAGATTGTTGAGAAACAGATTGTTGAAAAGCCGGTAACAATTGCAGCTCCGACTCCGAAAGCACAAATAGTTACTTCTTCACCGGTTGCAGCTGCACCAAAAAACTCTAATTCGGATTTTATTTGGCCGGTTAACGGCGGTAAAGTAGTCAAGCATTTTGATGCCGCAACAAACGATGGTATCAATATATCGGCAAATGACGGCGAGCCGATTTTTGCATCTTCGGGCGGAACGGTAATTTATGTCGGCAATGAATTAAAAGGCTACGGCAATATGGTGATATTGAGTCACGATAAAGGCATCATGACTGCCTATGCCAATGCAAGCTCGATCGTGGTGAAAAAAAATGCAGTGGTTAAACAAGGTGATATAATCGCTTATGTTGGCACTAGCGGTGGATTAAAAACTCCACAATTGCATTTTTCCGTGCGTGACGGTAAAAATTCTGTCGATCCCGAGAAATATCTCCCCAAATAGTAACCGAACTTAATAAAATATTAACGATTTATGGTTAAGTTGGTTTTAGGACTAATTTAATTCGCGGATATTTTATGAGTGAAGATAATAAAGAAATTACGATAATATTCATGAGACACGGTGAGACTACCCATAATGTTAGCTGTTTAGTCCCATAATTTTATGGTTTGGATTTAAATTAAAAGCAGTCGGATTTTGATCGAACTGCTCGATGATTATATCATAAGGCGTTTTATATTTCAAAGCTTTTAACGGTCTTTTGAGGTTAT
>Ga0247836_1002702_pt1 | contig 25183 bp, 32 predicted proteins | sample LaCruzMarch2015__4_FD_187116 | JGI IMG/M metagenome (GOLD analysis project Ga0247836, IMG submission 187116) | Freshwater microbial communities from meromictic Lake La Cruz, Castile-La Mancha, Spain - LaCruzMarch2015_14m | ecosystem: Environmental > Aquatic > Freshwater > Lake | place: Spain... | reverse complement strand
CATTTATCCCGGCGAATTTCAATAAGTCTTTACGAAAAGTGGCTTCCGTCATATCGTCAGTATTAAGATATAAAAATATATTTTTTTAGATAAAAACACAGATCGATGAAATCACAGTTTGTCGATACAAGAACATCGTCATATCGACAATCTGTGTGATTTAATACATCCTGACAGCATATGACCGCACTTGGAAATTGGCTTAATTATAATTTTCTGATATTGTTGGTCGTAACTTTCATTCCTTTCAAATCACGAATGTTTCCTTTAGAAATCACATTGTATTTACCTGGCGGTAGAAGAAATTCGAGCTCTCCCTCACCTCCGCCGAATGGGTTTACGATGCACAACGCAAGAACGTTTGAACCTTTCGGAACGAAGATGCGCTGAAGTCGTCCTTTGCCATTTTTGGATTCAGAATATTCTCCTGCGATCTCCATCGATAACGACGTCGATATAAATTCCTTCGAGGAAAATGTCTTCTTCTTATCACCGAGTGTATCAGTGAGGACTCCTCTGAAAACCGTCATATTCCCAGTCGTCTTAGGTGAGGATTTCATTATTCTGAGGAGATCCTTCGTGTACGTGTTAAGAGCCATTTTCATGGTTCTATCAGAGAAATCATTGCCTCTCAAAAGCATTTGATATGCGATATATCTTGTTCCCAAAGGTGTGTTTGAATCCGTAAACATGTTCCTGACATATTCGCGATGATTTTTATTCGAGAACATTTCATTATTTAGCGATTTCTTTCCGAACAGTTTCACTTTCTGGTCCGCCATTTTCTTTATTTGGAAGAACAGAGGAGCCAACAATCCATCTTGAACGACCATTTTCAGTTCTTGAATACCGGGGATTTTCCCGGATCTCACGAATGGTGTGATCCAACTATGGGATCGGTTTGTGTAAGAGCTCAGAGTATAAAGGTCATAATCGTCGAGTTTCATGTAAAAAGCGCTTTGATTTTGCAGAAAACTGTTATCTATTTTCTGAGACCCGAACTCTCCGGCGTTTTTCGTGTTCAAGTCGAAGGCAACATCTCGTTGACCGCGAACGAATCCTGTTTCGGTAGGAATGATGCGAATTTGCGGTATTTTTATTTTCATCGTAAAATAATATATTATACATATATATAATATTATGACAGTTGTCGGCTTTGTGAAACAAAACTGGATGTTGATTGTCGCAGGTCTGCTGGTCATAGCAGCGGTGTATATGATATTCCAGAGCATGAAGAAGGAGAAATACTACGACTACGAGATGGCGGGATGCTCGACGTGCTCCGCCGGCGATGCTGGAGTATTTGATAACGAGGAGATGTATAATATGCCCGACGATTACTATAGCGATGATGCCGAGGATGATGAAATTTATGAAGACGATACTTTTGCAGGAGACGACGAAAATGAATTAGACGTGCCAGAAGATGTCACATTTGACGACGATTCTGCCTTTGAAACAGGCGGTAATGACGCCGAAGATGATAACATGTACATGTACGAAGAAACGACTTCCGAGGACAGCCGTGTATTGTATGACGACAATTACGCGGACGGTTATGATGCCCAGGGCGAGGCCATGGCGGTAGCGAATAACATCCTGGCGACTGGTTTTGACGAGGAGGAGGCTGGCATGGATGCCGACATGGTGTTCGCCGAGCAAGTTATGGACGGTGTCGATGGCGAGGAGGATGTTGATATGCTGGAAATTGACGAGCTCGATGCTGAAGAAGACGATTATTCAGAGTTATAAAGTATATGCATAAAACATATTTGTTGATACGAAACTCTTGTATCGACATTTTAAAAATAATATTTAGAGTACAATAATGAACGCATTGAGCATTATAGCATTGACCATCGTAGGTCTGATATGCCTTTGGATCCTGGGCATCTTTGTCATTAAGAAATACGTGGACCACATGTCTACTCCTAAGAAGGAAAAATTCGTCGTCAACAATCGTCTAACACGCGTTCCTCAGATGATCAATTCAGAAACGCATGACGTATTGGCGTACTCGTTGGGCTATTCTTAGTTTGTCATTTGATCCTGGAGTCATTTTAATCATAAATACGAGAGTGAACATAGCAATATCATTAAAACAACAAAATGAAGTTTACCGCTATTATGCTCATGTGTATGACCATCGGCGCCTATGCTCGTGTGTTGGAAGACGCCCCGGCCCCATCTTCTGCATACGGTTATGTCACTGATATGGTGACACAGGACGGTGGTGTCGAACTGGGTCGTTCGCTCGAGGAAGTTGATCATGTTCGTCTTCATAATAACTGTGGAGATAGCATGTCAGTATACACATCCAGCGTTGTCGTGGCAATGAGACATCCTCATTTCCAGTGCGATGTGGTTCCCAACATTCTCGTCAACCCCCACAAGTTCGCAGATGTTCCCGTATGGGGAGTTCAGCCATTCATGGCTCGTGTTGGTCTGCGAGCTTTTGATTCCAACGGACGTCTGCTTCCAGCGATGTCATACAATTCGATGCGTAGCTGGATGATCAAGGAGCGTCTGGAGAATGGTATCCCGATGCCAGGTGCCCGCGATGGCGCCATGATTGATTGCAATCATCAGAAGATGTTGTCATTTGTGGATGTGTCTGGCCTGCGTGATGTGTATGTATGCAATCCTAAGAAGTGATTTGAAAATGATAATATTTTGTAAAAAATATATTTAGATACATTAAAATATGAACTCGAGGTTATCAGAAATTTACAATCGACGCGCTGCAGAATTAACGATGATCCCTGGATATTGGTATGGAATTCCTGTTAACAAATACGAAGGTGGAGAATCCGTGATTGTCGAACCTAACAAAGGTCTCGTGTTAGAAAAAGTGCCCACCAATATGAATCTCGTGCCAACCACCAACGATCTCGTGAAAATGCGTGACACCGTGGTGACTCGGTATACGACAAAACCTCTCGCCACGACCACGACGTTCACCGGTGTTCTCGGAGCGGATAAACTAAACACTCAGATAACTCAGGTGAAGAAGTCGGCTCTTCCGGTCGACAACTTTAACATAATCGACACGGAGAAGTATCCAGAGCCACCCGTCGTATGGCAGACTTCGATCGGAGCGCCGACGAGGTTGTTCAACCGCCCAGATGGTAACAGATATAGAAGATAGATACATGCATCAAAATGCGTTTTGTCGATACAAGAGCTTCGTAGACTCGCAAAAGCTCGTCTTTTGTATCGACAAATCACTAAAACATACTTCTACTTTCCAGGTCTAATCGGTGTTAGTTCCGATTCACATTGGCCGTTGAATACACATGTACTTGGATTAGCATTTATTTGTTTTCCACACACTGTCACACTGTAATCATCGTAATTCTTGTACGGTAAGTATCCGAGTTTGTTCGCCATCTCCAGAGTTCGTTTGAATTGTTTCCAGAAGTGAGCGTCATGACCATATGTTATGTTTTGGATGTGGGCGAGTTCGTGGAGAAGAACGAAGAGCAGGTCGTCCAATTCCTGGACGTTGCCGGCATTGTCTCGGACGCACATGAAGAGATCCTTTTTTTCCAACGCATAAGCAATTGTTTCGGATTGTGGGATCTCTGAAATAGTGCCGGTCCAGTATTTTTGGATTCTCTTGATCGTGAGGTCGTTCGGGTACTTTGCGGATGCTGCTGCGATAAAATTTCTCGCTTTGTCTTCCAGAGATGCTAGCATGTTCGCCGCCGCGACGTAGTCTCCCGTCCGCACGACTGCGTATGTCTTGTTATTCACACTAGAAATCACGTCTATTTTTTCGGACTTTTCGAGTGTATCCTTGAAAACCAATGCCCCTAACGTCGTCAAAGCTATGGAAGTAAAGACGACAGACATTTTAATATAATATGATAATATTTTTAAAAATAAAATAATTATATGAGTATAAGATACGATGAAGGCAATGAACGTTCAGCACCAGAATGCTCGCGCCAATCAGATCCCTCTGGTCGACAACCCGTTCTCAACGTACAACTACAAATACGTGATGACCGATACACAGCCAACTGACGCCAAGAACGAGGCCATCTGGGGCCTTGTGCGCATGGGGCTTAGCGTGGAAGCCGCCAAGATGTACGACGACATCGTGGTATCTAAGACCACTCGTTATTGCCGCAAATCCGAGGGCGGCTTCCGTGATGTTAACACGCAATTGTGGGGAACCTCCCCATACCTCGGAACTGGTGATGGTATCATGTTCAACGTCAAGCAAAACAACGAGCTGACTCGCGGGTTCGACTCTTCTCTCCGTGGGTCTAAGACCAGGTATCAAATAGACGACAAGTCATTCATCCCCTTGACTTGGTCAATGATCGACGTGCCACTGGCAGCTGCCACCAACAAGTTCATCGGCGGTTCTGATACGAGGCAGGAGACTTCGTATGGAAATCCAGTAGTGTAAATTACATACTTTAATTCTTCATGTTAGCCCGTGCAAAAGCGACGATTCCTTCCGCCGTTCTGGCCCCCTTGTATTTTCTAAGACGCCTGTCTTTTCCAAGGAAAAAGAGCTCTGGAAATCCGGTCACTTTGAACGTGTCGATGACTTTGGAATGTTCTTCGGCATCCACGGCATACACAGGAACCTGCGACTTCTTCAGCACTATCTGCGCCTTCCTCACATGTGGGGCCATGTCATGACAGTGTCCACACTCGGACCATTTGCAAAACAACAGGCACGGGGTCTGTAGGTCACGGCGGAATGGCAAAAATGATTTAAAAGAGTCCTGCGCCATTTATAAAGTTCAATTATATTTTTTTTGTTGATATGTGACGAACTCTCATATCAACAAATCAAATCTTATAAGCTTAGCCAACAGTCGTATTAAATACAAAATGTCTCTCGCCGACGCAGTCAAGTCATCCCTTCACGAACACGACTTGAGGTCTGTCGAATTAGAATTTCGTGTAGGATTTAAGAGGACTCATGTATTTACAACTTCCATCCCAAAACTCGCATGGGCATCAGCGCAGAAAAAACTATCAGATGGGGTTGATAGCATAACGATTGACAAATACATCAGAAGCGGACCAGACGAATCAACTCGTCACGTCACCACATCAACTGCGATGTATATGGAGCACAAGAAAAAGATTGCCAAGGACGTTGTTTCTCCAGGAGGGGCATTTTCGATCAGAGGGTCGCTCGCCCTCGAAGCCCAGGAACCCGCAACTAGACCGCCGGTATCATTTACGATGCAAAGGACAAAACATAGGACTTCCTATACGAGCGGCCCGTGGAGGATAGACTTTACCCGAGTTGAGATTATTCCGATACAGAATGATATCGAAGAAGTGTACGAAATTGAGGTGGAACTTGTAGATATCGGATATTTCTTCGAAAAGGAAATCCATCTCATTATCGAGGAAGGACAGAAAATTGCCCATGCCCTCATGGCATAACATACTGACAATAACTCCTTAAATAGTTTAATACTGATACACATTTGGATATTATGAAGTTCTGTATTCATCACCATCATCGCGCGGCAGTCTTGTCCACCGCAGTAGCTGCCGGCGTCGACGCTATCATTCAAAAAAGGTCAGGTCGCATATATGACCTGAAGAGGACTCTTCGGGTCTGTTCGTATGCCCTTTGGAGCACCTACCCTCAACTTGCATACTTCAAGTTTTTGGGAACGACATTCCAAGGAAATACTGCAGCAACGGTGTTTAATAAGACCATGACCAATCAATTTCTGTTCGCCCCAATCAACATTGCGATGGCGATCGCTTGGGATCTTATGCTGCAGAATAAGACAAGGAGTGACGTGTGTGCCAAAGTGAGAAAAAACATGGGTCCTGCATTGATAGAAGGATCTGTCTTTTGGGTCCCAGTCAACATGTTGGGATTTTATACGATTCAGAATCACCATCAATTCATTTTCTTCAAAATCGCATCCGTAATGTATAAATTTATCTTGATACCGAGGACAAATTCATAGACAAGAGAAGTTCTCCGATCAATAGTTAAAAATATATACATATGTAAATATGGAATTTTATCCTCTTCCAGATATCGTGACCAAAACAGGGATTACATACGAGGTCGCACGAGACGGGACTGCGCGCTCTGTATCCAAGAACGGTACGAAAAAGATTCTCAAACCCCAAGGGAACAGATTAAGCATCGCTGGCAAAATGAGAAACGTGAGTGACATAATTAAAGACGCCGGGTGGCTTGCGGTCGGCGAAACAACGGAATCTAATATTCACGAGGAGTTATTCGAAAGTATTCGCAAAGGATATCAGTACGAAATACTTATAAGTAACTATGGACGGCTGAAATACATATTTCGCGACGGTTGTGTAGTAATAAAAACCGCAGAGGAAATGTTTAATGAACATCAAAAACACGCCGATGGTTATCCCCGCATAACTGCCAACGGTCGTCATGTAAAAATTAACGATATGGTATTTGCTACGTTCGTCGGTGAGATACCGGACGGTTTCGAGATTTGCAACATTGATGGCGTCAAGACGAATGCACGTCTCGGTAATCTTCGTCTAGTTGAACACAAAAAATCGCAAGAAAATGACGTTATGTCCATAGCATCTTTCGTAGACAAGAAATTAGAGAAACTACACATCGGCAAAGAAGCTGCCGTGGAACATGTTATAAATGAGTATTCCAATGCCACGATAGAAGAGTTGGAATCGTTGATACAATGTATGGTGGATGAGAACATACCGTCTGATATATACGGTCGAACATGGTTTCAAGTTATTAGTCAATATGTAAGTTAAGTCTGACGATCTCGTCGACATCTTTCGAGTCATATGTATCCCAGGATTTGTATATACGAATTGTAGCTATGGAAAGCGCTCCTCCTAACATGAATAATCTTTTCATTATAGTGTATTACATATAATAAAATATTTTAAATTATTTGAAAGATTTGGTGCTGCCGGCTTCTTTGCGACGAAGACGTTTTGCGTCGGCGGACGCCTTGTTCGCTGCCGCCAGCTCTGGGTTAGCTTTCGCCTTATTGATCTTGGCTTGTTCTTTTTTGGCAGCCGCTTTTTCGCTAGACGACATCTTAGGAGCTGGCTTGTCGGGATGCATTGTATATGGTATAGAAAATAATTATGTCAATTCGTCGATGGCATATCTTGTATCGACAAACTGCGTTTTCATGTACTATCAAACATTGTACATTATGCGACTCCACTCGGCCATTGGTGTGGCCATGCCGGGAGGAGTCAGTAAATCGAGTTTCTCATCCACTGGATAGCCAGCGAGTCCGTCGAACATTTCGCCTTCGACCAGGTCCTCGATGACCGGGGGTGGATTGTGCAAATTCCGCATCGGTAGCGTCGTATGTGGAGTAGCTCCCATTATTTGAGCAGATGGTAACTCGCTCGCTGACTTCACGATTTTTCCATCTGCGACAAGTACGGCTCCGTTGGCATCGTAAAAATCAGCCGCTATGTCAAATTCTTCCATCATGTTGTCTGACTCTATCGCGGCACTCGTCTTTTCGTCTAGCATGGAGAACCCCTCGAGAGTGCGATTCGAAGCTATTGCGGCATCCGTCCTTCCGTCTTTGGTAGTGAATGCCAGGCTGGTCTGATCGGTAACGCCGAAAGTTCCAAACATTGCCGGGTCCGAGAACTGAACTGGCGCTGCTGCCAGAGCAGGATTTAGAGTTCTTGGGTCTGCATACGTAGGAGGACGAACTCCTCCAATGAGACCATTAACTGGTTTTTGAATCTTGAAGTTACCTTCGTACTTTGCGAATGGAAGGTTCTCGTCAATGGTGTCTTCGATTGCGTTCGCGCTCATCACCAAGGTGTTGGACGCCTGGATGTGCTCTATGGGATTGGTCATGTCTATCGCTTTGGGAGCGTTGTTCGCGGCTTTCTTTTGTTGCAACATCGTCTTTATCTTCTGTGTCTCTTTCTTAACATTCGTGACCGCCTTGTTGAGCGCTGATTTTGCCGCCGCGATTGTCTTTGGGAGCGCGTCTTTCATCTGGACATTTTTACATCCGGTCGGCTGGCCAAACAGATATTTAGATTCAGCATATGCCATATATCCAACTATCATGACGACGAGTATTGTAATCAGCAAGTTTAAGAACATTGTTATTGTAATCAAATATAATTTTTTTAATGGATTACTTAAGTTTGTTAATGTAATCATATATTTTTTTTATGACAATCACATGTATTTGACTTCTTCGACTTCTTCGACTTCTTCTGACTTGAATATCTTGAGCGAGCATCCGCGAATGTACTCCGCGGTGTTCTTCTTGCCGTTGTAAACCAGTGTTTGCGAACCGATCATCGTGATGCCAAATTTGACAAACGGGCCATCGAAAATCATGTCCGTGAGTTGTTTCGTGTGAAGACTGTTCATGCTCGCATGCTCCTTGAGAGCCTGCTTGAAATCTGCGAACGAGCAGATCTCATTCTCGCCAATAACGACCGCGTCAGATGCCAGGAAGTTCTCGATGAAGTTCGTAGCGCGCGCAAGAGCATCTCTGGTGTTGATGAAATATGTCGGAAGCACCGACCAGATGTTGACATCCGAGTGCCTATCAGCCATGTCGAGATATGCCTTGTTGCATTTTCTAAGAATGTTCGGAAGCTCAGAGTTGAGTTTATCTCCCAGCTTCATATCTCCTCCACGAACCGGCTTCTTGAACTCGAAAACGACAATACGACGTTGAATACTCCCCCCGTTATCCGCCCATCCAGGCACCTCGTTACCCGCCAGAGCCATTGGCACATCCCAAGCGCACATGAAAGCCTTCTCGTGCTTCACATTAACCTGGACTTCTTCTCCGGATACCAGAGATTGGAACTCTGCCTGCTCGATGGCCAGGTCGCTCTTGATTTCAGGGGCACACACAAGGTACTTGTCATGGAAAGCTGAAATACCGAACTTGCGCTCGATGTTGTTAGACAGAATGCCGACGTCGATCGTCTCGTAAAAGTTCTTGATAACCTTGAGGATGATCGTAGACTTACCTGTCGCGGCGAGACCTTGGAAGAATGGGATGACCTGCCATTGGTCGCGCTCATTCACGGGGTAAAGACACCTGCCGAGGAGCGCAAAGAGCCAGCGACGAACCTCCGGGCCCCACTCCTGGTAGTTTGCGATAGAGTCCAGATGGGGCGTCGGGATGTCCATCCAATCATCATAATCCTTGTCGTCGAATTCTCCCTCCACAAATTTGCAAGAAACAACCGAGTCTGACAACGGTTCTTTCTCAGTAGCAAAGCAGTGAAACCTATCTTCCCCTGCGATATACACACCATTGTAGAAAGAATACACCCCGCGCGATTTGTTGAGGTACGGGAGTTGATGATCGTGACAATGAGTGAGATACTCTACTGCCGAGCCAATGTTCCTCATATTCTGAGTCGCATTCTTCCACTGCTCCCAAGAAATTTCCTTCTTGAGCCGCGAATACACGAAATCCTTTATTTCCATCACCGGACGCCACGAGTGCATGTCGCGCCCATCGATGATAATGGGCTCATACAGCCAAGAACCATACTTCCTGAACTTTTTCTCCATGGCGCTGTCCAGCAGGAACAGCAGCAGCTCTTGGAAAGAACTCACGTCCCCATCAATGAACCTGAACCGGAGATTCCATGACCCGAGTTGCAAGTCAAGGTCTCCGTCAAGTTCTACTACACCCTCCTCAGCCCCGAGCTGATGAACTGCTAGTTTCGCCTGATAAGCACTCAAGACGACCTTCTTAGAATAGTAAATCATCTCGAGGATCTTGGTGATCTTCTTAAGGTTAGCAGCCTTCTCGGGGTCTTCATTCATCTTGCCGGGCATGAGGTTCACCTCACGAAGCCTGTGGTACAGAGAAATAGCCTCAATCTCCGCCCCTGTGATCTTATCGTCAATTTCCCTCAGTCCAAAAGCTCCGCGGTCCTTCTCGATGGAAGAAAAGAGATCATCGCTGAAATCCACCCCGAGCGCAGAGAACATGTGAATCGTTTGCATTTCAAACGTCGCGCCAACGTCATTCAGCTTCCACCTCTCCACGAGCTCCTCTAGCTTTTCCTTTGTGGCTGTCGGGGATAGTTTCTTGATGATAGTTGCCATGTCCCTCTCCCTCTCCTCGCTGTCTGCCTTGGAAGACTTTGGGTTGGCTTTAGACGAACCCATTAGTATTCAGTATATTATTAATGTTTAAGTTTATCGTCTCCCTATAAGGCAACCGCCTGTTGATATGTCCCGACCTAGAAGTGTGAGACCTGGGACAAATGACACATTTCATACGACCGTTGATATACCACGAGGCAAAATATAACGTTAGGATTGCGAGTAAAAATGACGAATGACAAGGCTACTCCTGAGTATAAAGAACTTAACTAAAAATGTTAGGTAATCGTATAACTACTACAACGCCGGCTATGTTCGCTGATACCATAGAGGAATACCCGGGACCCCCGTCTACAAAATCCGGAGTTTTGTTCACCAAAGAAGATATTGAAAAATTGACAGGGATGCCCGTCGTCAACTTTTCATATTATTTCACTGCCTTTTCGTACAACTCTATAGAAGAGGGGGGTGCGACATACGAAACGCTAGAATTTGTAGGAGACTCTGTTCTCGGGTTCATCATCGCTAGGTATCTATACGACACCTTCCCAGGGAAGGGCGAGGGCGTGCTCACTCGTCTCAGGACCAAACTAGTTGGAGGAAAGTTCCTGAGCAAGCTTGCGATTGATCTCGGGCTCCATGACTTCATTATAATGAATCAGAAGGGTCTTCATAAGGGGTGGAACAAAAATCCCCGTATCGTGGAAGATGTTCTCGAGGCCCTCGTTGGTGCTATTTACCTTGACCTTGGGATACCGGCGGCGCGACAGTTCTTTATGTCAGCACTTCAGAAACACGCCAACATGCACGACATCATGACGGATACAAACTACAAGGACCGCCTGCTAAAGTACGCAAGGTCTGTCGAACTAGGAAAGCCCGAGTTCGTCACGACGTATGAGCGCGGCGGCGGTAGCCCGAGTTTCGTCGTAGATGTCAACCTGAACGGTAGGAAGGTTTCGGAGGGAACTGGGAGATCTCGCAAGGACGCTGAACAAAATGGATCTAGAATTGCCCTACAGAACTTCGGGATAAACGAAGAATACATCACATAAAAAAGATAATAAAAACGATAATAAAAAACGATAATAAAAATCTAATTATACAAGTAAATAAAGAGGATGAACAAGTCTATAAACTTCGATCCTAAATTATGGGGAAGTTCCTTCTGGTTCTGTATCCATGTACTTAGTCTCCGGTACCCGATGAACCCGACCGCTGCAGACAAGAAGAATTATAGCACATTTTTCAAGTCTCTTCAGTTTGTTCTCCCGTGCGACGGGTGCTGCAAAGGATTCGAGCGCGTGCTCGAGCTTTCTAAATTTGGTCCCAAAGATCTTGCCAACAGGGATACCCTATTCGCGTGGACGGTAAAGGCGCACGCGCTCGTAAACGCCAAGACTGGCAAGCCCCCGCGGGACGACCCCGAATTCTGGAAGGCCAGGTATCTAGCGCTCGCGTTGTGATCATATCGACACTGCCACCGTTCATTTATATTTCTTCGGCGTTTTGATGTAAAAACGCCAAAGCAAATCAAAAACAAAAAGTTTACGCGGACTTCTTCGTCTTCGCGTATGAGGTTATGTGCGACGAAACTATAGCGGACCGACGTTTAGACTTCAGATACTTGTTCTGGAGTTCTTCGTCGTGGATAAGTCTGATAACGAAGTCGACGAACCCTTCGAGTCTTGGCGCGATATCTGATTCCCAGTTTACAGAGTCTCGGTGTACAGAAATGACATTAACATCCTCATGAAGAACACTACGCTCCTTGGTCTTCAGGCATTCTACGAGGATTGCCTTGTCCAACCCAAGAAGTTGTAAATACATCTGCACCTGGACAGACTCGTACTGCGGGATGATTCTGAAAAGCCTGTTCACGCGGTTCTTGATTTCTACAAGAGTCTTGCGATCTTTCGTAATCCCATCAATTTTACCGCCGATGAACCATGGGAAAGTCCCATATTCATTCTCAATGACCCCCGCCTGTGATTTATAGAAGCTCGGGTCTTCTACAACGTCAATTCCGAGAGTCTCCCTGATGTAATCGAACACCTTAGACTCCTGTGCGTTTCCATATGTCGTGTACGTCGTCTTGCGGATGGCATCGTCAACCACCCCATAGAACTCGTGACTGATATAATTCAAGTTTGCATATTTCGTGAACTCCGAAGAAAGTTTGCTATATTTTTTCGCCACGTCCGTAGACGATTCTTCTTCGTTCCCGGCTACTTTCATGATATCCGCGATCTTAGGGTGATTCTTCTCCAGGCGTTCGATGATTTCCTCCGCGGTCATGATCACGTTGCGCTTCAGTGCGGCTCTATAACTCGGCGAATGAGCGCGCTCCCAGAACGCTTCCACAGCATCGCATATTTTCTTGTGTTTATTGTCGCCTATACACGCCGCGCCTTGTGATGCATAAACGCATAGATATGGGTCGATGCGGTCATTGATATCGTGTGTATCCATTTTTTTAATATTATATGCAATCCTTTTATTAAGTTAATTTTTACATACATCATATTGACACCCAAGAGTATAAGATGAATTAATCTATTACCATAAATAAAGATGTCAGAACACGTTCATGTCTACGAGTGGTGCCGCAAGAGGAAATATTTCGGACGTAGTGGCGGGGGAGAAGTCAGTCATTTGTTGTTAGATAAAGGAGTACTGTGCGTTCCCGAAAGTTCGAACGACGACTTCATCCACGAATACTCGAGGGGGGTCCTGATGGGAGGCAGGCCGTCCTGCATCGTCGAATACAAACCGAGGGTGTTTCGGATGTTCTATGATCTTGATATTGTCACGAAGGATATCCAGATGGCAAAAATGATGTCCGTGGGAGATTTCCAGGAGAAGGTCAAAAACATCCTGCACATAATATGTATTGCGACGGTGTTTTTATTTGACGTGGCAAGGTCTTCTGCGACTATCTGCATTTCGAATCTCCCTAAGAAAAAGGGAGACGAAATCAAAGTAGGCGTTCATATTACGTTCGACAATATTTTTGTTACATCTCCAACCGCCCTGCATATTCGCGAAAAACTTCTGGAGCTGCTCCGAGTAGAAGAAAACCCATTTTCCAACCCGTGGGAACAGATCGTAGACTCTGCAGTGTTCAAGGGGACTGGGATGCGGCTGCCTTGGGCCGCGAAACATGATGACCTGAAACGCGTGTACATCCCGCGCATGGAGTATCTGTTGGACTCTGCAGAAAGCGACATCATTGAGACGAGACTACACCCAGGTGACATAATCAAATCCCTGGCGGCAGTGAAAGAAGTCATATCCAAGACGTGTCTTCGTGCCAAGGGAGTTCTTACGAAATTGAGAAATCCCGAGATTGACATCGAATGTTCATCACCTACAAACTCTGGGAATTTCTCCCACGCGTCTCTCAGGGAGTATTCTAGTGCAATAGGAGAAATCGAGCGACTTATTCCTTCGCAATACGAAGGGAAGGTGACGGGGGTGATCAAAGCGGAACATGTATATATGTTTAGACACTCCTCGCGGTATTGCGAGAACGTCGGAAGGAACCACAAGTCGTCAAATACATATTTCCTGGTCAGCAAGGCTGGTATGCGTCAGTGTTGTTATTCTAGGAAAGAAGAGGACGTTGGGCAGAAGTATTGTAGATGCAGCGATTTTAGGGGGGAGTATATAAAATTGCCCGCGTCCCTGACAGAGGAGCTGTTTCCAGACGAAGATGATAAGAAGAATTTGCCACCACCGCCGATGCCGAGCAGCAGTATAGAGCACTTTCTGTCATTGGATAGCATGATTGCGCGCGCTCAGAAGAAGCCGGTCGCAAAAAAGAAAATACCCGTTAAAAAGGAATCGTATTCGCGAGGGGCTGCAATTGCCGCGATTTTTAGACGACCATACGTTTGTTAAATGAGAATCCAACTTTAAATTGTAACCAATGTGCGTAAAATAACTTAACAAAATGTATATCTGTACAATAGAACACAATGGCAACCAACAACACTATCGTCGAGCTCCCCGTCGGCCTGATCCTTGAGCCCGATTACCTAACCCTCCCCGGCCAGAACTTCGCCCTGGTAAGTTTCGTAGGACCCGAGTTCTGCCGCCAGAAGAGCGGTCAGTTTGCAATGAAGGTGCGCGGTTGTTTCGCCACCGAGGAGGAGGCCAAGGCGCACGTTAAACGCCTCCAGCGCAGTGGCGACAACGTCGTGGACATTTTCCTCGTGGCCATGTACAACTGGGTTCCTTGCCCTCCCGACCCGATGGCCGTGCAGAGTCAGGAGTACCAGGAGCAGTTCCTGCAGGACCTGATGTCCGGATACGCCGAGAGCCAGCGGTCTGCCAAGGAGATTTTCAACGACCGCAAGGAAAAGGTGATGAAGGATGGTCTGGATGCACACCTCACCGAGAAGGAGAGGATCCCTCCCCCCGCCGCACCTCTCCCCGCGTCGGAGAAGATGCCCGAGTTCACCCGGGAAGTTATCCCCGAGGAAACTGAGGAGAACATCAAGGAGGCGGCCGATGCCAGCACTTCCGCGACCATCAACAGCGTGTTCGGCGAGGACCCTTGGATGCAGAACAAGAAGACATAATTTCGTCGATATGGGTTTTGATTATATCAATTTAATAAAATCTATGTTTATAGTACAAAGATGACTCTGTCATTTCTGGTTAAGGACCCCAAAGATTACCTCGAAGTATCCCTGCGCGAATTCTTTGACGACGAAGAGAACACAACCATAATGCTAAAAATAATTCACAACGAGTTGATGAGCCTCCGAACCCTAGATTGGTTTGTTTCAAACTACTCGAAGAAAAAAAACATCATGTTCACGACGAGCTCTGGGAGGTTGTTCAACGTGTTCATGGAATACAAAAGTCAGCTGAAAAGTTATTCTAAAAGAATGTTCGACCCATTCAACCGCGGAGATCGCATCGTGTTCAATGATCTCGATGGCGGTGAGATTTCCACGACGTGCGGGCAGCTCAATTTTTTCAGATGGGTCATCAAAAACGATATAGTTAATGAGTGCCTGAGAAATATCAAAGAAGTCGAGGAAGATATGACACAGTCGATGAAACAGAGGAAAACGACAGCAAAGCCGGACGAAAAACGCAAGGAACTGTCCAAAGCCGCGATAAAATCGTGCCAAAATATCAAAACTCGTGTGACAATAACATTCAATTAAATGTAAGAATTAAAATGTAACACAATCTCACAGCTTCGCATCGTCTGGGAGTAACATCACATGCGATACACCTTCGCGCAGTCTATTTTGTCAATATATAAACGTATATTGACAAACACAGCCATTTATTTCGTTGTTAATAGTAACAGCACGCACTTACAACAATGACCGCAATCACTGATCCCATCCTCTCCGAAAATGGTTGCCGCAAGTACACCGCGTTTCCCATCCAATACCCCGACCTCTGGAACATGTACAAAAAGGCAGTGGCGTCGTTCTGGACCGTCGAGGAAGTACCCCTTGGTCAGGACGTAATCGACTGGCGCGACAAGCTTAACGATGACGAGCGTTATTTCATCAAGCACATCTTGGGGTTCTTTGCTGCGAGCGACGGGATTGTTATGGAGAACCTTCAGATGAACTTTTCACACGAAGTGACAGTCCCAGAGGCCCGTCAGTTCTATGCTTTCCAGGCATTCAACGAGTCCATCCATTGTGTTGTTCCTGAGACTAAGATACTGACCGATACGGGATATCATCAGATTGACTCTCTCGTAGGAGAGTACGTGAATGTATGGAATGGCGAGGAGTTTAGTAATGTGAGGATTGTGAAGACTGGCGTTAATGCACCTATTCTCAAAGTACAGCTGACTAATGGGATGAGTCTGGAGTGTACCACGGAACATAAATGGTTGGTTCGCAAAGGTCCGAAGGGACATCCTGAACTTTCTTATGTAGAACGTGTTATGACTAAAGATCTGTGTCCAGGTGATATTATTGCTAACTACGAAGTGCCTGTAGTAAATGCTACTGACCCAGACGTTTTTCTCAATCCATACACACATGGTTTCTTCTGTGGAGATGGAACATATGTTCGTGATAAATACCCGGTAATTTCTCTATACGGGGAGAAGAAAAACTTGCTTCATCATCTAGAGGTATCGTCTAACGGATGCGTGTCAAACGACGATAAACATGATAAGATGTATTTCTATATTACAGACAAAATAAACAAGAGGAAGTTCGTCGTTCCAATTAACTATTCTGTGCAAACAAAGTTGAGGTGGCTTGCAGGGTATGTGGACGCTGATGGGTGTGTCGACGTAAATGCTACAAAGACGGCTACAAGTATTCAGATTGTTTCTACTAATTATGAGTTCTTGAAGGATGTGCAGATGATGATGACTACACTCGGAGTGTCTACTCCTATTAAAGTTCAGGCCAAGGCTCAAGAACGTATGCTACCAGATGGTAGTGGTGGAAGTAAGGCATATTGGTGCAATGAACAGTATATCATGTATATCAGCACATCTCAAGTATTTCATCTAGTTTCTCTCGGGTTTTCTCCAAAGAGACTGAAACTTATTTCTAAGGATATCAAAGGAAACCCATCTCTTGTACGTGTAGAGAGCATTACGGACGAAAATAGAATTTCTGACACTTTTTGTTTCAATGAGCCAAAACGCCACGCAGGAACATTCAATGGAATTGTCACTGGGCAAAGTGAGATGTATTCGCTGCTCATCGACTCGCTCGTGTCTGACGAGAAAGAGCGCAATAGTCTGTTCGAAGCGGTAGAAACCATCCCCGCAGTAGGCAAGAAAGCCGCTTGGGCACAGAAGTGGCTCAACCCTAGCAAGTCGTTTGCGGAACGCCTCGTCGCGTGGATTTGTGTAGAGGGGCTGCTATTCTCGGGGAGTTTCTGTGCAATTTTCTGGCTCAGGAACCGCGGAGTGATGCCCGGTCTGGGGCTCAGCAACGAGTTCATCAGCAGGGACGAAGGTCTTCACCAGATGTTCGGTGAAATGCTGTATTCCAAACTCGAGAACAAACTCACATTCGACGAGGTTCGCAACATTGTATCAGAGGCTGTGGAAAATGAAAAAGATTTTATTTGCGACGCAATCCCGTGCAGAATGGTCGGAATGAATTCAGATCTCATGAGCCAGTACATCGAGTTCGTCGCTGATCGCATTTTCGTAGCACTTGGTCACTCTAAGTTTTACAACTCTGCCAACCCGTTTGATTTCATGGAGCTGATTTCTCTACAGGGAAAGACCAACTTCTTTGAAAAGAAGGTCGCCGAATATCAACGCGCGGGGGTCATGAATGTTGAAGATAATGTGTTCGGTCTTGACGCAGACTTCTAATAACTTAATATTTTGGATTAAATAAAGAAAAGATGAAAGAAATTGTTTCTAGGTGGGCGCAACTTGCAGGCGTGTTGGACATCATGGATGTAATCCAAAAGAAAGCGGAACGCGAGGAAATATTCGTAGAGAAGTTGTGCTGGCACTGCTGCCACCCTATCCCAAGAGAGTGTAAAACGCTGAATTATCCATTCAAACTTCTCAGTTCTGGAAAGTACCAGGTCGGGGGCCAATTCTGTTCTTGGGAATGTATCAAGGGATATGCGAGAGATAACATGTCAAGAGTGGTATCCGGAGTGCATCAAATGAGCATCAGGCACTACAGGAAAATGATAACTGGACTGACGGACCAGGTGATTCCAGCTCCTCCAAAAATTGTTTTAAAAGCATTCGGAGGGCATCTTGATATCGAAGAGTTTAGAAAACCTAGTCTCGAGGTGGACTACACCATAAATTATGCAAAGACGATGATGACAGTCATATCATACGATACGCAGGAATATAAATATGACGACGCTGCGAAACACCATGTCAGTGCCAAAACAGCCGATAGACCAATTAACATCGATACAACATCTGTAGTGAACGATTCTCTCAAACTCCGTAGGCCGAAACCTGCTGTTAAAGGCAAATCAACACTGGAACGTTCCCTCGGATTGAACACATTCGGTAATCTGATCAAAACGATGTAATTACAGCACCATGTCATTGCTAGCCCTATAATTCCTCGCAGCGAATGCAGAGCTAGTTTGCCCCGGGTAAATATTTATATGAAAACGACTCTTGACATCAGTTATATATTCCATCATTCTCCGATCCGCGGTTTCGTACACACGTGTGATGGACTTTTCTAGATCGAGGTCGTTTGGCAATCGCAGCCTTATTTCAGATATATTGTACAGAACGTCATCGCGGATAGAAAACAGTTTGTTGATAAGGGAAGGTCCCATGTGGTCCATGTCGAATGTTTTTTGATACTCTTTGTTGAAAATATCTAAATGCTTTCTAATATTTTCATAGTAAGTCGGGTACTTTACTTTGAAATGTTCCAGTCCCGGCATATCCACTCCTCTGAGCTTCAGAGTTTTTGCCGCATTTTTGATATAAGAACGATAATTGTATATTACGAGCAGTAGGATTGCAAGTACGAAAAGAAACATTTTACTATAATCAAATATTTTAAAATAACGCATAATACCATATATTCAAAGTGTCGTTTGACCCTGGTATGCTATAGTGTATATAACTCCGGAAATCACTTAAAAATGTACCATAATAAGAACCACGCAAATATTTTAAAAATGCCCGCGGTTATTTTCGTAGTTATTTTCGTAGTATCTGCCGTAGTCCTGTCATTATCTGGTGCCGCCCTCTGCTCATATATGTGCTTCCCAAAGGAACAAACCTCAAACGCTCCCATGCCGCGAGTTGATGTTATTACAGAAACTGATCATATCCCCGTTCCATTTTCTTACAATGTTCCCGTTGACAAACATATGAACTACAAAAATGACGTTGTTATCGTGGTGGAACATCCAAATAAACATATCGAAATTGGAATGGCGCCTCGTTAATGTAAAATATATCTTAAAAAATTGATTTTATACGTTAAAGATGACGATACTTACCGCCCAGGATGCGCAACAAATCCGCCTGGCGAAAAGGCAGGTCAGTCACGAAACCTATAAGCAGCTTTTTGGCGCAGCCCTTCAACTTGTAACACGCAGAGCAAACGCAAACGAAACATCAGTGGTCTACAAAGTTCCGCATTTTATACTCGGAAGACCAACCATAAATGTTAAACATGGGGCACGGTATATCGCGGAAAAACTCGCAATCTACGGATACAAAACCAAGTTTTACGAGATAAACGACACTTTTTATGTCGACATCGATTGGAGCGTTGAGAAAGTGATCGTACCTAAAAAACCGAAGGATGTAAAACGTCCCAAGGTCGTCGACACCTCCATCAAAACGAATCCGGCAGAAGCCGTACGACGTTTAGAGCGAATCAAGCTCGCGCTACAAAATTCTATGCGAAAGTAACATCAGATGATTTTAATATCTGCACAATTAAACCACTCCTCTGGCACCGTATACTTGAAGCATTTAGAAACTCCGGGACCACAATATTTCTTCTGAGTGTTTCCTGGACAGCAAGAATTCCCAGTCGTCCAGTGCCATTGAAGAACACAGTGCTTGCATTTCAAACTCTTGGGAAGCTTATACTTGACAGCGAGCTTGTCTTCATTGCCTTTCAAAAAAGAATAGACACCTTTGTTGTCCGCGCGACGAAGACCGTTCTTATTGAAGCACCTCTGTGTCGTGAGTGACCGCTCTTGGGAGGGAGACATACGTTTGTCTGGAAGATCGCAAATACTGAAAGACATCATTCCTTGATGATTTGCAGAGAATGATAACTTTATAGTGATAGTGCTTCCAGATTTATAAGTTTTGGTTATTTTACCTCTGGCAAATTTTCCACCAGCTTCATGGTCTTTCTTGGCGTTCCATGGGTCGCCACAGACGCCGTATTTTGCCTTCGACCGGACGCCGTTGTACATTACCGAAACACCACCCGCGTTCAAGCAGTCGGGACAGTCGTCCGAGTTGGCGAGAACATTTCTAGCAGGAGGGTCTCGAACGCTTCCATGCCCATTAACGACAGACAAGAATGTCGCCAATATAGTCATATATTTCACGAACATCGTGTTGATATTGCAGAGACGTATATAGTTAAGTTGGTTTTTCGTTGATATGATGCTGCGTATTTTTGCGCTATGAAAAAAAATGCACATACTATAATACCATGGGACTTGGATTTTTATGGAAAACTTTGACTATGTTAGTAGCCGTAATAGCACCACTTCCTCAGGTTACGGCTCACGGGTATCTTGAAGAACCGGTATCAAGGAATCTCATAGCTCACCGCCGTGGGCTCGAGTATGACCACATGAGCCTGGCAGGTGGAGGGCCGCATGCGGTGTGGCCAAATGGTAATTGGCAATTCGGCGGAGGCGGCAACCATTTCACGTGCGGGAGGCAGCAATATGACACGCCTGGAGAAATTCAGAGAACGTGGATAACGGGGCAGCAAGTAAAAATAAAAGTCGTTTTCACCGTAGTTCACAGAGGCCATAGTTATTTTGGTCTCTGCCCTGCCGGCAAAACCCCAACCCCAGAATGCTTCGCAAAAAATTGGTTGACAAATATAGAAACAAATCAAAGATACTGGGATTTAGGGGATAAACAGAAGGGAACATATGAGATGCTGTTCGAACTACCAGCTGGTTATGAATGCCCCAACTGCGTATTATGGTGGTGGTGGGTAACGGGAAACTCATGCCTGCCGCCAGGGGACCGCGGAAATCTTCCAGCGTGTGGAGAATACGCAATTCCAGAGGAATTTTGGAATTGTGCAGATGTCTCTATCATGAACAGAACATTACCAATCTTATCACCTCCTCCCGCAAAGTCCCCACCTCCTCCCGCAAAGTCCCCACCTCCTCCCGCAAAGTCCCCACCTCCTTCACCCCCTACGAAGACTTGTACGGACCACACGTTACCATTTGGAGATGATCAATCCCCGTTCTATTTTGTATGCGAGAATGGGCGACAAAATCCTACAAAGATGCAATGCCCCCCGGGGACACTGTGGAATACGGATATTTCGGGGTGCGACTGGCCTAAGAGGAAATCTTTCCGCCACGCCGTGAAGGATTTCGCGCTTTATGCACGAGAAGAATAACCGGTGTGTTTATTTGTTGATTTAAAAATATATTTGGTTTGTATAATATGTCGGCCAACCAGAAATTATCTCCCTTGTTAGTTTCAGCTAAGGACGAGTACATCTTCCAGATTGCAGACGTGGTTGCCCCCTTTTCTATTAACACGGTCAACCAGTTGTACATGGCAGCGAAGAAGAACGCGGGTTTCGGAAAACCGACAAAGGAGTTTCAGATGAAACTGCGCGAGATCCCCCTGTGGAACCAGAGTATGATTGATGCACAGGTGACTGCAATCACTAACAAGTACAAATACTTCCCGGAGCTCGTAGCGGCGGCGTTCGTGTCGTACGTGAAGATTCTGTCATCTGTGAAAATCCACAGCCACAAGCCCCATATCCAGTTGAAACTTCCCGCTGACGACGTGTTCGTGCACAAGGTATTCGTTAACGTGGCGAAAACTTTCTATCTTGACCCCGCCCTGGTCAAGGCACCTCGCGAAGTCCGTCTGGCGATTGTCCGTAATGCGGTGGAAACGTCCGTTCGCGAACTGCTCCCTACCGAGGACATTCTGCGCGCGTATCTCGGAGGTTCGGTGGATGCCGACGGTGTTCAAACCGACCAGATCGATGGAGAGGAGATAGACTTGAGCCCCAGTCCTGAGGATGTCGTGGAGACCGGTTCTCCCGCTAACAGCGTTTCATCTAGCCTGGAAGCGGTAAGCGCTCTCGGCGACCCTGCCATCAGCACTTCTCCGGCTCCATCTTACGCAGCCCAAATACCAACGGAAGCAAGCAATGCCGCTGCGGTGGCACAACTGCAGAGCCTCCTGCAGCAGAGTGCGCCGCCACCGATCCCGATGTCCAACCCAATTCCTAGCGTGAGCCCTAGTCCGATGCCCCAAATGCAGCAGCAACAGCAGGCTCCCCAGGTGATCCAGGTTCCACGCGCCAATCCATCTTATGGAGCATTTGTATCTCCCCAGATGCGTGGTCTGGGTCTGGAGGGGGCTAGCGGCGATCAATTTTTTAGTTAGATGTTAAAATGATAGTTTGTCGATACGAAAATGATGCGAAATGAGATTTTATTATTAAGCATATTATTATAAAATCTCAGACAATAGATAATAATGTCGTTTACTGGGCCAAAATATCGCGGATTCCCATGCCAGCGAAAGTCATTGGTTGGTGGAGTGAGCGTATGGTGTCCGGCTCCTCTTCGGGTTGCGATCGTGTTCGTCGGTCGAGCGACCTGTTACAAGGATAGTTACAAATGGTTCGAAGACTTTGCCAAGAGATACGACGTGCATTTTTATTGTTCGTTGAACTCAGACATCGAACCATACGAAGATTTCATTAAGACATACGGCATAAAAAAACATAATTTCGAAAAATATGAACAACAGGGAAATGTCCCAGATATTTTAAAAAAAGAATCCATGCACAAACTTTCTATGTTTTATAATCTGAAAAAGGGGGTTGATCTGATACCGGACGACGAATACGACATTATAATGTATGCAAGGACGGACATGGTATGCCATCAACCACTCGTACTGACTTTAGGCAGCGATAACGATATTTATGTCCCTGATGTGTGGGACTGGGGCGGTCTCAACGACCAGATGTGTTACGGTGCCCCTCGAGCCATGAAACTATATGCGTCACTATACGACTACTTAGATATATATGCACCTCACATAGACCGAGGTCGCAATCCGGAATCGTGGCTGAAACATCACGTAGACAGTATCGGACTGTCAGTAAACAGATTTGATTTGAAGTACTCCCTCAACGACAGAAGATGATTTCTTCCTGTATAATGTTTAAATCAACGGAGATTCTACATTTTTCCAGCATATCCAGAACCTTCTCAATCCACCGGCCCACGTCGAAGTATTCTGTATGTCCCAGTCGTACGTATGATATCCAGAATTTAAGATTGGGTCTTTTACGAGTTTAAACTGAAACCCGTTCTGTTGTAATACTTTTTCAACATACGCCGGAGAGGGACGAATACCCCTCGCGTTGAATGCTTGGTCGTACCCGTCTTCGCTGACTGTTATATAAAATGTACTATCGTCAGAATCAGAAACCTCCGTCTCTAATAATAACACATTGCATTTATGTGAAATTTTTTCCATGTGATTTTCGATTTCATTCAAATGGTACAATAACCCCCAATGCAGAATTATATCATACGTCTCTGGTATATCATCTTTATCGGCGTCCAATATGTACGTTTTTATATGAGGGTACGTATCATTGACAGTTACCAGATGTCCCTCTCTCGCGTCCGTGCTCGTCACGATAGCTCCCAATTCGTGAAACCGGTGCCCGTTATGAGCGTGTCCACCCCCCAACTCTAATAAAGTTTTAGACTTGAAAAATCCCGGAGATATATACTTCCTGATCCCGTTCATCCGAGAATTTATCCATTCGGTATAGTGACCATCAAACATTGATGTATAACCTAAAGGGGTATATTTTTTACGTATATTTACACACACGTGGAAGAAAGTTTTCACACGCGTGCGTACTTGTCATTTGACCCCGGAGACATTTTTACTACTTATACATACATCGGCTCATATTGATACCAAAAAATAACAACTCACAAACCCAGTGATAAACAACTACCAAGGACGAAACATGAGCTCCCCCGCTTTCTCCGACTGCATCAACTTCAATGATGATGATTTCCATATGTTCCTTGCCGATCGGGATATGCCAGGCCTTGATACGGACCTTCTGACTCTTACGGATGGTGTTGTGACATCTCTTCCAAAGAAGAAGAAGATCAACGACCCATCGGATCCTAACAACATCACTATCGTGGAAGATTGTGACATGACTGCCGGTGGCGAGCGCGTCAAGACTGACCGTCGTAATGCCAACAAGAAGTTCGCAGTTCGCGAGTGTCTGGGACAGAATGACAGAAAGCGCTTCGCAGACAGTATGCTAGTGGACTCCATCTCGGTCCCGACAGTGAAGTTGTATGATAATCAGGTGTTGGACACGAGCAGAATCTCAGACGAGTTGCTCAGGAGCGGAACTCAGGCACGTGGTTTGAGCACCATCGTCCTGTCAAGGGCGTCTCTGGCAGTACATGTTTCTTTCGCGATGGCAGAGGCACACGGCGCTCCTCTTTCTGAGGATATGTCTGTGTTCGAGAAGGTTGCGAATATCGCGAAGCTGGTGGGACACGTGATGCCGATCTTTGGCCAGATCAGGAAGCCACCCTCCACAGGGCTTGGAGACAAGTCCAAGATCTACCAGAACCACAGGCAGATCACCGACGAGTATCATTCATTCGCTTTCGAACCCGTGATTATTTCCACGTCCGGAGATGCCCCGGGGGACTCTGGTGAGATTGTCGCTCAGGGAGTTATTGTGTCCAACAAGGGCGTAAACTTCCCGGTGGGGGATGCAAGGAGGGTATCTCTCGGGAGGAAGGCGGAATTCGAAGAAAGTCTCGCATGGGTTTTTATCATCCATGTGTACGTGGACGCAAACACATCTTACGCGGCAATCGGGCCACCCGCGACCAAGAAGAGGGGAGATATGTACGAAATTGTGAAGACGGAGTACAGGAACCTGTATGATGATATTTTCAAGTGGGAGGCTTTCATGCAGAACAATACACATCTTCGCGGATGCGGTGTCTCTCTGTTTGGTTTCACGGACACGAAACAGACGGGTCGAGATATTGCTCGCCGCCTAGTCCCTTGGAGCATTGCTCACGCCGCGGACACACTGGCATGGTTTCGCGATAACGAACGTCTTGATACTTTCCTGGTAGAGGCTGAGATGACTTCTGTGAAGCGTGCTTCTGGCCGTGAGGACATTCCCACCGGAATGGATATGCGTCGTTTTCTGCTCCTCGAGCTTTTGTTGATTGGCACGCCGCTTGAACCAATGCTTAGGGGAGAGAGAGTCGCATTTCCCTTCCAGTCACCAACTATCAGCGGCGGCGGCAGCGGGTTGTACACGAGGTTGCACCAGTTCTGTTTCATGGCATAATCATTATACCATG
>Ga0247836_1002692_pt1 | contig 25248 bp, 24 predicted proteins | sample LaCruzMarch2015__4_FD_187116 | JGI IMG/M metagenome (GOLD analysis project Ga0247836, IMG submission 187116) | Freshwater microbial communities from meromictic Lake La Cruz, Castile-La Mancha, Spain - LaCruzMarch2015_14m | ecosystem: Environmental > Aquatic > Freshwater > Lake | place: Spain... | reverse complement strand
GGAGCCAGAAGGTCCTGGCTTGGCAATTGCAATTAGGGACCGATTGGGCAAGGCATCTTCAGGTAAGAGGTCTTAATATTTGCCATTAGACTTCATATCTTGACCTGTCATAGGGTCTAGTTTTGGGGCCTTTAGCTCAGTCGGTAGAGCAACGGACTTTTAATCCGTGGGTCGTCGGTTCGATCCCGACAGGGCCCACCATCGTAATGAGCCATATTTGTTCTGATGGTAGGTCTAATTTCGGCCCAACACTTGGAATTTGGCCCTGAATGACAACAACATTTGCTCCCACTTGGTGTCTTACATAATAGAGGGGTCAAGACGTTGGCTCATCGAAAGCGGGAAATCAAAGTGTCACTTCGTAAGAAGGCCCAGGCCCCAGCAACTGTTGCTGCGTGGTCTGTTTCTGATTTATCCGCTCTTTACACCCAAAACCGCTCATCACTTATCGCTCAAGCCCGCCGAATTCTTCGTAGCGATGCCGATGCAGCAGAGGTTGTTCAAGATGCCTTCCTTAAATTTATTTTGGCAGCCCCAGAGCTGGATACCGCAGATCGTGCCATGGCATATCTGCGCACCACAGTTAACAACCTATGCCTAAATGTAATCCGTGCAACTGGATCCCGCCCTAACTTAGTTGCCATTGATTCAGATGCAACACAAGAGCGCTTGTCTGAAATCGCAGCGCAAAATCACATTCCAATGGATGCAACACTAGCTGCAGCAGAGGATGCTTCAATTATTCGCGAAGCACTATCTCGCCTTTCTGAAACTCAACGTATAGCACTTGTTATGTGGGAGGTTGAGGGTCGAACCACGAAAGAGATTGCTAAAGCAATTGGAACGAGCGAGAAAAATGTTCGCCATGTTGTGCAACGCGCTCGTGCTTCATTTATTCGTGTTCTTACCGAATGGGTTGTTGATGAGAAAACTGGCTCTACCGCACTAGAGGCTCTTTCTGGAACATATAAGAAAGCAGCCGAGCTTGCTAAAAAGTCATCGAAAGTTGCGCTGTCATTACTTATAGTGATGGTGGCATTCCTTGGCTTTAATTCCGTAACAGGCTCTGAGTTCAATACTGCCAATGTTATTACTAGCCTTACTCAAGAAGCTCAAGCTCCAGAAAATCCAGATGCGTCAACAACGCCTTCGCCATCTTCAACTGACGAGAATCTTGCAAGTCAAAAGTTAATAGAAGAAAACGGCGAGATTAACTTCCGTACCTCGAAGTCACTATTTGCTGGTCTTTCAAAAGATGGCCTGCCAACTGGTTTTTCAATCTCAGATTTGGCGGGCGAAGTTGGCTCAGTCGGATTATCTACGCAATCAACAATTACAAATCCAGATGGTTATGTTTTAGTTTCATACCTTCAGTCATATGGCGATGATGTTGTTAACTTTTTAATGTCTCAATCAATTACAGTTGATGGCTCTGGTACCTCATACTATGCAAGCCCATCTATTACAGTCGCTGGCTCATGGTTCCCATTGACCCAAAATGGTTTAGCTTCTTCAGTAACCCGTCTTTCCAACGGTAATTACCTCATAACCGCCACCCTATATATTGATTCCACGGTGGATTCAGCCCTATTTGTGCCTGCTACTGGCGGGTTAGATGTCGATGCGATTCCAAGCGAGATAACTACCCGTATAATTTTGAACTCTAGCAAGAGCTCGATCCTTGCTCAGGCGATCAATATCAGCGCCAAGGGAGTCAGATAAATGACTTCTGATAAACAGGTTTCTCCTGCAATCCGGATATTGCGGGGGGAAAGAGATGCGTCAGCACGTGCGACTCATCTCGAAGCCGCTACTAGGAAATTCCTGGTAACGACTAACGAAAGGAAACAAATGTCTACAAAGACAAACTTCAAGCGAATTGCGCTTGTTGCTGTTGCAGCGTTAGGAATGGGCGTACTTAGCTCAGCACCTTCGCAGGCAGTTGGTAACGCGGATTCACTTACAGTAGCAACTGGTACGCAGTACACAACTGGTGCCGGTGGTTCACTTATTGCAGATAGCGGAACAGCTGCTACTGCTACATTCCAGTTCTTGGCAGGTTCAGGCGCTCTTGACACTTACACTTTGGTTGCAAGCTTAAAGTCAGCTCCAGCAACTTCTTCAGCACTTCCATTCTTGATGTTAGATACATCAACAATGGCTGGTGCTTCTGCCGCCGCTGGTAACGTAGTTGATACAACTACGGCAGATGGATCTACTTGGCGTTCAACTAAGTTCGATACCTTTACTGCTAACTCAAACATCTTCATCAGAAACCAGAACGCAGCAGCAACCACAGCTATTGCAGGAGTTGCCTACGCTAAATTCAAGGTGATGATCACTGATCCAACAGTTGCAGGCACCTATGTTGTTACCATCAAATCAACGCCATCAGATTCATCAAGCTCTGACAGTGTTCCAGATGCTGGTACAGATGTAACTATTACAGTTAGTGCTGCCTCTGCTGTTGCTGATGCAACAAATTCAAAGGCGCACATGGCCTCGGGATCTTCTTGGTCAAGCCTTGTAACACTTGCTGACTCCACCGTAGCGGTTGCAAGCACTGCATCTACTACACCGGTAGCTATAATCAGGGTTTCACTCAAGGACTCCTCAAATATTGGAACATACACAAATGAGTCTGTCACGATCACAACTACAGTTGGATCAGTTGGAACTGCAGCTACTGCAGGTTCAGTTGGCCGAAGTGTGAAGTTTAATTACACAGTTGGTGGCGCTACAGATTTCGGTATATTTGCTGATGGAACTGCAGGAACTGCAACCATCACCATCTCTACTCCAAGCGTAACCTTTGCTACTAAGACTGTAACCTTCTACAGCACAACATCTTCAAAGATTGTTGCAACAAAGGCGCTAAATACGCTCTCTGTTGGTTCAAATGCAAATGCTGTTCTAGGTAAATCTACAGATGCAAATGGAAACCCAGTAGGCGCTGATGCGACAAGCACCGGTGTTTATGCGTATTCAAGCAACACTGCAGTAGTTTCTGACTCAGGAACTGCATGTACTTATGATCCTACATATCTGATTCACAAGTGCACACTTACAGGTGTTGCAGCTGGTACTGCAAATATCACACTTCGCAACTCTTCAACAGCGGGCGCAGCTTCAACTGTAAACTCTGCTGAGGTTATTGCAGTAACAGTTAACGCTAACGCAGCTGCTACTTTGAAGATGGAGTTTAATAAGACATCTTATGCTCCAGGTGAGAAGGGTTACTTAATCATCTCCGCACTTGATTCAGCTGGAAAAGCAGTTGGACCTCAAGCTCTTACTGCACTGATGGCTGGTACTGGAATATCTAGAAGCCAATCATTCTCAGGTACAGAGCCAACATGGTCATCACTCAGTTACACACTTGCTGCACTTAATGCTTTGTTTGGATCTTCACTCACAACAGCTGAAGCTGCACAAATACTAACTGTGTATATGCCATACACTGGCGGAGCAGTTAGCGTGAGCGCAACAGGTGGAGCTTCATTGCCTGCTGCTGGTCAAGTAAAAGTAACAGCATCAACAACAGTTACAGATAATGCTGCTGCAGCACTTGCTGCAGTATCTGCACTTGCAACTACAGTTGCATCACTTAAGACCTTGATTACAACATTAACAAACTTGGTCTTGAAGATTCAGAAGAAGGTAAAGGCTTAATAAGCTAATACCCTGAATCAAGTAGGGCCTAACTTATCTTTGGATAGGTTAGGCCCTACAGTATTTTTAGGGTAAATTTCTATCATGGCATTAAAAAGTAGTTCGCAAAAAAAATATCCACCTGCTATTAATCTAGTCTTCACTGGTTCTGCTCTAACGACTCTATATTTTAATAGTAGATTGCAAGACCCATTTAATTCTCCAAAAATGTGGTTACTGATGTTACTTGCTGCGTCACTAGTGGGTTATATAATTTTTTTTGATTTTAGCCGAGTAAAGAGTTGTTATTTTACTTTAGTTATAGGTATTTTGGGTGCATTTATCTCCAGTTGCTTGATAGCAACTTTTGCTTCTTCAGACATAGTTGTTTCAATGTTTGGTGAGTCTCAACGTAGAAACGGTTTTATTACTTATCTCAGTTTAGTAGTTTTGTTCATTGCTCTCATTTGTTATTTAGAATATGAGCATCTAGAAAGATTGACAGTGATTCTGGGAATAACATCAGTTTTGCTAGCTATTTATGGGTTCATGCAATATTTTGGTGCTGATTTTATATCTTGGAATAATCCTTACAATAGAGTTATTGCAACTGCAGGTAATCCGAATTTTTCGGCAGCAATATTTGCAATTCTGTGTACTTTTTTTTCCGTAAAGTTCATGGTTAATTTCAATAAGAATTTTTCACTAAGTACATTTTTTAGTTTAGGAATCTCTGTTCTATTATTTATAAATATTTTAAACACGCAAGCAAGGCAAGGAATACTAGCTTACGCGGCTGGAATTGCTATTGCTGTGCTGTTATTCGCATACGTGAATAATCGGTTCTTAGGGTTGATAGTTGGCACTCTTTTAACTTTCATAGGTTTTTTTGTGATTCAAGGAGTTCTTAATTCTGGCCCATTTAGGGAATTTCTTTATAAGGAAACCGTTAGCATCCGCGGTTATTATTGGCGAACTGGTATAGAAATGTTTAAAGCACATCCTTTCACAGGTGTTGGACTGGATAATTACGGGGGTTACTTCAATTTTTACCGTGATGTCAGCTTCCCTTTAAAATATGGTTTTGAAGTTATGAGTAATAATGCTCATAATACTTTTATTCAGATGTTTGCAACCGGAGGTTTTTTTGTAGGAACCTTATACATAATTCTTCAGACAATTATAGCCTTTGTCGCTCTCAAAGCATTAAGAGTTTGTGGAAGGGAGAGACAAAAGCAGTTGATTGTGCTTTTCGCCTCATGGATTACATTCCACGCTCAATCCTTGGTATCTGTTGATAATATTGCAATTTCAATTTGGGGATGGGTATTTGGGGCAGCGTTAATCGGTTTAAGCATTAAAGAATTAAATGGCAATAATAGCGGGGTAACATATCCACAAAGCAAAAAAGAACCACAAATAATTATTACCTCCTTTCTAACTGTTTTAATTACACTAGTATTTTGCAGTTTTCTATATAGGACAGAAACCAATATGTATTTTCTTCGCTCCATATATAGCAGTCAGGTAAACCAACAAGTTGATAACAGGCTTCTATCTAGTACCCAGAAAATGTTAGAGGTACCATTTGTTGACGCAGAATATAAAGCTCAAGTGGGATTCTACCTAGCCACTTCAGGCTATTTGGACGAAGGTTTAACAATATTGAAAGATAACATCGAACAACACCCGAATTCGATTAACAATTATTACATTATTGCAAATATCTATGAAAGTCTGGGGCAACCGAAAGAAGCGATTCCGTATCGTCTAGAAATGACTAAAATGAATCCTTGGAATGCAAAGAATATTTTACAGTTAGGTAAAAATTATAAATCTTTGCAAGACTATAACAATATGGAAAAGCAGATAATTAAAATTGAAAGTTTCGCGAGAGATACAGCGATTTATGTCGAGGCTAAAAAAGAATTAGTGAGAAACTAGCATGTCTGGAAATGTTTCTATAATTGGCCAAGGATATGTAGGTTTACCTTTAGCCATAGCGTGCGCAAAAGCTGGTTATACAGTGACTGGTATTGACACAAATGAATTAATTGTAGAAAAACTCAATAAAGGCGAAAGTACAATTGAAGATATCCCAGGCTTTGCTTTACAAGAAGTAATTTCAACCGGGAATTATTCAGCCTCAAAAGAGCACAAAAGTATTGCCAATGCGGACACAGTAATTGTTTGCGTACCAACACCATTAAATTCTCAAAATCAACCGGATTTGAGTTACTTATTGTCAGCAATAAATAGTTTATCAAAATTAGTAAAAGAGGAAACCTTAATTATTATTGAATCTACTATTGCGCCAGAAACAACTCGAAAAATTGTATTCCCATTAATTCAAAATCAAGTTGAGCCGCTAAATACTAATTTCCACTTAGCATTTTCTCCTGAAAGAATTGATCCATCAAATCAAGAGTGGAGTATTTTGAACACACCGAAACTTGTCGCAGGGCTTGACGATTTATCATGCGAACTAGCATGTAAGTTTTATTCAAATTTTGTCAAGAATGTAGTTAGATGTAGTTCCTTAGAAATCGCTGAAACGGCAAAACTTTTAGAAAATAGTTTTAGGTTTATCAATATTTCATTTGTAAATCAAATTGCAAAGTTTTGCAACAAACTTGGAATTGATGTAAATGAAGTAGTTAATGCTGCATCAACCAAGCCGTATGGTTTTATGCCATTTTACCCTAGCGCAGGAGTTGGAGGACACTGCATCCCAGTAGACCCAATGTATCTCTCAACCAAGGCACGAGAAATTGGATCTGCACTATCTTTTATAGATCTAGCTGAACGTACAAATTCAGAAATGCCTATATATTTTGCGGAAAGAGCACAGCATAAACTAGGAGATTTAAGGAATAAAACTGTATTAATCGTGGGCGTTGCATATAAACCAAACGTTTCAGATGTTAGAGAGACTCCTGTCGAGCCTTTGATATTCGAGTTAAGAAATAGGGGGGCGCAAGTTGTTTGGCATGATGATTTAGTCAAGGTGTGGAAAGGTGAAAAATCGGTAGTGCTATCTGATAAATACGACTTAGCAATTCTTGCAACAATTCACTCAGGTATGGATTTAAGCAGGCTTGGTAATTCTTCAATACTAGACACTAGAAATTCAATCTAGTGAAGTACCTTGTAACGGGTGGTGCAGGATTTATTGGATCTCATTTAGTAGAAAAATTGATTTTACGTGGAGATAAAGTTTCAATTTTTGATAATTACTCGACTGGAAACTCAAACAACCTATATGGCTTAATTGATAAAGTTTTAATCACAGAGGGCGACATTCTCAATAAATCTGTATTAATGCGATTAATCACAGAGTGCGATTACATTGTCCACTTAGCTGCGATTGTAGGAGTGTTCAACATTGTGAATAAACCTTTACAAAGCCTAAAGACGAACATTCAGGGTACTGAAAATATTTTAGAACTTGCTGACAAATTTAGTAAGCCGGTTCTGATTGCGTCGACAAGTGAAATTTATGGGAAAAATTCAAAAGTACCCCTTAATGAGAACGATGACCGAATTATTGGTCACCCGTTAAAGTCACGATGGTCATATAGTGAGGCAAAGGCGGTTGATGAAAGCCTTGCTTACTTCTATTATTTAGAGAATAAACTTCCAATTCGTATTGTTAGATTCTTCAATACCGTTGGCCCTCGACAGGTTGGCCATTACGGAATGGTTGTCCCAAGGTTTGTAAGTGCTGCTTTAAAAAATGAGCCACTTTCTGTGTATGGCAGTGGGGATCAAATTAGATGCTTTTGCCATGTAGATGATGCTGTCCGAGCTCTACTTTTAGTGATGGATTCAGAAAAAGCTGTTGGTGAAGTTTTTAATGTTGGAAACAACCAGCAGATCTCAATTATGGAGTTAGCAAAGAGAGTTATTGAACTTACTGGATCATCCTCTACTATTGAAAAGATTTCTTATGAGAAGGCATACCCTGAAGGGTTTGAAGATATGCAAATGCGAGTACCTGATATATCAAAGATTAAGCAGGTTTTAGGCTGGACGCCTGAAATCAACCTTGATCAAATTATTAAAGATATCGCAGCCTTTAACCCCAACTAATAAACTCTAATAGGCTAACAGGTATGACCACTGGTGGCTTTAGTAGTGAGCAATTATTAGAAGAAGAGCTCATTTTAAGACTGCCCTCACTTACCAATTCAGATGCAGTTGAAATCGGTGAGATCGCAACTACCTTAGGTAATCAAAGAAATGTCCCTATTGCAATTCAGGTTCGAATTGGGGATTGGATTGTTTTTCACGCATCCTTACAAGGCTCAAAACCTGAAAATGATTGGTGGATAAATCGCAAGGTAGCAGTAGTGATGCTAAAGCAGCATTCGACTATGTATGAACGAGTTTCTGCCGAAGAGCGTGGAGTTGATTGGCATAAGGAAAATAAATTACAAGATGAAACACATGCAATTCACGGTGGGGCACTTCCTTTGATCACAAATGAGGGATTTAAGGGTATTTTGATTATTAGCGGATTACCTCAAGTTGAAGACCACTTATTTGCCGTGGAAGTTTTGACTGAGTTTTTGGCTCGAAAAGGTGAAGAGCTTTAATGAGTCAAGTTTGGGTGGCAGGTGAAGTATTAATTGATTTGATTCCAGAGGGTTCAGAACGCAACCCTATTGTTGGTGGTGGACCAGCCAATACCGCAAAAGCACTTTCAAAGATTGGAATTGATACACAGTTTATTGATGGAATTTCAACTGATGATTATGGTCAGATGGCAAAGAATGAATTGGTTGCATCAGGTGTAAAACTAGATTACGTAAAGTATTCAGATAAGCCAACATGTTTAGCAATAGTTTTACTAAGTGATTCGGGTTCTGCCTCCTATGAGTTTGTGATTGAAAATACTGCAACCTTTGATTTCACTCCAGATTGGTTACCAAATCCTCAATCTGAACGGCCATTACTTCTTCACATAGGAACCCTTGCCATAGCAATTGAGCCAGGTGCCTCTGTTTTATTTAATTGGGCACAATCTGTAGCAAAGGTTGCACCAATAGTTTTTGATCCAAATATTAGGCCGGCCGTAATAAGTGATCGTGAGAAATATGTGATTCAAGTTGAGCGGTGGGTATCTATTTCTTCAGCTGTAAAGGTCAGTGATGAGGATATAAAGTGGCTTTATCCATCCCTTGAAATTGATCAGGTTGTTAACAATTGGCTTGCAAAGGGGCCATCACTGATTGTGGTCACATATGGTGACAAAGGGTTAGCAGGTTATCGAGTGGGTGAAAAGGTAATTGTTGATGCTGTAAAAGTTGCAGTTGCTGACACAGTAGGAGCTGGTGACATAGTGGGTGCAATTTTGGTTGAGGCAATTGTGAAAGATGGCCTAGATACTTTGAGTGGGGTGAGATTAGAAATGATGCTTAAACGGGCTGCAAAGGCTGCTGCAATAACTGTTTCTAGAAGTGGTGCTAATCCACCAACACTAAGGGAGATTGAGTAATTGTTAAATATTGATGGGGATCAAATCTCAATAGCAATTGATTTAGATCAAGGAGCACGTCTTGCATCTGTGCAATGGCGAGATATGCAGTTTGCAGTTCCTTTTCGGGGACAGGATTTAACCTGGGGTTGGTTCTCAATGGCACCCTATGCCGGAAGAATTAAAGATGGAATTATTAAAGATTCAAAGGGTAATAAATATCAACTACCGAATAACTTTGATCCACCGCATGCATTAATTGGATATGGCGCTCAATCCTCTTGGGAGGATATTGGCGGTGGCAGACAACACTTAGTGCTACCATCACCATTTAATGGCGCAACTGTTACGCAAAGTTATGAGATCTTGGATAACGCAATTCGTTGGTCACTTGAGTATGAAGCAAATGGTTGTGATCTGCCAGTAACACTAGGTTTTCATCCATGGTTTGCCCGTGAGATTGGTAAGGGAGATTCAGTAGAGCTTTTATTTGCAGCTAATAAGATGTTTAAAAGAGGTGATGATTACCTACCAACTGGTGAAATCATCACACCAACTCAACCACCATGGGATGACACATTTATTGAAATTAAAGGAGTCCCTGAGATCATTTGGCCAGGTGCTGCCAGGTTAACAATGGAGTGCGATACTCCTTACTGGATGGTTTATAGCCAGGATGAGGATGGTATTTGCATAGAACCTGTAACAGCTCCTCCTGATGCCCAAAACTTAGGAATTCAAGGCGATAGTTATATTGAGTGTTTGATTACGTTCAGTGAAGATCACTAATCAGGATTAATTGCTATAGTTAAGCGCTCTTAGTTAGAAAGTGCTCATAGATAAGGGACCCTTACGGGTCCCTTATTTTTATACTACCTGTGGTGGGGATCGAACCCACAACCTGCTCTTAGTTAAATAGCTGCTCTATCCAGTTGAGCTACACAGGTAGCCTGCGAAAGATAGGATATTTAGGCTTTACAAATGCAATAAAAATAAAATCTGTGGATACTTACTTACCCACCCGATACATAACATCACTGCCAAACTCATTAAAGCCAAGTGATTTATAAAGATTAAATGCAGGTTTATTTTCAACCCCAACATATAACATCACATTGTTTAGCCCTTGATACTTTAAGTAATTAAGTCCAGTAATAGTTAAACCCCGCCCCACACCTTGCCCTTTGTAATCTGGATTGACGGCTAAAACATAGATCTCACCGAGCGCGTCATGGCCATGATTATCATCGCCACCACTGTGTGAATGAGTATGGGCACCATGAATCTTGGTCCAACAAAAGCCAATTAACTCACCCTTATCTTCTGCGATAAAAAAACCTTCCTTTTGAAACCAAGCCTCGTTTAGTCTTACCTTTAAATCATCCTCACTCCACCCACCTTGATCCGGGTAATTTGCAAAGACTTTGTTATTTAGCGAGAGAAATGCTTTATTATCAAAATCAGGAATGAATGTGCGGATTGGGTATTTAGAAGTAACGGGTTGTATTTCACCTAGTGATTTACTCATTAAAAGATTTGACCAAAGGCGTTCAAGTTTTAAAGATGTAGCAATGACTTTTGCAGCTGGTAGATCACCATGTGACCAGATTCGAGTCTTATCACCACATATTTTAATTGCCTCTTTTAATATCAGAGCTCCCAAACCTTTGCCTCTATGGTTTGGATGGACAACTGCTTCAACACTTGGGCCTGCCACAAGATCGGTTGTATCAAGATGGGCGTAAGCAATTACTTGATTGTTACTTTCAAAAACTAGGTGTGAATCTGATTTATCACCACCATGGCGAAGATGTAGTAATACATGCTCTGCAATAGGGGGAGTTCCATCAAAATCATGTGCAGCCTTAATCAAAGCCAAAACACTTTCTTGCTGGGATTTAGAGAGGTGATTTAAATGTTGCAAGAGGTATTAATTTATATCAGCTGTTGTTTGATTGTTTTGTACTGAAAAGTGATAGCCAACATTACGCACCGTGCCAATAATTGCCTCAAACTCCGGACCCAACTTTGAACGAAGGCGCCTGATATGAACATCAACAGTTCTAGTTCCGCCAAAGTAGTCATATCCCCAGATCTCTTGCAGTAATTGAGATCTGGTGAATACTCTCCCTGGATGCTGAGCTAAGTACTTAAGTAATTCAAACTCTTTAAATGTTAGATCAAGAATACGTCCCTTAATTTTGGCGGTATATGAGGACTCATCAATTATTACCTCACCACTTCTAATCTCACCAGCGGATGGATTACTTGCTAATTGGGCAATTGCAGATTGTCCAATCACAATTCGAATTCGAGCATCAACTTCGGCAGGACCTGCGGTATCAAGAATTACATCATCAATACCCCAATCTGCATTTATTGCAGATAGGCCACCTTCTGTAGTGATCACCATTATCGGTACATCCACCCCAGTTGAGGTAATTAACTTGGTAAATGATTTAGCAGCTGGCAGATCACGACGGGCATCAATAAGTAGGCAATCCACTGCTGGTGGTTCAACCAAAACAGAGGCTTCAATTGGCAAGATTTTCACATCATGCTGCAGTAAGCCAAGGGAGGGCATCACATCAGCGCTAGCACCGCTTGAGTTTGTAAGTAGAAGTAGGCGTGCCATAAGAGTGCAAGAATACCGCTATGGAAAGTTTGCTGCCACTTCTTTTACTGATCTCACTTACAACGGTAATTGGGCTAACGCTGCGCGCTAAAAAGGGTGTTATTAAAAAGGGATCAAGGTTGAAAATTTCAGAGGGTGAGTTCGGTGGCAAATATGGCAGCCGTCTTACTATCCTGCAATTTTCTACCACCTTCTGCTCTGAGTGCCGAACTGCAAAATCAATCGTTAAAGATGTAGTAAAGGATTCTAAGGACATCACTTATGTTGAAGTTGATGCTGAATCAAATCTTGATCTAGTTAGAAGGGTTGATATTCGCTCCACCCCAACTACCATATTTTTAGATAGCAAGGGGTTTGAGGTTGCAAGGGCTAAGGGTGCGCCAAAACGTGATCAACTTATCAAAGCGATTAAAGCTATTTAGCCGTTTTGTGCAAACGCTTTGCAAGAAGTAATGAACCAAATATCCTAAAATTTGCAACATGTTCTTCATACAACCTGTTTACTTTACCAAGCGGCGAGTAATTGATTTTGCCCGCAATAAGGGTTGTATCTGTTGGATAAATAGTTAATTTGTTTTTAGTTTTACACAATTAATCTTATTTATCTAACAAAGGAGAAAAAAATGTCAAGTATTACTCAAGCAAAGCCTGAGCGTTTGATCGATGCCAGGGGTCCAAGATATACCGCAGCAATTACAACTGTGGTTTTATCAGCAGCGTTGGTAACAGAATCTAATTTAATTATTGGATTTCAATTTGCAGTCTTTTTATCAGCTGTTTTATTTGGACTTCGAAGGTCCCTATACGGCTTTATCTATCGTAATTTAATTCAGCCACGTCTTTCTGGGCCAGTACCTAGTGAGAATGAGGCTGCTCCAAGATTTGCTCAATTGGTTGCTGCACTCTTTGCTGCAACCGCACTACTTGGCGGCTTAACTGGAAACACAACAGTCTTTTTAATTGCAACTAGTTTTGCACTAGGTGCAGCCTTCCTAAATGCTGCCTTTGGTTTTTGCTTAGGCTGTCAGTTTTATTTAATCCTCTTTCGGGCTAAATCTCGCATAACCTCTCGAAATTAGGTGGTACTAAATAGCCAGTTAGACTTACCTCATGGCTAAACCAAATGAGCTGCGGGAAAAAGGACTTCGCCTAACCCCACAACGAGAGTTAGTGCTGCAAGCGGTTAGACAGCTTGGTCATGCCACACCGGAGGAGGTAGCCGAGAAAGTTCGTGCAACCCATCCTGGGATTAATCTTTCAACTGTTTATCGAAACCTTGAAACATTAGAAAATGTTGGCTTAGTACTACACACCCATTTAGGTCATGGCGGTGCGACCTATCATGCAGCCGAAGAGTTAACCCATCTTCATTTAGTCTGCTCTGAGTGTGAAGGGATTGGGGACGCCCCAATTGAAACTGCTGCAAATTTTGTTAACACCTTGGCGGATGATTACGGATTTAAGACCGATGTAACACACTTTGCTGTTTATGGATTATGTAGTAAGTGCGCTAATAAATCAGGTAAGTAATGAGCGCCGTATTAGTTGAGTCAGGTCCAGATAAAGGTGCTATTTGGCACTTTGGAGAGCCAAATCAGGAGCAAAAAGCATTAGTAGCAGCCAATGCTTGGGCAGATCTATCTCATCGCGGAATTATTTCAATCTCTGGTAAAGATCGCCTTACCTGGCTACATGCATTAACTACCCAACATCTTGAAAAGTTAGAGGCTGGTAAGTGGGTTGAAGCATTAATTCTTGATGTGCAGGGGCATGTAATTGATCAGTTATTTCTGGTTGACGATGGAAATACCACCTGGTTACACACCGAGAATTCAAGAACCCAAGAAATCATAGATTACTTAAACAAGATGAAATTTATGTTAGAAGTTGATGTTAAGGATCTATCAAATGAGTACGCAGTGCTACGAGCACCAGGTAAATCAGATTTACTAGGTGGTCCATACGCACTTGTTCCAAGGGTTGAGTTAAAAGAAACCACAGATGCTTTTAGCAAGTCCCATATCCAAGTTGGTATGTGGGCGTTAGAGGCAGAGCGTGTATCGCAAGGGCGAGCTAGATTGTTATTTGAAACAGATCATAAATCTATTCCAAATGAATTAGGTTTTATAAATAAGGCAGTACACATGAATAAGGGTTGCTACAGAGGCCAAGAGACTGTGGCAAAGGTGTTTAACTTAGGACAGCCGCCAAGGAAATTGGTAACTCTTCATTTAGATGGCTCAATGGTGGCGATGCCTGAGAATGGGGCAAAGGTTTATTTGGAGGATAAAGAGGTCGGCTTTATTGGGACTGTTGCAAGGCACTATGAGCAAGGACCGATTGCACTTGCTGTTATAAAGCGAAATATTCCAATTGAAGCAAATTTATTGTCAGAATCTGTACCAGCCAAGATTAGTAATCAATTAATTTAAGTATAAAACGAAAAATTAAATCTACTAGTGTTTAATCAACTTGAGCCAAGAATTTACTAACAAAATTGAAAGTCCATTGTTTTCATCAACTAATTTACGTCTAAGGTTATAATCTGACTTATCTACAAGAAGACTTTCAAATTCCTTTAAAAGTGTTTTATCCGAATGATTAAGATCCATTAATTTAATTCCTTTTGAGTTGGCCGCAGAGATTAAGTCTAGGGCACCACTAGATTTTGAAACCCACACTGGTACACCTGAAATAAAGGCCTCTCTGATTGCTCGACCGTAGGATTCAACGGGAGCTAGTGAGACAAGAACGCCAATTTTATTCCACATTTTTGTAAGTGAATCTTCAGATAACTGACCAAGTTCCTTAAGTCTGTGTCTAGGAATTATACTTCTTATTGTAGTTAGAAATTCAGACTCTGCTTGCCCACTTCCAATAATAATTACATCAAAATCTTGAGAAACATGATTTAATTTATTGACCAGATCTATGAAGTTCCAAATACCTCTATCTTCATGAATTCTACCGATTAAGGCTATTGATTTTGGGCGTTGAGTAATTTTGAGTTTTTTATATGTTAATAACTTATGACTAATCGGTACAGGTATCACTGCAATTTTGGACCTACTTAATTTGAGGTTTCTAATCAAATTGTTTTTCTGATTATGTCCAACAGCACGTATTGATGTTGCCTTAGAGCACGAATACTTGGCAAGATAAAAGCGAACTTTGTTTCTCCAATTTATTTTTTGCCACAATGGATCGGCAATATCGCCATGAATTTGCATTTGAATGGGAGTATTTCTCCTCATAAGTTTGGCTAGTAAAAAGCAAGTCCAAAAACTCTCCCAAGGATCGCCCGCTACTATCAGACTTACTTCTATTTCTTCCTTACGAATACAAAGATATGCACGCCATGAAAAGATAATTGGGTTAAATGTAGGTTTGGATAAGATGAATCGATCCATAAATTTAGAACGGAAAATCATATTGCCTTGATTGCTGGTGGTGAAAACAACTATCTTGGCTTTTTTAGATTTTGAGAATAAGACTTTTGCATAATCTAAATGACGATTGATTACATCTTTACCTCCTAGGGAGATATTTCCTCTAGGATCAAGAATCAATACTGCTGAGCGTTTCATCTCTTATGAATCCCTAAGAAGCTTAATTACCTGGTTTAATTGATTCTTCTGGGAGTATTTACTTAAGACTTTTTCTCTGGCTTGTTCACCTAATCTTCTAATATCTGCTGGTTTCTGTAAAAGTAAAGTAATGGCATCAACTAGTGAGTTAGGTATGTTTCTATCGATAACAATTCCGTCTATATTGTCAGAGATCACATCTAAATTTCCTTTAACATTAGAAACAATTGATGGCAATGCGCAGGCCATCGCTTGCAAAAGTGAGAAGGATAACCCTTCATATTCTGAAATCAATACAAAGATTTTACTCCGAAAGAGATAGCTAATAACATCTTGCTCCGATAATTGCCCAGTAAAGGTCACATTTGAATTCAATTCATTTGCAAGTTTTTTCAAACGCTCCTCTTCAGGTCCGCTCCCAACTATAACTAATTTAGTTTTATTCACAGAATTAGCGGTGATTAAGTGATCCAAGTTTTTCCATTTAACTAAACGACATACTGAGATTAAATCAAATTCATTTGAATTAACTCTCGTTTTAATTGTTGGTATTCCGTTAGGGATACATGAAACGGTTTTGTTTACCCCCCAACCTTGAATTAAATTCTTCAATTCTAAGCTCGGGCAGGTTATTTGCGAAAAACGATTTAAACTCCATTTTAGAAATAATCTTTGAGTTTTATGCCTAAAATTCAATTTCGACTTATTGAATTCTTCGATATTAAGTGATGTTTCACCACGGTTGAAAGCTCTCTCCCAAACTGGATCACCAACTATTTTTGCCAATGACTTCTTGCCGCTACCAAGCAATGCGATTGAAGTTTCTTGAAATAGTCCATTCGCGAACACAAAATCGCTTGTTTTAACCCGACTTTTAATACAAAAGTATGTTTTTATAAATCTTAATAGAAGGAATTGATCTCTAGTGACATATTTTATCGGCCATGGTTCATTTAATTCAGTTGCAGTTAAGTTTTTTAAAGTAACAACTTCCACTGATCCACTTTGAGTTTGGATTTCAGAAGCGAGAACTGGAATATATGTTGCTGGACCCCCGATTTCTGGCCTGTAAATACCCGATATCAAAAGGGTTTTCATTTAACTGATTTAACCCATTTATCCAAATTTGAAGATATTTTTTTTCTTGAAGCCCAGTCAATTGTCATTGAAATACCATCTTCAAGTTTTGTACTTGGCTTACTGCCAATCAATTTTTGTATATAGGATGCATCAGACATTGTTTTTCGAGCATCATTTAAATTTGTGTCGTATCTTTCAAAACTGACCTTCTTACCTGTTAATGAACCTACAATTTCTAACAGGTAATTCATTGACAATGGTCTGCCACCACCTAGATTTACAATATCTGAGAACCCGGGCTGTCTTCCCTCCAGTTCCAGCGTTAAGTTTATTACAGACCTAACAGCATCATTTATAAAGGTGAAATCTCTTTCGATCGAACCATCTCCAAAAAAATTAAACTCACTCCGCACAATTGCATTAGCAATCATTCTAAAATAAGCCATATCTGGCCTACCCCAGGGCCCATAGACGGTAAAAAATCTTAGTCCCCGCGCAACCGTTGCACTGTTTTTTACTAACGTTGGAACAAGTAGTTCATTTGCTAATTTGGTGCTTCCGTAAAAACTACTTGGATGTAAATTCGATTCAGATTCGCTATATGGAATTTCTGCTTTATCTCCATATACGCTTGAAGAGGATGCATACAAAAACTTCGGCACCTTTCTTTCAATTGTAGAAATAAGTACATTACTAAAGCCCACCAAATTACTATCAACATACTTACGACTTTCACTAACACCTAGTCTGACCCCTGCTTGCGCAGCGAGATGGATCACGACTTCCGGATTACTTGAGGCAATAATTTTTTCTACTTTTGATTGATCGCAAATATCTAAGTTCAAGACTTCTAGGCTCAGCGGGCTTAACAACTGTTTGACTCTTAGGCGCTTCAAACTTACATCGTAATAATCCGAGAAATTATCAACCGCGGTTACTTCGTGTTTAGATATCATTAATTGTTCACAAAGCGTGCTTCCAATAAAGCCAGCAGCACCGGTCACTAAGATACGCATAGTAGGGTTATTCTACTTGTTTTTGATGCGGATAACTTCACTTGGAAAGTATATGTATCCACAATAAGATTATTGGGAACGGAGGGCTACTTTGAGTCGAACTCATCTTTTGATAATCAACTATGCAATGGATGAGAAGAGTCAGGTGTTTTCACACCAAGTGGATTTAGTAAATAAGTTAGCTCAAAAATATGACAAGGTGTCTGTACTAACAGGAACAGTCGGATTTCATAAGGTTTTAAGCAATGTAGAAGTGATTTCTTTTAATTGGATTCAGGGAAAGAAATATTCAAGCTTATTAAGATTTTTATATAAGTTTTTACAAGTGCTTGGCAAGAATCGGTTTAGCTGCATTTTTTCGCATATGACTTCGGTTCAATCTGCTTTCATATCACCCATAACAAGAGTTTTAAGAATAAAGCACTATTTATGGTATGCCCACACGAGTAAGAATATTTATTTACTGATATCAAGGGCAATAACTAATGGAATCATCACTTCAACTCCGGGTTCTTGTCCAATAAAGGGACGAAGAGTTTTTGCTATAGGTCAATCTGTTGATAGTGAAGTTTTTAATCGAAAATCAAGATGTGATACCCCTATAAAAAAACTGATTCATATTGGCAGGTTTGACCCATCCAAGAATATTGAAGAAATTGTCGGTGTCGTAAAAAGACTTAGAGATAGTTACCCCGCATTGAATTTAAATATTGTTGGGTCACCTTCAAGTGAAAAGTTTCAAGAACATATGAAATTAGTGAAATCTAAATTTCTGACTGATGTTCAACAAGGATGGCTCACTTTCACACCCAGTATAGAGCGCAGAAAAATCCCAGATGAATTGAAAAAAAATGATTGCTTCATTCACGCATTTCAAGGATCTCTGGATAAAACTCTGGTTGAGGCTACCCTGACTGCAATTCCGGTAGCTACTATTAATAATGAGTACATAAAAATATTTGGAAAATGGAACTCAAGTAGTTCTGGTAAATCTGTATCTTTAGTAAGAGAGTTAGAGTATTTGCTAAATTTGGATCCCAATACAATCACCAATGAAGTGGATCGTAGGCATGAAATTGCCAGAAGTAGCCATGACTCCGAAGGTTGGGTAAATAGATTAGTTAATGTTTTAGATCAAAACTAGCAAGGTTATCTGCAGAAAATTCAAGATCGCTTTAGATACACTTAGTTGATGGAGACTTTAACTACTATTCTGTTAATAATTGTGTCGGCTATATTTTCAATTTTATTAATCTATAAAGGTGTAAGTGGACTTAAGAAAACTTTAAAAGTGGATAAAAAATAATGGCGTTTACTATCCCAGATAATCTACATCCAGATTTAATGCCACTTGCCTGGTTAATTGGTACTTGGCGAGGGAAAGGACGTGGTGAGTATCCAAATGTGCCAGGTTTTCAATTTGCTCAAGAAGTTTCTTTTAATCATGATGGCAGGGCTTTCTTAAATTACTTCTCCCGCTCTTGGATCATTGATGAAAATGATGAAATCATCAGACCAGCTGCCTCAGAGGTTGGTTTTTGGCGGGTTAAAGAAAACAACGTGCTTGAAGTATTGCTAGCTCACAACACTGGTATAGCGGAAGGTTGGGTAGGCGTTGTTAAAGGTGCCAAGATTCAACTAGAGATGGATCAGGGTTACTCATCCCCTTCTGCAAAAATAGTTACCGCTGGTTCTAGGTTGTATGGATTAGTTGAGGGTGAGTTATTCACCTCCTATGACATGGCGGCACAAGGACAAACATTGCAAGCACATCTTTGGTCCTCACTTGAAAGACAATCTGAAAATTAACGAGAAATTTGCAGGAGAAGTTTTAGCTAAAGTAACACGTGGTGATTTAGTTGAGTCCCTCCACTTAGGGCATTTAATAGTTTTAAATGCAGATGGTTCAACATATTTATCAAAAGGATCACCTGAGTTACCAATCTATCCACGAAGCGCCATTAAATCCTTACAAGCTGCAGCAATGCTTAAGGCAGGACTTAAAGTGGAAGAAAATGAGTTAGCAATCATTTGTGCAAGCCACTCTGGCTCCCAATCACATATTGATTTAGTTACCAAAATGCTCACATCTCGAGGGCTTTCAACCTCACAACTTAAAAATGCTGTTGATAAACCATTAGGCGAAAAAGAGAAAATCACTTGGGGTGACAAACCACCAAGCCAGTTGGCCCAAAACTGCAGTGGCAAACATGCTGGAATGCTTATCACTTGTCAGCAAAATGACTGGGATCTGAAGACCTACCTAGATCTAGATCACCCATTGCAGGTTGCGATTAAAAATGAGATTGAAGAGTTATCTGGTGAAAAGGTGCGCGCAACAAGTGTTGATGGCTGCGGAGCGCCATTATTTGCAATCTCATCAATCGGATTAGCAAAAGCTATTTCAAACTTAGTTAAATCTAAAGAGGCTCTGTATCAGCAGATTGTTTCAGCCTGCATGAAATACCCAGATTTAGTTGCAGGGCACGGCCGTTTAACAACTCGAATGATGAAGGCTGTTCCTGGATTATTTATGAAGGAAGGAGCTGAGGGTGTGCAGGTGTGCGCACTACGTGATGGCAGAGTGATTGCAATAAAGATTATTGATGGCTCTTGGCGACCAGTTGCACCAATCATTATGGAAATATTTAAGAGGTGGGGCGTTGCGATGCCAGATGAGAGTGTGAAGATTTATGGGGGCGCAAGCGTAATCGGTGAGGTAATTGCCAATATTTAATTCACTTAACTTAAGTTAGAATTGATCACATGAAATCCCCACGCACTTCAAAGATTGCAACCTTGATGGTTCACACCTCACCCCTTGACCAAGCAGGCACAGGGGATGCCGGAGGGATGAATGTTTATGTTGTGGAGACTGCTAAGAAGATGGCCCAAGCAGGGGTTGCGGTAGATATTTTTACTCGAGCAAATAAACCAAATCTGCCAGAGACAGTTGAGATTGCAGAAGGCGTCAGTGTTAAGAATTTAGTGGCTGGACCTTTTGGCGGTATATCAAAAGAAGAACTGCCTAGCCAATTAGGAGCACTAACTAGTGCTTTTATGAATTATCAAAAACAATTACCTAAGAATTATTACTCTCTTCTTCACTCTCATTACTGGATCTCAGGACAATTAGGTTGGGTGGTAAGTGAGGCAACAGGGACTCCATTAATTCATACCATGCACACCACCGCAAAGGTTAAGAATTTGAATTTGGCAGATGGTGAAAAGCCAGAGCCACACGTGAGGGCAATTGGTGAAGAGCAGGTAGTGAAGGCAGCAACAGCTTTAATTGCAAACACAGATGCTGAAGCTGCGTCTTTGGTCTCACTTTATGATGCTTGCCCAGATCGAGTCTTTGTTGCTGCCCCTGGTGTTGATCTGCAGAATTTCTCACCCGCCGATGGCAAAGCGGCAGCTCGTGAGCGATTAAATATTGCACCAGATACGATCTTGCTTACCTTCGTGGGCAGAATCCAACCTCATAAAGGTCCTGATGTATTACTAAGGGCGGCAGCTGAGATGGTCTCCCATTCACCATATCTGCGGGCAAAACTTGCCGTAGTGATTATTGGTGGTTCATCTGGTTTCATAAATGAATTAGAGAAATTAAAATCACTTGCTAAGTTTTTAAAGATTGAAGATATTGCACACTTTGTTGATCCAGTATCACGTGAAGTATTACCAGATTGGTATCGAGCAAGTGATCTAGTGTGCGTGCCAAGTTATTCTGAATCATTTGGTTTAGTTGCTCTTGAGGCCCAAGCTTGTGGCACTCCAGTTGTTGCAACCGCTATTGGCGGCCTACGAACAGCGGTCGCAGATGGTATCTCTGGCTCATTAGTTGATGGCCATGATCCAAAATCTTGGTCAGCAGTAATATCAAGATTAATTGCTGAACCTGCCCGCAGATTACTATTATCAATGGGAGCACTAGAACATGCCAGTCATTTTGGTTGGGAAATGACCGCTAGAAAAACATTAGATGTTTATGACATTGTATTTAGTAATCAGTCAAAAAACTCAATTTTGAAATCATTAAGCTAAATGAATCCAAATGAGCAATAAAAATAGAATTTACTAGCATGAGTAGTACTCCACTTAAGATTTGCCACTACATAACTACTATTTCTCGAGGCGGTGCAGAAAATCAACTGTTACTGCTTGTAAGCAATCAAATCAAGTCTGGTAATCAGGTGACAATAGTTCCTTTGAAGGGCGAGTTAGAACTTTGTGGAGATTTTAATAAAGTCGGTGCAAAAGTAGATCAAAACTTCGTAGGAAGAAAATTTATATTTCAGATTTTAAGAATGTCGACAATTAGAAACAAAAATTATGACATTCACCATGCACATCTTCCGCAAGCAGAACTTTTGTTGGCACTCTCACCAATTAAAAATTACATAATAACTAGACATTTTGGAGGTCAATTTTACCCGACTTCAAACTCATTATTATCAAAAATTCTCTCCAGAATTGCATCTGCAAGAGCTAGAAAAGTTATAGCGATATCTGAGAGTGTCAGAAAGCTATTAATTGAATTAAGAGAGGTTAAAGAACATAAGAAAATAACAGTAGTTCCATATGGTTTTAATGCGGTTTCTTTTGTTGGAGATCATAGTAATAAGATGAGTTCTAGTTCAAAACGATTTACTATCGGAACTTTAGCAAGATTGTCTGTAGAGAAAGACTTGCCAACTTTAATCAAAGCTATCAAGATTTTACAATCTAAGAACAATAAGCACGATTACCAACTACAGATCTTTGGAGATGGGGAATTACGAAGCAAAATTGAGTATTTAATCAAAGAATTGGCATTAGTTGAAAGTGTTCTACTGATGGGAAGAACTAAAGATTCAGCCGAGGAACTATCAAAATTTAGTTTATTTGTTCTACCCAGCAAGTTTGAAGGATTTGGACTGGTCTTGTTAGAAGCAATGTCTTTGAATGTACCAATTATCGCTTCGAACATCTCAGCTGCCAAAGAAGTCTTGGGTACAGACGGTGCTGGAGTTTTTTTTGAACCAGGAAATGCAGATGATCTGGCTGAGAAAATTCTAAACCTAGAATCATATCTGGATCAGAGTTTTGCAGAGCGACAAAACGACCGTCTTAAACTTTTTGATGATAAACAAATGGAAAATCGGATTCGACAAGCATATGAGATGTAAGAAATTAATGCCAAAGTTTATTGGGGTATAGTGCGCTAATGATGTGGAGCAACCCATTTGATCTAAGGTTTGAACAAATTAGGAAAGTGCTCCTCCTTTTAAATAGATCAGATCGTTATAAATTAGGGCTAGTTCTAATCATTAACACTGGATTAGCCTTCTTAGATCTAATTGGTGTTGCATTAATTGGAATAACTTCTGCAATATTGATCCGAGGCTTACAAGGATTAGCAGCAGGTGATCAAGTCACTAGATTTTTAGAGTTGCTTAATTTGAATGAATTGCCACAGCGACACCTGTTGCTACTACTTGGTGGTTGTGCTATTTCTTTCTTTATCCTCAAAACAATTCTCTCAGTCTATTTTTTAAGAAGAACTCTTAGGTATATGAGTACTCGCACCGCGCAAATTTCTAGCTCACTAGTTTCAAAGATGCTAAATAGACCCGTAGAAAAGATCTTTATTAAGCCAATTCAGCATCAAATCTATAACGTGACTGGAGGAGTTGAGAGATTAGTAGGTGGTGCTGTAACAAGCCTTGTGGTTATAGCATCTGACCTAGTTCTACTTTTAGTAATTCTGATAGGTTTAATGCTGGTTGATCCGGTCACATCAATTGGCACCTTCTTTGTATTTACAGGCATTGGGTTTTTGCTATATTTTTTGCTCCATAAGAGAGTTGCTATTCTAAATAGTAAATTTGCGTATCAAAATATTTATTTTAATCAGAAAGTATCAGAAGGCATCAACTCATTTCGAGATCTTTTCATTAAAGGTGGCAGAGAGTTTTATGTAAATGAGATCCGCAAAACTAAAATGAGGCTAGCTGGCTATGATGCTGAAATTAAGTTTCTTCCAAATATTAGTAAATACACAATCGAGATATCGGTAATTCTAGGCATTGCTGTTGTAGCGGGTATTCAGTTTTATTTGTTTGACTCTAACCGAGCCATTGCGGTCATATCAGTCTTCTTAGCTGCAAGCACAAGAATTGCACCTGCAATAATTAGGTTGCAACAAAATGTAATTGCAGTTAAATCAAGTTTGTCAGCGGCAAAGCCTACTCTTGAATTAATTGATGAGTTAAATGGAGTTGAAGAACTAGAGAGAATTGAAACTGTTATCAGCACAAACCACGCAAACTTTTCACCAAGAATAAAACTGAGTAACCTTAAATTTATCTATTCAGATGCAACAGAAAACACAATTCAAGATATTTCATTAGAAATTGGCGAGGGTAAATTCATCGCGCTCGTTGGTCCTTCCGGCGGTGGTAAGAGCACCTTAATTGACTTAATTTTGGGTTTACTGGCCCCTTCTTCAGGATCAGTAACAATCTCAGGTCTTACACCTGTTGATGCAATCAAAAAATGGCCAGGCTCTATTGGCTATGTACCCCAAGATGTTTTTATTGAGAATTCAACTGTTAAAGAGAATATTTGTTTAGGGTTTAATCCAGAGTCGGTGTCAGATGATCTTGTGTGGCAGGCATTGCAGCTTGCTGATCTATCTGATTTCGTTAAAAGTCTAGCTGGGCAACTTTCCTACAGAATCAGCGATGCAGGCAAGAACTTAAGTGGTGGCCAACGTCAAAGGCTTGGTATTGCTAGGGCACTATTAACAAAACCAAAGATAGTTATCTTTGATGAGGCAACTAGTGCTTTGGATGCAAAGACTGAAAATCGAGTTTCAGAATCTATTTTGAAGTTAACTGGTGAATGCACAGTCATCTTTATTGCCCACCGCTTATCGGTGGTAAGGAGTGCAGACATGATTTATTACATTGATAAGGGCAAGATCATTAGCCAGGGAACATTTGAAGAGCTGCGCTCAATAAACGCAGATTTTAATAATCAAGCCAATTTTATGGGAATTTAAGTACTTTCAAGATGCTTGATCCAAATGCTGTAATTGATGATTTTCTATCATCACATGATTTAGATTATGAACAAAAGAATGAAAATACCTATCTAATAACCCTGCCAGGGGAAGCAAAGCAGCAAACCCATTGCGCATTGGTAGTTGGTGATCACTCTTTGAGTGTTAACGCATTTGTAATTAGAAAGCCGGACGAGAATAAGGCAGCAGTCTTTGAGTATTTACTAAATAAAAATGCCTCAATGTATTCAATTGCATTCGCAGTAAATGAGTTAGGAGATATTTACTTAGTGGGCAGATTACCCCTTGATGCGGTAAATGAGAGAGAGATTGATCGCCTCCTGGGCGCAGTACTGCAGTACGCAGACTCATCCTTTAATCCATTACTTGAGTTGGGATTTTCCTCTGCCATCCGGCGAGAGTGGGCTTGGCGCATCTCTCGGGGTGAGTCCTTGGCTAATCTAAAAGCTTTTGAGCATTTAATTCAATAAAGCGTGAAAGGATTACTGCTGTGAGTTATAAGTTAATTTTATTACGCCATGGTGAGAGTGAGTGGAACGCTAAAAATCTCTTTACCGGCTGGGTTGATATTGATCTATCTGAGAAAGGAAAAGATGAGGCTGCTAGGGCTGGTCAATTACTAATGCAGGCGAATTTACTTCCTGATGTATTACACACCTCCCTCTTAAAGCGAGCGATTAATACTGCAGATATCACTTTAAGTAAGTGCGGTAAAACTGGAATACCAACAC
>Ga0247836_1002686_pt1 | contig 25279 bp, 20 predicted proteins | sample LaCruzMarch2015__4_FD_187116 | JGI IMG/M metagenome (GOLD analysis project Ga0247836, IMG submission 187116) | Freshwater microbial communities from meromictic Lake La Cruz, Castile-La Mancha, Spain - LaCruzMarch2015_14m | ecosystem: Environmental > Aquatic > Freshwater > Lake | place: Spain... | reverse complement strand
CATGGTAGAGCACCGCGAGGCGCGTCAGAACCTGCTGACGTTGAGCGAGTGGCCGAAACTTTCGGGGCTTGCCGATGCCAAGGTCGATGAGGAAATCGCCTGGGTCATCGCCTTCGTTGAAGAAGTGCGCTCCGTGCGCCAGGAAATGAACGTACCTGCGGGTCTCAAAGTGCCGCTTGAAGTTTCCGGAGCGAGCCTGGCGACGCGCAATTGGATCCGCGACCATGAAGATACGCTGAAACGGCTGGCGCGCGCTGATAGCGTGATTGTCGCCAAGACCCCGCCGAAAGGCGCAGCGCTAATGGTGGTGGGCGAGGCGACGATTGCGCTGCCGCTCGAAGGCGTCATCGATATGGGCGCCGAGCGCAAGCGCCTCGAGAAAGAAATCGCCAAGGCAGAGAGCGACAAGAGCAAAGCTGAAAGCTGGCTCGGTAACGAAGCGAATGTCGCCAACTCGCCGCCGCAAGTGCTCGAACTCAATCGCGAGCGGGTGGCGGAGGGTGCCGAAAAAATCAAACGTCTCAAAGCCGCATTGAAGCGCATCGAAACATAAAAAAGGTGCCTGACTTTGGGGTCAGGCACCTTTCATTTTTTCAATTAAAGTACAGCTTACTTTTTGCAGCCAGCTTACTTTTTGCAGAACGTCGCTTGGCCGCGGCAGGTGGAGCCAGCGCCTTCCGCCTTGCAGTTATAGCGTTCGTTGGTGATGTTGTAGCCTTCGACCTTGCCGTTCGACAGGAAGCCCGGCCACAGGCCCCAGCTCACAGCCTGAACCATGGTTTCGAGCGCATACCACTTGGCGGAGCTCTCCGATTCAGCCGTGGCGACGGCGCCCTTCGTGACGCATTCGGCCGAGGCACCGGTGACGCCGAGAGCAAGGAAAATAGCGAGGCAAGGTGCGATTGCGCGGAGTGTTTTCATCGGCTTCATGTCCCTAGAATGGTTTGAACAGCAGACAAGCAGGCCCATCAGGCCCGCGACTCAGCCATTATGGGGTGTTGGCGCAACTCGTCAATCGGTGCGATCAACTCATATGCTTTTTAGGAAAGGGTGTTGTGGATAGGCGACCGCGCAGTCCCAAGGCTCTGTTGGCAGTTCAACTCTCAAGCCAGCCGCCGCCCAGTGCGACATAGGCATCGCGGTTCTGGGCGGCCTGCGGAACGGCGACTCCCAACACCGGCAGCAGCCGGCGCATATTCGAAGCAATGAGGTCGGCGTAGGGCACCTGTAAGGGATCACTCGGCGGCCACGTCAGCCTTGGTTACAGCTGATAGCCACACCGCCAAGTCCGCCAGTGCCCGGCGCGACTGGGCCCGCTTTTTCGCAACGCCGCGCTCGGCACCCTTCAGGCGTTTGCCTTCGGGCGATTTGTCGTCAAACGTTTCAGGGGGCGGCAGTAGGCCATAGTTGATGTTCATGGGTTGGAACGAGCGCGGCTTAGACGGCTTAATCTCGACCAAACCACGCACAGTGTCGCCAGCCGTCTCGTCATGCTCAGCCTCATCGACCACGATGTGCCCGCCGGTGATGTGGGCGATTAGTGCGCCGAGCGCTGTCGTCGGCGGGGGAGCCAGCGGCGCCAAGCCAAGCCGTTCGGCGGCGGCAAAGCGTCCTGCAAGCAGTCCAATTGCAGCGCTTTCAACATAGCCTTCAACGCCGGTAATTTGCCCGGCAAAGCGCAGGCGTGGATCGGCCTTCAAACGCAACACGCCATCGAGCAGCCGGGGCGAATTCAAATAGGTGTTGCGATGCAGCCCACCCAGACGCGCGAACTCTGCGGTCTCAAGACCCGGGATCATGCGCAGCACGCGCACCTGTTCGGCGTGCTTCATCTTGGTTTGAAAACCGACGATGTTCCAGAGCGTGCCGAGCGCGTTATCTTGGCGAAGCTGCACTACTGCATAGGGCCAACGTCCCGTGCGAGGATCATCGAGACCTACGGGCTTCATGGGACCATAGCGCAGCGTCTCACGTCCGCGCTCTGCCATCACTTCGACGGGCAGGCAGCCATCGAAATAAGGTGTCGAGGCTTCCCATTCTTTGAAAACGGTCTTCTCGGCGCTGAGCAGTGCGTCGATGAAAGCGTTGTATTCCTCTTTGTTCATGGGGCAATTGAGGTAGTCCGCACCCGTGCCGGCAGGTCCCATCTTGTTGTAACGCGATTGCTTCCAGGCAATCGACTGATCGATGCTCTCGAAATGCACCACGGGGGCGATGGCATCGAAAAAAGCGAGTTCACCTTCGCCGGTGAGTTTCAGCACCGCTTCGCCAAGCGCTGGCGATGTGAGGGGGCCGGTCGCGATGACGACGCTGTCCCAGTCTTGGGGGGGCAGGCCCGCAACCTCAGCGCGGTCGACCGTGATCAATGGCTCGGCTTCGATGCGCCGCGTTACCTCTTGTGAGAACGCGTCGCGATCGACGGCGAGAGCGCCGCCTGCGGGGAGTTTGGTGACGTCGCCAGCCGATAAAATGAGCGAGCCGCAACGGCGCATTTCCTCATGCAAAAGCCCAACCGCGTTCGTCTCCCACTCGTCGGAACGGAACGAATTCGAGCACACGAGTTCGGCAAGGCCGCCCGTGCGGTGTGCTTCGGTGGTGCGGTGAGGGCGCATTTCGTGCAGGACGGCCGGCACGCCCGTGCGCGCGATTTGCCAAGCAGCTTCACAGCCAGCCAAGCCGCCGCCGATGACGTGAATAGGTGTTAACGAAGAACCGGTTTTGCTCATCACCGAAGCCTATCACACGGATGCCCCGAACAGGGAAGCGGGGTGGCAAAAACCCGCAAATGACCCAAAACAGAACTTGACCGTTGCGCGTTGCGTAACATATACTCATCTATGATCCTGAGCTTCGCAGACCGCAAGACCGAAGCGTTCTTTCGCTTTGGCACATGCCCGGCTCAGTGGCGGAGCTTTGCTGCTGTAGCTGCTCGAAAGCTCGACGCTGTTGATGCAGCCAATAGTCTCCAAGACCTCAGAGTTCCGCCAGGAAACCGCCTGGAGGCGTTGAAAGGAAGTCTGGTGGGGCTGCATAGTATTCGGATCAATGACCAGTGGCGGATATGCTTTCGATGGACGGACGGCGGCCCGGAAAATGTTGAAATCGTGGACTATCATTAGGAGATAAACCATGGCTCGGATTCGCACCCACCCTGGAGAAATGCTGCGTGAGGAGTTCTTGTTGCCGCTGGGGCTAAGCGCGCGCCAGCTGGCTGAAATTCTCGGTGTGCCGCACAATCGCATCTCAGACATTGTGCGCGAGCGCCGGTCGGTGAGTGCGGATACGGCGCTGCGGCTCGCTAAACACTTCGGCACAACACCGCAGTTCTGGCTGAACGTCCAGAATGCCTACGATCTGTCGAAAGCCGAGAGCACGGCAGACTATTCGCGAATACCTAAACGAGCCGCGTGACGATTGATTTGAAAAACCTAACACACGGATGCCCCGAACAGGGAAGTGGGGTGACTTAAATGGTCCGCTCTGGGGAGCATGAGCTGCACCGAGGGGTCTTCCATTCGACGGCGGTAGGCCTCTAGAATATGGGTTCCTTTGCAGACATGATTTTGCAACATTGTGCCTTGGACCCTCGACACCTGGCTCTCAGAGATGATCTTTTCCGCGCGCAAACGCTTGCATCCGGCTTCGGCTTTTCTCGGGCTGTGGCTCGCCTGCTTTGTAGCGTGCGCGATGCCTGCGGCTGCGCAGGTGCCACCTGCGGAGAGCGCCCTCAAGCTGCGATTGGATGCCCTCGCCAAGCAAGGCGGCGTGTTGCCGGGCGGCATAAGCATTGCCGCAGTTGAACTGCTGCCGAAACTTTACGCCAGCCTCGGCTACAATTTGGCGTGGACCAACCCCGCAAACGTCAGTGCGCTCAAAGAAGCTGTGGCGCGCAGTTGGGAAGATGGGCTTCTGCCTTCGGATTTTCACGCCCGCTTTCTCAGAACCGGTCCGCATCCGGCAGCGACCGGCGCGGGGGCAATTGACCAAGACATACTTATGAGCGATGCGCTGGCGCGCTTGCTTTATCAACTGTATTTCGGAAAAGTGAATCCCAACGCCCTCGATGCCAATTGGAATTTCGCCCGTCCGATGCTGTCCAACGATCCGGTCGACCTCGTGAAAGAGACTTTGGCTCAGGGACAGATCGGCGCGCTGATTGCCAAGGCACGGCTCGATCATCCCCTGTATATCGCGTTGAAATCGACGTTGCAGGCCTTCACACAGTTTGAAATCACAGGAGGCTGGCCCGTTCTGCCCGATGGCCCCGCGGTCAAGCCGGGCATGTCTGACGCGCGCATGCCGTTGCTGCGCCAGCGCCTCGCGGTCACGGGCGAATTTCAAGGTGACAGGGCCGATCCCTCGCCTGTCTTGGATGCGCCTCTCGCCGATGCTTTGAAGCTCTTCCAAACACAACACGGGTTGGACAGCGATGGCGTGCTCGGGGCAACGACGCTGGCGGCGTTGAATGTCAGCGCACACGACCGGGTCGAACAGATCCGCGTCAATCTCGAACGCGGCCGCTGGATCCTCCGGCCCATCGGCCCGGAAATGGTCACGGTGAATATCGCAGGCCAATACCTGCATCTGATTTTCAACGGCAAGCGTGTTTGGACAACGCGGGTCGTCGTCGGCAAGACTTACAACAAGACGCCCATTTTCACCGAAACTATGAAACAGATCGTGCTCAATCCTGATTGGACGGTGCCGCGCAGCATCGTTCGCAACGAAATGTTTCCAAAAGCGTCGGCCAATCCGGGATATCTCGCCGCGAACGATTTTTATCTGACCGGCGCGAATGGGCCGGTGGACGCGTCGACCGTCGATTGGGGAGGGTTGACGGCATCAACATTTCCCTACGGCATCGTGCAACGTCCGGGGCCAAAGAATGCGCTCGGCCGGGTGAAGTTTCTATTTCCCAATAAATACTCGGTCTATTTGCACGACACGCCCAGCCGCCAACTTTTTGCCAAGGCTGAGCGCTCACTCAGTCATGGATGTATCCGGGTAGAAGATCCGCTGAAACTAGCGGAACTCATTCTTAATGAGCGGCTTCAATGGACCCGAGAAAAGATCGACGCGGCGCTGGCCACCGGGAAGCAGCAGTACATCAGCCTGCCAAAGCCTCTGCCGGTCCTACTGCTGTATTGGACGGTCGACCCGACCTTCGATGGAGGAGCGTATTTCTACCGGGATATTTACGGCAGAGACGCAAATGTCCTGAAGGCCCTCAACTCGGAGTTTTCCAAAGTTTCCGGGCCGGTTGCCGTGCGCAAGCCAAAGCCAACTGTCAAAAAAAGTCAAGCGCCTGAGGGACCTGCGCCAGATGTGATCCCGTAGCCTGCGTCAGGAAAGCAGCGGATGTTGTGCCCGGGTGGTCTTTTGTCGGCGTGACGTTTTGAGCCGTACGCCGCCGTCCCCCTTGTCGCGTGCCCCCGACCGGGGCTAAGCACTGTCACATTCGGTGTCTCCATTCCGCCCGGCGGTGTTGAGCGCGGCGGATTCCCACTTTTTTGACGAGGTTCCAAGATGTTCGATCTCACCGGTAAGACGGCCCTTGTTACGGGCGCAACCGGCGGCCTGGGGGCGGCTATCGCACGCGCTTACCATAAGGCAGGTGCCACCGTCGCCATCTCGGGCCGCCAGATTTACAAGCTGGAGGCCCTCAAGGCCGAGCTCGGCGACCGCGTGGTGGTGTGCCCGTGCGATCTGGCCGATCGCGCACAAGTTGGCAAACTCATCGACGAGGCTACGAAGGCACTGGGCGGCCGTCTCGATATTCTCGTCAACAACGCCGGTCTCACCAAGGACAACCTGTTTATGGTGATGAAAGACGAGCAGTGGGACGACGTGATCGCCGTCAACCTGACATCGACGTTCATGCTGTGCCGGGCCGCTTCGCGCGCCATGGTTCGCAACAAGACGGGATTTGGCCGGATCATCAACATTGCGTCGGTGTCGGGAGTGTTCGGCAATCCAGGGCAGGGCAACTATGCCGCCTCGAAGGCCGGGATGATTGGTATGACCAAGAGCCTTGCCCGGGAAGTCGCCAGTCGCGGCATCACCGCCAATTGCATCGCGCCCGGCTTCATCAAGACGGCCATGACAGACGCGCTGAACGATAAGCAGTCTGAGGAAATCGCCAAGATGATTCCCGCCCAGCGTTTCGGGGCACCGGAAGACATTGCTGCAGGAGCGTTATACCTAGCCTCGAACGAGGGTGGCTACATCACAGGCCAAACTTTGCATATCAACGGCGGAATGGCGATGGTTTAGGACCCTTGGAGGGCTGCACCCTGTGGTTTCGGTGCGCCGCCCGGGACGCAGCTGGCGGCCGGGGGATGCACCAAGAAAACTGCGGCGGAACGGCCCATCTCTGGCTACTGATCGGGAAGTATGTTAACGAGCCGCGTTTTTTTGCTGCAGACTCTGGGGAAAAGCCCTAACGAATGTGGCAGGTAATGCTCTGGACGCCGCCCGGTAAGAGGGGCACGCCCGAGAGGCTGGACTGAATGCAGAACCTGTTTTACCACGGGCCTAAAGCGGCAGTCGCACTAGGACTTAAGACGAACCAACCAAACGAGGAACTACGATGAGCGATGTCGCCGAGCGCGTGAAGAAGATTGTTGTTGAGCATTTGGGTGTCGAAGCCGAGAAGGTTTCCGACAACGCCAGTTTCATCGACGATCTGGGCGCTGACAGCTTAGATACAGTGGAGCTGGTCATGGCATTCGAGGAAGAATTCGGCTGCGAAATCCCTGACGATGCCGCCGAACATATCCTCACGGTTGGCGATGCTGTGAAGTTCTTGGAAAAGAACGCAACCGCCGCTTAATGTTTGGCCGGAGCCGTTTTTACTTGAATGCGTGTGCTGGCCGCAGAGGTCCCTGACGGGAGCTTTGCGGTCGCATGTTATCTAGGCCGTGAAACGATGTGTGAAGTCCACATCGGGTTTAGACCGCGAGTGTGGTCCGGCTGGATACTTATGACTGGGGAACGTGAGGTCGCATGCGGCGTGTCGTTGTTACTGGATTGGGCCTTGTAACGCCCGTTGGCTGCGGCGTCGAAGCTTCGTGGAAGAATCTTCTCGCTGGCCAGAGCGGCGCGCGGCGCATTGAAGAATTCGAAGTCTCGGACATCTCGTGCCAGATCGCTAATTTCGTTCCGCGTGGTGCTTTGAGCGACGGCAAATTCAATCCCGATGATTGGATGGAGCCCAAAGAACAGCGCAAGGTCGATGACTTTATTATCTACGCTGTCGCCGCCGCCGATCAGGCTTTGGCAGATGCTGGGTGGAAGCCGAAAACAGACGAAGAGCAAGAACGCACCGGCGTTCTCATCGGTTCGGGTATCGGCGGGCTCTCCGGCATTGCCGATACCTCGCTCTTGCTCAAGGAAAAGGGGCCGCGGAGGGTCTCGCCGTTTTTCATTCCCGGGCGTTTGATCAATCTTGCTTCAGGGTATGTGTCGATCAAACATCAGCTCAAAGGTCCTAACCACGCAGTGGTCACTGCGTGTGCGACGGGTACTCATGCCATCGGCGATGCTGCGCGGCTCGTCGCGCTGGGTGATGCCGACGTAATGGTGGCTGGCGGCGCAGAAAGCCCCATCTGCCGCATCGCTATGGCCGGTTTTGCTGCCTGCCGCGCTTTGTCGACCGGCTTCAACGATCAGCCGCTGAAGGGTTCGCGTCCCTACGACCGCGACCGCGATGGTTTTGTGATGGGCGAGGGTGCGGGTATCGTGGTGCTCGAAACACTGGAACATGCCAAGGCGCGCGGTGCAAAAATCTACGCCGAAGTCATCGGGTATGGAATGTCGGGCGATGCCTACCACATCACGGCGCCCGCCGAGTCTGGCGATGGTGCATTCCGCTGCATGAAGGCAGCCTTAAAGAACGCCGAGATTGACGTCAGCGAAATCGATTATGTGAACGCCCATGGCACTTCAACGCCGATGGGCGATGAGATTGAGTTGTCGGCCGTTGAGCGCCTTTTCGGCAACACAGCCGGCAAACTCGCCATGTCGTCCACCAAATCGGCTACCGGCCATTTGCTCGGGGCGGCTGGCGCGGTCGAAGCGATTTTCTCGGTTCTCTCGTTGCGCGACAATATGCTCCCACCGACACTGAACCTCGACAATCCCTCGGTGGAAACAGCAATCGATCTCGTGCCGCACGTTGCTCAACAGCGTTCGATAGACACAGTCTTGAGCAATTCGTTCGGGTTTGGCGGCACCAATGCGTCGGTTATCTTGCGGCGCTTGGCATAAGGCCACCAAGGAGCTTGTACTCAGCATCCACCCTCACCGGCGGGATGGATCTCGCCACAATGTTATCCCACCGGTCTGGCAGACTTTCCGAGTCTATCTGATCCGGAACATTTGATTCCGGTGTCTCGCCTCGCGCCAGATCGGGAGTTCTTGATGAGCCTAGACCGCCGGGAACCGACGATAACTGCTTCTGCCCGTGCTGATTTGCGTCCGCGCAGCCCCGCCGAGGCGCTGGAACCGGGGCGTGCGCCCGCCCGCCCGCGCGGCGTGAAAGTTCGCAAGGAGCGCAAAGCTTTGGGCAGTTTTGTTCGGCTGTTTAGCGGGTTGCTGACGCTGGGTCTGGTTATGATGCTGGCCGCCGGCGGTGGAGTGGCCCTGCTGCACCACCATTTTGAGCAGCCAGGGCCCTTGCCAGAGCAGCGTACGGTCGCCATTCCAAAGGGCGATGGCGTGATCGCCATTGCCGACAGGCTGGCTTCCGAAGGCGTAATTTCGAATACGTGGGCCTTCGTCAGCAACTACAAGCTGCGCAGCCTTGCCGGCGCGAGGGTCGCCGTTCTCAAGCATGGCGAGTATGTTTTCAAGCCCGGCGCCAGCATGCGGGAAGTGCTGGACGTGCTCGGTGAAGGCAAATCGATCCTATATAAGTTTACAGTGCCCGAGGGTCTGACAAGCCAGCAGATTGTCGATCGCATGATGGCAGATGAAAACCTCAGCGGTGAAGTGCTCAATATCCCCGCTGAAGGCGCCATCCTGCCGGAGACGTACGGCATCGAGCGCGGCATGCCGCGCCAAGAACTGCTCGACATCATGGTAGCCAAGCGCGCGCAGGTGCTCCAGGCAGCTTGGGACAAGCGTCAATCCGATCTTCCTTACAAAACTGCGGAAGAGGCACTCGCCCTTGCGTCTGTTGTCGAGAAGGAGACGGGGCGCGCTGACGAGCGCGACCGGATTGCAGGAGTCTTCGTCAATCGGTTGCGGAAGGGCATGAGGCTGCAGTCTGACCCCACAATACTTTACGGTCTTTATGGGGGCGCGGTACAATGGGGCAAGCCGATCTTGCAATCGGAGATTGACGCCAAGAACGCACACAACACCTACCAGATCAAGGGCATACCACCGACTCCGATCTGCAACCCGGGTAAGGCTGCGATTGAAGCTGTTCTTAGCCCGGCACAGACGAGCGATCTCTATTTCGTCGCCGACGGAACCGGCGGGCATACATTCTCCGACACTTTGAAGGAGCACAATCAAGCCGCCACTGAATGGCGCAAGGTTGAAAAGACGATACGCTCCAAAGAAGCCACAACGAAAGCCGATGTAGCAAAACCGGTTGCAGCGAAGGCGGCTGGGGCCGATGCGATTCCAAACCCGCCAACGGTGGCGCCCGCTGCTGCTGCCCCTGTGGCGGCTCCGGTTAAAACGATCAACGCCGCACCTGCAGCTGCGGCGGCCGCGGCTGTTCCGTCTCCGGTCAAGACGCTCAACGCTGCACCAGCCGCGGCGGCGGCAGCTGTTCCGCCTCCGGTCAAGAAGCCGAAGGAATAGCGTGGAGATGCGGTGCGCTGCCCGCTATTTGCCTTGAAATGGGTTGTCGCGGCAGCCACCGTAGAAGACAAAGTTAGCGCCTCTCGCTTTCGCTGCGGCCGCCACATCTGAGAGCCGAAGGGCGTGACTGGCCAGTGCAGTGTTTCCTTTGGCCACCGGAAAATCTCCCGGCAACACATAGACCGTGCCATCGACCTCCAACCCATGTCCGGTCGTATAGAACAGGCCGATGTCCGCCTGCGCAGACCGCTTGGAAAACGCTTCCAAGAGTTGACGGACGTTTTGGCGGCCAGGATCGAGCGCAATCTCGGTGTCAAAGCCCGCTGCTCTCAGGGCCGTGGCGATGCGCTGGGCATCACGTGCTGCGCCGGGCAGCGACGGTGCTCCACCCGATGCCTGATAGTCTGAGAACACAAAAACCAGCGCAAAGCGCCGCTCTGTCTCTGGCTTGGGAGAGGCGATCCAAGGGCCGGCCACCGCGGCCTCCGGTACTTGCGGCGTCTGGCGGCCTCTGCTTTTGGCGGACGTCAACGCTGTCAACTGCGTAGCGAACTCCGCCAAAGTAAGGCCCGGACGGCCGAGCAAATCGATCAAGGCGCTGGCAAACGGGTTGCCGCCGCCCTCGCCTTGATCGAGGGTCGTTTTGCCGGACGAGGCCGCGTAAAACATGAGAGGCGGTGCGGTATTGGACTGGGCACACGCCATACCCGTAAACGAAAGTGCGACCAGCGATGCGAGCGTCACGCGCCGGCATATGGGATGCAGCATTGCAACGCCTCCGAGGGATAAGACCCAGCCTCATTCAATTGACGCACTCTAGCAAATGCTGAATACCCGTCATCAAGTACGTCTAATTTTGTCCAGCCCGCTTTCGCGGTGCGGGCATCGCTATTCTACGGGACCCATCTCATGCGGCCGTCTCCTTGCATCAAGGCTCCATCCGCGTGACCTGCAAAATTCTCATCTTAGGTGGATACGGCGTCTTCGGCGGACGCTTGGCGCGGGCGCTTATCAAGGACGCGCGCTTTGATGTTGTCGTGGCGGGCCGCGATGAACGCGCCGCCAGAGCGTTTTGCGCAGAACACGGTGGCCGGGTTTGCGTTCTCGATCGTGATAACCTGGCGCTAGCTGCTGAATTTGCGGCAGAGAGCCCCACCATCGTTGTCGACGCTGCCGGACCGTTTCAGACCTATGGCAACGACACCTTCAAAGTTGCTGCCGCCGCAATCGCATGCGGAGCCCACTATCTCGATCTCTCTGACGATGCGGATTTTACGGTTGGCATCGCCGGGCTCGATGCGGCAGCCAAGGCAAGGGGCGTTGCAGTACTATCGGGTGTCTCGACCGTGCCAGCATTGTCGTCGAGTGTCGTTAACGCGTTGACGCGAGATCTGAGCCCCATTCACCTCATCGAAAGCGCGGTCCTTCCAGGCAATCGTGCGCCGCGCGGCTTGTCTGTTGTGCGGGCCATCGTCGGCCAAGCTGGCCGGCCGCTGCAACTATGGCGCGATGGCGCCGCATACCCTGTGCCGGGTTGGAGTGGGTTGACGGCATTGGACCTGGAGATTCCGGGCACAAAGCCGTTGCGGGCGCGGTGGGCGAGCTTCATCGGCGCGCCAGATTTGAAGCTCTTTGCGCAGCGCTATGGGACGAAGTCTGTGCTGTTTCGTGCCGGGCTGGAATTGAAACTGATGCACGGCGGGCTTTCGCTGCTGTCGGGTCTCGTCAGTGCCGGATTAGTCCGCACGCTTGCGCCTGTGGCGTTGCCTCTCAAGTGGATGGCCGACCGGTTGGAGCCTTTCGGTTCAGATCGCGGTGGTATGTGCGTGCGGGTCATCGGCCAGACGCCGAATGGCCGTTTTGAACAGCGCGACTGGACATTGATCGCCGAGGCCGGAGATGGGCCGCACATTCCAGCCATTCCCGCTCGCGTCATGTGCGGCAAACTTATCGGAGGCGGCGTCGCCTCCGGCGCGCGTGCGTGTCTTGGAGAGTTCTCACTGCAGGAAGCCGAGACAGCCTTGACAACCTTGCGGGTTTCGATGCATCGCGAGTCTCGTCTTTATCTCCCCCTATTTGCAGCGGCGCTTGGTGAACAATTCGAACGGCTTCCCGCCGCCCTCCGCGACCTTCATTCTGTGGTGGATCTGCGCATCTGGAAGGGTACGGCAGAAGTTGCGCGCGGGAGGGGCGTGCTCTCAAAACTTGCCGGTGCCATCGTCGGGTTCCCGCCATCTGGACGCGACGTGCCGGTTACCGTGACGATGCACCGAACAGCAGGACGAGAAACGTGGACGCGGGATTTCGGCGGGGTCAAGTTCCGCTCAACACTCTCTGCTGCGGGCCCCGATGGATCGGGCCGCATTTTTGAGCGCTTCGGATTGTTGAAATTCACGATGGCCCTCGCCTTCGAAAACGGTCACTTGCGATTTCCGGTCGTCGCCGGATCTTGCCTTGGCATTCCGTTGCCGGGCTTTCTCTTGCCGCTCAGCGAAACGTCAGAGTTCGTCATCGCGGATGGCCGCGCAGGCTTCGATGTTTCGATCTCGATGCCGGTTGCCGGGCTTATTGCGCACTACCGGGGCACACTTTCTCCCGCCGATGGCGCGGCCGCGGCCTCTTCACCGGCGGCTGCCGCCCAAGCCAGCTCTTAGTGTTTTCCACAGGCGGCGAGAAATAGTTTTGGAATAAACTGGGGTGGTTCTGCGTTGTCGCTGGGACTGCGCTGCTCGAAACCGTGCCCCGCACCATGGCTTCCTGCGGCGCTCAACGTCCTGTGTGTGGCGCGTAACGCCGGCGGGACGTCTCAGGATGGGCCGGACTCCAAGGGAGTCCGGCCCATTTTATTGGTCAGGCTGGTTGGCGCCCGATCGAGACGGGGACGTCCGGTCTTGGCGGCAGCGCTCAAGGGCGCTAGAAGGCAATAGTACGGAGTTTCCAGGCTGCCAGCCTTAAGATACCCGCGCGCCACCTTAATCCTTTCCTGCCAAGACGAGTTTCCATGGCCCTGCAAAGCATGACGGGTTTTTCGCGCAGCGAAGGCGCTTTGGGGCCGTGCTCCTGGTATTGGGAAGCGCGCAGCGTTAACAATCGCGGGCTCGATGTGCGCATTCGCTTGGCACCCGGCACCGATGTGCTTGAGGCCAAGGTTCGTGAAGAGATTGCCAGCCGGTTCACGCGCGGCAGTGTGACTGTTGGGCTCAACCTTCAACGTGCGGGCGCCGTCAGCGAGGTGCGCCTCAACGAAGCGGTATTGGCTCAAGTAACAGCCGCCGCACTACGCGTGCGCGATTTGACCGGCGCTGAACCTGCAAGGATCGACGGACTGCTGTCGATCCGCGGGGTTTTGGAAACCGTCGACGTGATTGAAACCGAAGCCGAGACAGTTGCCCGCCACGCCGCCATGCTCGCGACGCTGTGTGAGGCCCTCGACGGCTTGGCGGCGGCGCGTGCGTCTGAAGGTCGGCGCCTGCATTCGGTGGTCGCCGCGCAGGTTGACGACATCGCGCGCATGACGGCGCAGGTCGAGGCCAGCCCGGCGCGTTCGGTCGATGCTGTCAAGGCGCGCATAACAACGCTCGTTGGTAAACTCGCCGATAGCGGACAGGGTTTAGATCCGGTGCGGCTGCATCAGGAGGCGATCATGATTGCCACTCGTGCCGACGTCGAAGAGGAATTGAAGCGTCTGAAGTCGCACATCGAAGCGGCGCACGAATTGCTGGCGAGCCCGTCGGCGGCTGGCCGCAAACTCGATTTTCTAGCGCAGGAATTCAACCGCGAGGCCAATACGCTGACCTCCAAGGCCAACGACAACGAGATTGCGGCGTTGGGATTGTCGCTGAAAGTGGTGATTGATCAAATGCGAGAGCAGGTCCAGAACATTGAGTGAGCCGCAACAAACAACTTCGCTCGCCATTGCGCGGCGCGGGCTTCTGCTGGTGCTGTCATCGCCCTCGGGCGCGGGCAAGACCACGCTCTCGCGGGCGCTTCTCGAAACCGATCACGGCATCGCTTTGTCGGTTTCGGCAACAACGCGCACGCCGCGTCCCGGCGAGACCGAAGGGACGGACTACTTCTTTGTCGATGAGCCGCGCTTTGCGCAGATGCGCGATGGAGGAGAGTTGCTCGAATGGGCGCGCGTCTTCGGCAACCTTTATGGGACGCCGCGCCAACCGGTCGAAGCCGCTATTGCCGCCGGGCATGACGTACTCTTTGACATCGATTGGCAGGGCGCCCAGCAACTTGCCGAAACCATGTTGAAGGACTTGGTGCGGGTGTTCATCCTGCCGCCCTCGGGGCAGGCGCTTGAAAGCCGCCTGCGTGGCCGTGCGCAAGATCCGCCCGATGTCGTCGCCAAGCGCATGGCACAGGCGTCGTCGGAAATCAGTCATTGGGCCGAGTACGACTATGTCATCGTCAATGAAGATGTGGAGCGCTCTGTCGCCGGTTTGAAAGCTATTCTCACCGCAGAGCGTTTGAAGCGCGACCGGTTGCTCGGATTGTCGGGCTTTGTGCGCGGTCTGCAGGCTGTGCTTTAATCCGGAGATTTAAGAGGCGGTCTTCGCGGTGCCTTCCCAGGCGAGTGCGAGGCGTCCAAAATCGGCAATGGTCAGACGTTCTGCCCGTTCTTGCGGATCAATGCCTGCTGCGTTGAGAAGCAGCTCCGGCATCGCCGTCAACTGCTTCAAACTGGCGCGCAGCATCTTACGGCGCTGACCGAATGCGGCGGCGGTTATTTGCCCGAGCGCTTTCACCGAACAGGCGGGCAGCGGGTTCTCGATCGGCTTGAAGACGACGACGGCGGACTCCACTTTTGGTGATGGCGTAAAAGCAGCCGGGCTCAGGGTCATGGCGATGTGGGGCGTGGTGCGCCACTGCGAGATCACCGACAGGCGTCCGTATGCTTTGCTTCCCGGTGCCGCGACGATACGTTCTGCGACCTCTTTCTGGAACATCAGCGCCATGCCGTCCCACCAGGGCGGCCACGGCTCTGCTTCGAGCCAGCCTATGAGCAGCACTGTTGCCACGCCATAGGGAAGGTTAGCGGCAATCAAAGCCTTGCCCGCGGCCGGATCAACCAGCGTGCGCCAATCGGTGCGGGTGGCGTCGGCGGCATGCACCGTCAGCCGTCCCGGATAGCGCGAGGAGATTTCCGAGAGAGCCGCCAGACAACGGTCGTCGCGCTCGATGGCAATGATGCGCTCGGCGCCTTCAAGCAACAGCGCCCGCGTCAATCCGCCAGGACCAGGGCCAACTTCGACAACCGTGCGGCCTTCGAGAGGGCCGGCAAGCCGCGCGATGGCGCGCGTCAAGTTTAAGTCGAGGATGAAATTTTGCCCAAGACTTTTCTTGGCATTGAGTTCGTGAGTGCGGATCACTTCGCGCAATGGCGGCAGCCCATCGGGCGAAGCACCGGCGCTCGTGTCCCGTTCGCTCAGGCCTGAAAATTTGCTCATGCCAGTGCCCGCCTCGTGGCCATGCGATCCGCCAGCAGCAGCGCTTGAATGAGACTTTCGGGATTGGCGGTGCCAGCGCGCGCGATGCCGAAGGCCGTTCCATGGTCAGGCGATGTGCGCACGAACGGTAGCCCAAGGGTGACGTTCACTCCCCGGTCGAACGCCAGCGTCTTGATCGGGATCAGCGCCTGATCGTGATACATCGCCACCACAGCATCATAGGTCTGGCGTGCCGCCGCATGAAACAGCGTATCGGCGGAGTGCGGGCCGGTGACGGCAACGCCGCGCGCCTTGAGACGGGCAATGGCCGGCGCAATAATGTCGATGTCTTCGCGTCCGATCGAGCCATCTTCGCCAGCGTGCGGGTTCAATCCTGCAATGGCAATGCGCCCAGACGGTACGCCAAAGTCACGCGACAACGACTGTGCCAGCGTGAGCACCGTGCTTTCAATCAATGCTGCGGTGATCGCAGCGGGAACGGCCGCAAGTGGGATGTGGACGGTGAGCGGCACGACGCGCAACTCGTCGCTGGCCAGCAGCATCACTGGATTATAGGTCTCACCGGGATAATACCGTGCAGCCAAAGCCCCGAGATATTCCGTGTGTCCGGGATGAGCAAACCCCGCTTGATAGAGCACGCTCTTGGCGATCGGATTGGTGACCAGCGCGCGTGCTGTGCCACTCATCACCGCGTTTGCTGCAGCATCGATCGACCCGAGTGTTGCCGCCGCATTGCGCGCGTCGGCAATGCCGGGCTCCGCTGGCGTCGCCAAAGCGATTGGGATAACCGGCAGGGCCTTGGCAAAGACTTCGCCAGCCTCTGCCGGGGTGTCAACGGCCTTCACCAGAACATCAAGATCAAGCCGCCGCGCTGTACCTTCAAGTGCGTCTCGATCAGCGAAGATCACGAACGGGGCGAGGCCGCGGGCGTCGCGCTGCGCCCACGCCTTCAAGGCGAGCTGCAAACCGATGCCTGCAGGATCGCCCATGGTGAGTGCCAAGGGACGAGCGGGAGAATGAGCGGTCATTGGTTCCGGCGCTGTGTTGCCTTCGAGGCGCGCCACTAGCGGTACTCGATGGCCGCGTCCTGGCGCAGGTCTTTCAGATGCTTGCGGGCCAGAATTTCAAATTCTTTTTGGCGTAGTTCGTTCTCGGCATCCTCGCGCTTCTGCTCGTTGGCCGTGACCACCTTGCGTCCGCAAACGGCCCACAACTCGATGCCATTGTCGCTGATGGTCGGCGGCAGGATGTTACCATCCTGGGTGTTGATCAGCATGGTGCGCGTCGGCTCGGGAATGGCCGACGGCTTGCGCTGGCCGAGGTTTTCATAGCGGGTGCCGCCAGCTTGGGTTGCGAGTTGCTTCAAGCCATCGCAGTTTGTGAATTTTGCCGCAAGTTCTTGCGCCTCTCCGAGGCGCTTGGCGACAGCGGCTTGATCTGCCTTTGGCGGCGTGTACAGCGAGATCCGCTGCAGCATCAATTCCACTTCGTCTTCCCCGCCCGTTGTGTTGGCGACCATGCGGTCGACATCGCGCCCGGTGACCGCGATTTGATTTCCAAAGCGACGGCGGATGACTTCGCGCCAGGAGATCTCTGCCCGGAAGCGCGACTTCATGGTGTTGATGTCGACGCCCATGCCCTTCATGTGCTGGCTGAATTGGGCTTCATTCATTTTGTTACGCTCGGCAATCGAGCGCACGAACACGTTGACCTCGTCGTCAGACGCCAAAGCGCTCAGCTTTTTGGCTTCCTGAAGCTTGATCTTTTCGTCGATCAATTCGTCTTGTGCCTTGGTGCGGCTACCCGCCACCGCGCCGGAGCGCTGTTCCCGCTGCAACTGCTGGATCATGTTGGCCTGAAGGTCTTTGACGAACTTTGTCTGCAGAACGCGCGCCTCTTCCTTGGTTTGCACGTTCTTTTCTTTGAGTAGCTTCTCGAAGCGGGTGTTGATGCTGGGATCTTTGATGATCTGCTTCCAGCGCGCCTCGGCCTTGGCCTTGAAATCTCCACCACCACCGCCGCCGGAACTGAGAGCAATGAACGCTGCGCGTTGTTCAACTTCGTAGGCTGTTATCGGCTCGTCGTTGATGAGCGCGATGATCGACTGGTTGCCCTTAGGCTTGGTGCCGGCAGCGGCGCCTGCCGCAGCCGATTTGCCGTCTGCAGAAGGCTTTTTACCTGCCGAAGGTTTGGCGGCGGGTTTTGCAGGCGCTGGAGCAGCTTGCGCGGCGGCAGGGGGGGCAGCGTTCTCTAGCACGACGGTTCCCTCGGAGGCCGCTTGTGCCCAGCAAAGGGCCGCGCCTGCTGCGTAAGCCAGCACGGCGAGCGGCAGGCCAAGAACGGCATGGCGGCTGGAGCGTGAAAGTCGGCGGGACGAAGTGGTGTCGGCGTTCATGGGATCTGGGTCTCACCCGGGGCTGCGATTCGGCTTCAGCCACAGTAGCTTGAGTGCCGGAAGCTCGTACCGGGTTATCCACTGGAACCGTGGCGGAGGTGGGGCTGCCACTAAGCTCTCCCGGTATTTGTCACCCTTTTGAGCGCCCAGCCGGCATAACAGGCGGGTTTAGCGGCCAGCGATACCCAATTGTGAAGCAAATACAGTATTCGGGCACCGCTCGAACCCGCCATACAGAACTTCAGGTGGAGATCGCCCAGAAGGCTACAATGCCCCGCCCCACGCGCCCGGCAACTTCTAACACGCTATTGCTGCGAGCCCGGCTCTTGGTCACTGCCAAAGTTGAAGTCCAGCGTGTCCGTTTTGTATTTGAAGCCGCCGAGGTTTCTGAACTCGAAGCGCAGCATGAAGGTCTGATCCGGCGCAATATCGCGTGTCGGATCGTTGATGAATGTTTCTTGGTAGGTCACGCTGAGCATGAAGCACTCGTCGAGATAGCGCACTTGCAAGCTGTCCGTCAGACGATTGTGATCGTCGAGATCGTAACGCATAGACCCGCTGAGGCTCCAGCGATCGGTCAACTTGAGGCCAACCTGACCAATGATATCCTGCTGAGAAATTTCCAAACCGCGGGTCGGGTCTGCAGCGGTGTAAGTGTATGTCGCCTGGGCCGTCACTGGACCATAGTAGAAGCGCGCAGAGAGATCTTCGCGGCGCAGGTCACCTGTATCTTCATCAAGGCGTGACTGGGACAGCAAGCGCAAGTTGTCGATGGGGGCGACGTAGGCACCCAAGACGTAATCAGACCGGTCGGTTTCGAGGCCGCTGGTCGGTGAATGCACGAAGCGGCCGTCGGCGTCCCGGCCCGGGTCAGCATAGGCGTTGTCACCTTGAAGGTGATAGCTTTGTCCGGCGAGCACGCGCACGAAGCCGCCTGTGTTTGACTGGAATGTGTACTGCAGACCGGCGTTGACGCGGGTGCCCGTTTCCAGACGGTCAAAGCCCGAGAACTTGTCCGTTTCAAACAGGTTGGTGTCGTCGAACACAAGGCTTTTCGCGTCTTCATCCGGTAGATTTCGCTGGGCAACGCTTTCCTGCCGCGTGACAACTTGGCCGATCGGCTCGATGACGTGGGCACCAGCCTTAGAATTGGCGACCCATGGATACGAAACGGTAGCGCCAGCACTGGCACGGCCGCGCGTGATGGTATCGTTGTCGACGTCAAGCCCAGATTCAGCGTCGGTGAAATTGTTGAATTGATAGATGTCGCCGCGCAATTCTCCAAACGGCGTGTAAGTGATGCCGAACTGATCGATCAGACGGCGGCGCCACTTCAACTCAGTGGTGATTTTGTTGATGTTCTCATCGCGGCGCAACACGTCGCCTTCTTCACGAGAGAAGCTGATCGCATTCGAATCCCAGCGAAGTTCGCCACCCAGAACCGGATTGGCGAAGACGTAGTTGTAGTCAATGATGGGGTGGACGAACGACTCCGTCTGCGGCGTGTCGTTTACCAGCAGGCCACCGAAATGATAGAGCGTCGCGCCAATGTAGCTGCGCTCAGACTGCCCTGTTACATAGGCAGAATTGACCCGGTCGGTCACCAGAATGTTGTCGAGTTTATAGAAGCGGCGGAACGTGTCGTCGCTTTCCAGCGTCGCGTCCCAGCCTGCTTTCCACCAACTTGAAATCGAATATTCTCCCTTGGTAGCCAGCGTGCCGCGCCAGCCATCCAGGTCTTTGGAATTGACATTGTCGCGGGGCAGCTGTTCGGCATCTTGATCGATGGCGGCGCCCCTGATGGTGTATTGGCCACCCTCGAACTTATGCCGCCACACACCTTGATAGAGTACGCCCTGCTTGGTCAGGTAAGCAGGGTGAAAGGTGAAATCGTAGTTCGGGGCGAGCGCGAAATAGTAAGGCACTTCGACCGCATAGCCGAGGTCGCCCGACTGGCTGTACTCCGGTGGCAGGAACCCGCTTCGGCGCTTCACGGTCGGGTCAGCATGCTGGAAGTAGGGGAAATAGAAGACCGGCTGGCCGAACAGTTTGAACTGCGCATCGTTATAGTAAATCGTTTGCGCGGCCTGATCGTGCGTGATCTTACCGGCACCGATGCACCACAACGGCGGCATGCCGCTTTCTCTTTTACAAGCCGTGAACGTCGCGTTCGTGAACTGTGTGACGTTGCCCTCGCGCCGTTCGGCGCGCTCTGCCGTGATGCGGCTCTCGTCCTTCGAGACGACCGACAAGGCTTGCACAAACCCGTCGCGGAAGTCGTCTGTCAGGGTGTAGCGCTCGGCGCGGACGATGTTGCCGTTCTTCTCCTTGAGCACGACATTGCCGACGGCAGTCAGCGTGCTGGCGCCCTGATCGTAGATCACTTCGTCGGCCGTGAGTTGGTTGTCGTCGTAGAAGATCTCGACGTTGCCGCGGGCGATCAACCGGTTGCCTTTGGTATCGTAAATCAGCTGGTCACCCTGCAGGTACAGGGGCAGCTTGTCGTCGAATTTCTTTTGGGTCGGGCCGAACATTCCGCCCTTGGGCTTGGCAAATGCCGACGTGTTGCCTCCGGAGCCTTGTCCAGAGGCTTTACTGCTGGGATCCTGAGCAAAGGCGTGGTGCGGAAGCGTTGCGCTGAGGACCGCCGCGAACAAGCACGCGTATGCGAAAACCCGCCCCAACCAGGTTGCCAAATGCAACCCGTTCGAGACGCGATGATCGCCGCATGCCGTTTGCGGTATCCGCGCAAAACGCATCACTCAGCCGTCCTCCTGGTGCAAGAGCACCGTAACAGAACCCAGTATGGCGGCCAGAATTGGCATCCAAGCTGCCGACCAAGCCGGCACCAATTCTGCCACGCCAGCCTGTCTTGATACCTCAGCCAAAAGGAAAAACCCCAAGCCCCCCACCATTCCAGTAACGACCATAGTCTGGATGCCGCCGGAACGGAATGACCGAAGCGACACAGTCGCCGCCAAAAGAACCATTGCGACGCATAACATGGGCCGGGCCAGGAGTAACTCGTACTGCATCCGCAGTTTAGTAGATGAAATTGCAGCCTTATCAGCCACTTCGATTAGGTCTGGTAACTCCCAAAACGAGACCGAAATGACGTTGCCCATCGCGTCCGCCGCGCGCTCCGGTGTGAGATAAGTGGACAGCAAATAAGTATCGAATTTTTCAGGTGCCCGGCCGAGGCGTGCAACGAAGGCATTTTTGAACTGCCAATAGCCTTCTTTGAGGATGGCTTCATTGGCGTCGATCCGCTCTGCGAAGCCTCCGTCTTTGTCGAACACAAAGGCGGTGACCTTGGTGAGTTTCACGCCTGCCTTGGAGGCATGGGCAGCATTGATGACGGATTGACCATCCAGACCGTCCTGACGCAGCCAAGCGCCCGCTGAGCCGGCTCGCAGAAAATTGCCATCTTTACCAAAGACTTCCGCGTAGAGTAGTTCTGCTTTGTCGCGGGCGGCTGCGGCCATTGGGTTATAAACACCCACGCTGATGGTGCCGAGCAGGAAGGCAACAACCATCCCAGCACGCAGGAACTGCCACACCGACATGCCGCCAGCGCGCATTACCGCGAGTTCGCTTTTGCGAGATAACATGAGCAGCGAGCCGATCGAGCCGACCAGAACGGCGAAGGACAACAGGAACTCGGTGTAGGCCGGCAACCTCAGGATGGTCATCCAGGCGAGGAGCCATACAGGCACACTGCCGTGCTTGCCCGATTGACGCAGAAGCTCGATAAAGTCGATCATGAAGATGAGTACGGTGCACAATAAGAATACACCGAGTATTGCCACGATAAACCGGCGGGCGATGTAGAATTGGAGGGTCACGGCTTGGCTCTCGCGAGTATCCGCGCGCCAGCGCGCAGAGGCCGCCATTGCATCAGGCGTGCGGCAGCTGCTGATGCCGACTCGAAAACCGGCGCTAGGCGGCCAGCCCCCGGACGGCGGCCCGGCCCGCGTAACACCAAAAAGCCCCCAATTGCTGCGGCGCAAAGTGGAATAGCATAGAGCAGCGGTACGGCCGCAGGATGAAGGACAACGATGTTATTCACCGCCAAGCCGGACAAGCGGCACGCGATGGCCGCGAGAAACCCTACCGCCAAACGCTGGGCGCGGTTTTGACGGGTGCTTTGGGCTTGGCCGGCCGCGGCAAGCGCGATCATCACAAAGGCAAAGGGATAGAGCGGGTTCGAAAAGCGCTCATGCAACTCGGCGCGAAACTGTCCCGGACTAGTCTTGAAGTTCTTGCTTCCAGGTTCCGGATTGACGAGTTCGCTCAAATACCGCTCGCGCGGCTTGAAATCGAGCGTGTCCTGAGATTTGGCCTCGAAGCCATCGAGATCGACGATGTAGTTCTGAAACTTCAGAATTTCGGCAGGTTTGGTCTGACTATCACGGCGGACCACATGCCCGTCGCGCATCACGAGATAAGCCGTGCCATCCTGCTTCACGATCACGCCGTGTTCGGCAAGATAGGACTGCGAGAGTTTGCGGTTGCGGCGATCATCCATAATGAGGCCGCGCAATTCACCGTTAGCGGTGCGCTCGCGGATGTGCAGCGTCAAGCCGGCTTCCGGGCTTGAGAATTTTCCTGGCTGGATAACCTGGGTGAGCAGATCGGTGCGCAGCTGCATGACGGTTTCGCGCAACTGCCTCAAGCTCCACGGCATGGCGACGTGATTGACCGCAAGCACGCAGACCATGACGATGCTCGCAAGCCAGAGCAACGGCCGTGCCGCCGTCCAAACCGTGGCGCCCGACGCGGTGAGGACAATCAACTCGCTGTCGCTGTTGAGGCGATTGAGCGTGTGAATCGACGCAATAAGGAGCGCAATCGGCGCAATAATCGCCAGCAGGTTGGGCAAGGCGAGGGTAGTCATTGCAAGCAGCGTCCAGCCGCTTTGTCCTTCCGATGTGACGACGTTGAGTTCGCGCAATGCGAGACCAATCCAGACGATGCCGCCGAGCGACGCCAGGATGAGAACCAGCGCGCCGGCCGCCTGCCTGAAAACATATCGCGCGAAGATCTTCATCGGCGGCGGCGGTCTCTACGTTGTGGTGGGAACTCTTGACGCTCTTTGAACACGGCAGGGCGCTGGGCTCGATCCCGGCTGCCCCGTCTTCATGCCTTCTAGCACGTCATGCCACGGTGGCTAAATTCGGGATAGGCTGGGCTGGTTTACTGCCGCTTTGTAAACGTGTGCGCACGGACCCGCTACCTGTTGGTCAGCTTCAGTTCGATGCGGCGGTTTTTTTGTAGGCTAAGCTCGTCGGCTCCGCTTTCGATCGGCTGGAACTCGCCATACCCGGCCGCCACCAAGCGCTTGGCTGGAACACCCTTTGAAATCATATACTTGACGACAGACGATGCGCGCGCGGTCGAGAGCTCCCAGTTCGACGGAAAGGCCGGGCTGTTGATCGGCCGGGCATCCGTATGCCCATCGACCTGCAGCGCCCAGTCGATTTCCTTCGGGATCTGGCGTTCGAGATCGGCGATGGCTGCGGCAAGCTGGTCCATGGCGGCGAGGCCTTCGGGCGCCAGCGTCGCCGCGCCAGAAGGGAACAGCACTTCCGATTCGAAGACGAAGCGGTCGCCGACAACGCGGATGTCCTTGCGGTCTTTGAGCAGTTCGCGCAGCCGCCCGAAGAAGTCGGACCGGTAGCGTTGCAACTCCTGCACCTGGCGGGCGAGCGCCGCATTGAGACGGGTGCCCAGCTCGTTGATCGTCTTGTCTCCCGCAGAAACTTTTTTCTCGGATGCTTCCAGCGCTTCATTCAGCGCGGCGATCTGGCGGCGCAAAGACAACAGCTGCTGATTGAGGATCTCGACCTTCGCCAGGGCCTCATTCGAGATATTTTTCTGTCCTTCGAGTTCTGCCGTCAACGTGCCCAGTTGCGAGGTCGCCGTCTTGGCGGATTCATCGCCTTGCAAGGCGAACCCTGACAGCTTGGCGTTATCTTCTTTCAGCGCCGACAGCGTCGCCTGAAGTTGCGACAGTTCATCGCCCGCTGATTGCGCTTTACCTTTTTCGAGCGACAGCAAACTGGTCAGTTCCGATATTTGCCGCGTCAGCCGCTGGAGGGCGGTGTCTTTGCTTGCGGATTCCTGTGTCGCAAAATACTGCGCCACCATGAACATCGACATGAGGAATGTCACGACCAGCAGCAGTGTCGACAACATGTCGACATAGCCCGGCCAGAACTCGCCGTATTCGCCGCCGCGCTTCGAGCGTCCCCGCGCCATATCAGCTGCCCTTGGTTTGCACGTTGGCCGCTAGGTTCTTCAGAACTGCCGCCACCTCGGCTTGTTGCGAAGATTGCTCGTCGACCCATTCGCGCACAACCTTTTGCTCGTTGCGCATTTGCGTGACGAGTTGATTGACGCCGCGGGCGAGGTCGCGGACCGTGTCGTCGGGCCCAGCGGGCTTGGCGGTCGCCAGCGCAGGTGCCAGGGCTGCGAGCTGCGCCGAAAGCTCGGCCACGGACCGCTGCATTTCGTAAACGGCACTCGTCAATTGCCGCCCGGCCTGATCGGTTGCAGCGCTTGAGCCAGGGGTCAGTTCGGTGATCTGCGACAGCCACTCTTCGAGTTCATTGTAAAAGCGATTGTGCGCATGGCTCGCCTGCAGTTCGAGGAAGCCAAGAATAAGCGAGCCCGACAAGCCGAGCAGCGAGGATGAAAACGCCGTGCCCATGCCTTTGAGGGGGCGGGCGAGGCCGTTCTTCAATTCGTCAAACGCCGAGCCCGTTCCCCCGCCACCCGTGCCGAGCGTGGCGATGACGCCGCTCACCGATTCAATCGTCTCGAGCAGGCCCCAAAAGGTGCCGAGCAGGCCGAGGAAGACGAGCAAGCCGACCAGATAGCGCCCGGTATCGCGGGCTTCATCGAGGCGCGAGCCGATGCTGTCCATGATCGAGCGCATCGAGGCGGTGGAGAGTGAGATCGCGCCCTTGCGGTCGCGCAGCATGTTGGCCATGGGGGCCAGCAGCACCGGCTCATGCGTGATGGCAAGTCCCGGGACGGAGATGCGGAACGCGTTGACCCAGCGGACTTCCGGGTAAAGCCTTATGACTTGCCGGAAGGCGAACAGGATGCCGAAAAACAGCGTGCCGAGAATAAGCCCGTTAAGCCCCGGATTGGTGAGGAACGAGACGGTCAGCTGCTCATGCAGGATGGCCGCGAGAAACCCGATCAGAGCGAGGAATATGACCATGCGCAACAGGAACACGCCCGGCGGCGCCAGCGAGCGGTAATTGGAGCCCGGGGCCGTATCGGAGCTGCGCTTTTTGGCCATGTCTCATCTCCAGTGGGGCAGCACTTTCAGCCGCGCTGGCGACCATAGCGGAGGACTGTGGCATCTGAAACGGGCAACATCGTGCCGCAGCAACGGGAACAAGTGGGGAACGTGTTGGCCCCCCCGGTATGATACTTGCGGCTCCCTCCGCGTCATGGGCGTGGTTTGGGGGACATGACCCTGGCTGTGTGAAAAGATTGATCCTGCTATGATTCCCTTGATGATTCTTGGAGGCGGTCATGAAGCGCTTCGTGCAAGGAATGGATCGAGCCCAGTCGACGCTGTTGCCGGAGTGTCTTG
>Ga0247836_1002680_pt1 | contig 25316 bp, 23 predicted proteins | sample LaCruzMarch2015__4_FD_187116 | JGI IMG/M metagenome (GOLD analysis project Ga0247836, IMG submission 187116) | Freshwater microbial communities from meromictic Lake La Cruz, Castile-La Mancha, Spain - LaCruzMarch2015_14m | ecosystem: Environmental > Aquatic > Freshwater > Lake | place: Spain... | reverse complement strand
TTTTGTCGGTGTGGGTGGGCGAGGTGGAGCAAATCTGGAGGAGCTTACCAAAGACGGAAACGTTCATGTTGCGGCGATCTGCGATGTGAACGGAAACACGCTTGCTCAAGTGGGTGAAAGGTTCCCCATGGCAACCAAGTACACCGACTTCCGACGACTCATGGATGCTCTTTCGGAAATCGATGCCGTTGTAGTAAGCACTACCGAACACACTCATGCGTTTGCTACCCTACCTGCACTTCAAATGAAGAAGCCTGTGTACTGCGAGAAACCGCTTACCTATAACATTCAGGAATCACGACGCATCATGCAAGTGGCCGAACAGGCCAACGTTGCGACACAAATGGGGACACAGATCCACAGCCTGCCCAACTATCGCCGTGTTGTTGAGCTGATCCAATCAGGGGCCATCGGCAATGTCTCCGAAGCCCATGTCTGGGTCTCGCGCGCCTGGGGACTTCAAAGCAAACAAGATGCAGCCGCCAATGGTGACATCGTGAGCGTCACGGAACGGCCTCAAGAAAAGGTCGAGATACCCAAGGGGTTGGACTGGGACCTATGGATCGGTCCCGCACCGATGCGCCCCTATCATGATGTCTACTTTCCCGGACCAAAGTGGTATCGATGGTGGGACTTCGGCAATGGAACGATGTCCGACCTAGGAAGTCACATGAACGACCTTCCTTTTTGGGCTCTCAAATTAGATGCCCCCAAAACCGTGGAAGCCTTCGGCGAATCGGCCCATCCGGAAATTGCTCCCGCTTCCATGTCCGCCGTTTACGAATACGCAGCTCGTGAGACGATGCCCGCCTGCAAGCTTTTTTGGTATCAGGGAACACACAAGCCAACCATTTGGAAGGAAAAAGGGATACCGCAATGGGAATACGGCGTCCTATTTATTGGCGACAAAGGAATGCTCCTTGCCGACTACGGACGTCATCTGCTGCTGCCAGAGGACAAATTCGTCGACTTTAAACGACCTGAACCGTTCATTCCGGACTCGCCAGGACAACAACAAGAATGGCTAGACGCGATCCGCAATGGCACCCCAACCGGGAGCCCATTTAGCTATTCAGGGCTCCTTACCGAAGCCAATCATCTAGGAAATGTTGCATTTCGAGCTGGGAAAAAGCTCGAATGGGACTTTAAATCCATGAAAGCTACTAATTGCCCTGACGCCGATCCGTTTATCAGTCGAACGCCCAGAGCCGGGTGGTCCTTGAGCTGAGAACAATTTGAATGCAAAGATTTGGTTAGTTTCCAGGCGAATTGAACAAGTTGGGATTGGTGATGCATGGACATGTCCACTATTCTATCCAATCCCGATTTTTTCGAGCGACCAGCAGATTGCCTTTCCCGAGCGAGCACCCACTTCTCCTACTGGTACTATGCATCTGGTCCGGACTTTTTTGGGACGGCATCGAAATTCGTTTACACCTACGTTGAGAAATGCATGCGGAACCCAAAAGAATTGCTGGTAGCCTCCAAAGCGTTTACATCCGAAACGCGTTGGCTGAGCTGGCTTCATCTCATCATTGCATTATCGATTTATCTGTTAACGCTAGCTATTGCTTGTTCGACCTTACCGTTGTTCGTTCGTATTTTTAGCAGCTGCGTTAGTGGGCTGGTTATTGTAAGGTTGTTCATTATCTACCACGATTTTAACCATGGAGCCATCCTAAGAAAATCGTGGTTGGCAGCGGGGATCCTCAAGCTTTATGGCCTTTTGGTTCTGAGCCCTTCCAGCGTTTGGACTCACTCGCACGACCACCATCACAAACATAATTCCCGCTCGTCCGGTAACAATACGGGATCGTATCCTTTGATGACGCGAGAAGAGTACCTGAAGGCGAGTCGTTGGAAACGGTTTGTTTACGCTTTATCCAGGCACCCAATTACTGTTTTCTCTGGATACCTGACCGTCTTCTTGTATGGCATGAGCCTGAGGTCGTTCTTCCTTCATCCAATCAAGCATTTGGACGCCGGGCTAGCGATTCTTCTCCATGTTGGGCTACTTTATTTGTCCTTCACACAAGGAGTCGATGTTTTGATGCTTGCGATGATTGTCCCTTTGACAATCGCCTGCGGCCTGGGTGCTTATCTCTTTTATGCACAGCATAACTTTCCCTCGTGCATACTGCATAAACGTGAAGACTGGCATTACACACTTGCAGCACTTAAATCCTCCAGCTTTATCCGAATGAGCGGAATGATGCACTGGTTCACTGGAAACGTAGGTTACCACCATGTCCACCATCTGAACGCGAAGATTCCATTCTACCGACTGCCGGAAGCCATGGCCGCGTTGGAAGAGCTCCAGTCGCCTGGAACCACTTCCTTGCACCCCAGAGACATTCTTGCATGCTTTCGGCTCAAGGTTTGGGACGTAGACCGAGGGCACTTTGTATCGTTCCGAGAGGCTGCAAACGCGGTGTAGATCGCATGGCCCGTCCTCGATTTCTTGTTCCTTTGTTAAAACCAGCAGGAACAATTTCGCTTCCGGAAGAAGAATCTCACCACGCAAGCAGAGTGTTGAGATGCCAAACGGGCGATATTGTTGTGCTGTTCGATGGCGAAGGGAACGAAGCGACAGCGTCTATCGAAGCAGTTTCGAAACGAGGCGTCGAAGCGGCTATTCAAACGTATGACTTCGCGCCACGCGATCATTTGGGGCGACTGAACTTTGCAGTCGCTGTTCCCAAGGGGGATCGACAAAAAAGCACCGTTGAGAAGTTGGTCGAACTAGGCGTGGATTCGTTAACGCCACTGGCGACAACACGCGGAGTTGCTGTGGTGGATGAATCCAATGTCGATCGGCTCGCTCGTTATACGATCGAAGCTTGCAAGCAATGCGGACGCAATCGATTGATGACGGTCGGCACCTCCTTGATGTTGAGCCAGCTCAACCTACCCCAACCCCATTTACAAACTTGGATTCTGCATCCGGACCTTCCTGGGTCCGAGTGCTATTCCATCCGTGAGGCGTGTCATCTTGAAATGACCTACCCACCACAGCAATTGCTCTTCCTGGTCGGGCCCGAGGGTGGATTCACCGACGACGAAGTCACGTTGGCGGTTTCGCTTGGTGCTAAAATACTAACGCTTGGCGACCGCATCCAACGCGTGGAAACCGCGGTTTCGACAGCCGCCGTGCTCGGCAGCCTTTGGTTGTCAGGGTCGTAACACACCAAAATGTCCTAGTCTTTCGATCGTCTTTCTTGGTTTAGTTGCGATCGTAAATTGCCTTGGATATCATCGTATTGCGTTAAGGATGGTGAAAGATCTGGACTCGTTTTTCCATCGGATCTTGCCTTCAAATCCGCTCAAATGATATTTCCTTCGCCTGAGGATAAAATGCTGCACCATACATTCGACTATTTCGCCCCCGCTCAAACGCACACCAATCGAGCGCTTTGGTGGGGTCGCCAATTTCTTTGGGCTTGTTGCTGGTGCTGGTTTCTCACCTCATTGAACACGTCCACCGCGCTTGCTCAAGATAAGCTGGAAAAGCTAAAGGAGGGCGAGCAAGTGGAAGTCTATTTCCTAAATGAATGGCAACCGGGGGTTGTGATTGCAACCGACAAGAAGGGGAACGCTCGAGTCGAATTCGAGTTTGCTGCAGCCAAGCAGACTCAAGACTTTCTTCGAGCCGCGATCCGTCGTCCCTACGAGAATGGCGCGATCGTAGCTACCCGAACTTACAAAGACAAGTCGGGCAAACACAGTATCGTTGCGGCGGTGATCGCGATCACCGATACCCAAGTGCGTTTGAGAAAAAGTGACATGACCGAAAAGGACATGCCACTGACCAGTCTGAGCGATGCCGACCAGAAGTACCTTCAAGGGTTGATCAAAAAGGGGCTCGCCAAGAAAAAGAAATTGCCGCTCAAGCGTTCTTCGAGCGCAAGAACTTGGACGCTCTCCTCGGGCGAGACAGTGGATGGCGACTTTGTTGAGTTGAAGGGCGGTCAAGTTGTGATTCGACAGTCCGATGGGTCGCAAAAACAACTGGCGTTGGGCATGCTCTCTCCCGGTGACAGAAGTTATGCAATTCAAAAAGCTGCGGCCGTTGGGCTCGCTAATGCTAATTCCGCACAAGGCAATCTCAACATGCCTGGCGATATTGGTCCAAGCGATATTGGTTCAAGCGACGATGACAATCTCATGGCCGGTGATGTCGACACAACAGAAGTCGAATCGCAATCCTCTGCTCCACCAGCCAAAGAGCTCAAGGCACAGCTGCTAAAAGACGATCGCTGGGGATTCGAACCGGACGCCATCAATCGCGCCCAAGTCGTGGATCGAATCGATCTTGGACAACTGCAAAACTTCCCGTCCTCCGTCGTGACTTCGGACGGCCGTAAGATGCTTGCCTATTCTGGCTCCGGGAAAAGTGAGTTTACCCTTGTTGATTTAACGTCCGGCAAAGTTTCCAAGAAGACTCAAAAAGTACGCTCTATTCCAAAAGCAATCAGCCCCTCGGGCAAGTACTACGCTGGCGTCGAGTCCCCCTCGAGCAATTTCGAATGGAGTATCTCCGAAACAGAAACAGGAAAGAGCATTTGGAACGAATGGACACCCTATGGTGTTGGTCGCGATGTGATGCATTCTCAATTTTTGGATGATGAACACCTAGTAACGGTCAGTCTGTACGGCGATCTTGGCGTCTGGAGCATCAACACGAAGAAGATTGTTTGGTGGATCAAAATGCGAGCGACTTGTATCCCCGCCGTTAGCCCAGGTGGAAAGTACCTCGTGATTCACACCGATGATCGGCTGGTCGTTCTTGTCGGAGCTACTGGAAAGGTTGTTTCGCAAATCGCTTCCAATCCTGTCGGTATCCGAATCCTGGCCGTGGATGACAGCTGCCAGCGCCTTGCCGGTATCGGTAACGGATTGGCCCGATTCTGGAATCTCAATGACGGAAAAATCGTCACTGAATTTGGTATTGCATCCGCAGTTTTGGATCCGTCAATCGCGATTTGGCTTACCCCGACTCAAGTTGCCGTAGGAGGCACCAAGATGCAGCGGCTGATGGGCCAATTTGATCTGGTGGATATCTCCATTTCCGGTTCAGCATCCTGTTTTTTTACATCGAGCAGTCATGAATCGGCCTGCAACGGGTTCCTTCCATTTAGCTCACTTCAAGGTGGAACCTCACTGGTACTTAACCCTAAGCTTCCAAGCGATCCCATGAACGCGACCGCCGAACAGTTCTTGTCGAACCTTGGGATCAATCTTGAGCCGGGTAGCCCCGTACAAATCGAATTGAATGCTGGTCCCAATGTGGATCGACCGACGGAATTAAAGCACCTGACCAAGCTGCTAACCAAAGCCGGTTTTCGAGTTGTCGAGTCCGGCGGGAAAGCGACATTCGTTGCGAACATGCGAGAATCGAAAAACTACAACCAAGTTGACTTGAAGGACCTGACCGACGAAGCCTTCAAGCCGACGCGCGATCTGATCCTGAAACAAGGGGATGCGATCGTTTGGAGAGCCACGAAAGACATCTTCGGTTTTGAAAAAGGAAACGTCTGGTCCGACTATGTCATTCCATCCGTGATTCGCATCCCCAAGCAACCCGCCCCTTGTTTCATACTGACCGGCACGGGCGAATGGGGACGTGCCGCCGCGTTCAAACGAGACTACAGCGAAGGCATTCGCAGCTCTGTCTCAGTTCGCTAGGAGGTCTTCATTCGCAAGAAGGTTTGATGCATTCGTTCGGCTAAGTGATCTCGGGCACAATAAACGGTGCCCGATACTCACGCTTCAATAGCGCATTGGCAGCTTCGGATCCAGCCCCGACAAACGTTTCCGTCTTAGGGTCAATGGTTAGGACTGGCCCGAGCTTGATGGAGCCAGAATCCATTTTGATGTTGTAGTTACCAAGCATTTTATCCATCTCTTGGATCAAGCTCGTCCATTCCGGCATATCAATCGCAGCGGCTTTTTCGCTCGAAAATTCGCTGCCGACTCGATACGCAATGTTCGCTAGATTGCACCACCCCGAGGTATAGTGGCCAACTTCGACATCGGCGTTCAGGCTGGAAGCATCCCGAGTGCGAAGTGCCTGAATAAAATTCTCGTGATGGGATGGGTTGCCGAAATTACCTGAAAAACTTCGGATCTTTTTCCCTTCATTGTCGAAGGCCACCGCCTTTCCTCGTTCTCCCTCCAATCGGCCACCCTCGCAATAAGCAATATAGCCACTGCCTGGGCCAGGAACTTGCGGGCTATTTTTCGATGATGGGCTCTCGGGCAAATTAGACAGCCCAAGCACCACCGGGATCGACCCTGTATCAAAATAAACGAAATGGACATTGGGGGTTTCCCCTGCATCGTTCCATACAACGCGAGCTCCGCCACCAAGGATCCGAATAGGCAATGTGACCTTATCGAGAAAGACGTTGTTGCGTAAATCATCTAAAACGTGAACGCCCCAATTTCCCATTTCGCCAGAACCGGTGTTCCAATCCCAGTGCCAATCGTAATGGAGATTGTTGCGATAGATAGGTTTGTCCTGTGCCGGCCCAAGCCACAGGTTGTAGTCCGTATTGGGGTCGATGCTCAATGGTGTGGTTCGCAAACCAATGGAACCGCGGACCCCGTATCGATTGACGCGAGCCGAACGAATGGCTCCTAGAGCTTTATCTTGATGGAGGAATTTTTTTATTTCGGCTTGCATGGGGTCGGAACGCTGTTGCGTTCCGACTTGGCAAATGCGTTTGTACTTTCGGGCTGCGTTGACGGTCTGCCGACCTTCCCATTGACTATGGGACAAAGGCTTTTCCACATATACGTCTTTGCCTGCTTGCATGGCCCAAATGGACGCTAAGCAGTGCCAATGATTGCAAGCCGAAACGACCACAGCGTCGATGTCTTTATCGTCAATCATTCCACGAAGATCCGCCCAAGTCTTGGCGTCCTGCGCAAAGTTCCTTGCCGCCTGGCTAATTCGAAGTTGATCAGGATCGCACAAGCCTGCAATCTTGACTCCACCCATTTTGTTAAACTGGGTCATGTGCTCGCCAGCTCGTCCACCGCAAGAGATAAATCCAAGCCGGATTTCATCGTTAGCCAGCATGTGACCTCGCGCGGAAGGCAATACCGCAAGGCTCGAGGCTGCTGCCGTCGTGGAAATGAATTGTCGTCGATTCCATTTTTTTGAGGATGACTTTGCGATAGACATGGTTGCGAAACGACTCCAGGGAGAGAGGTAAGATTGCGATCACGCGTGCCCAACCATCTTAGCCTGTTTTTGAGCTGTCGCCCAGTTCTTGCGTTACCTGCGGTACGCTTGATTGTGCGGCTTGGAGGTTCTCCGTACAATCTTCAGGGTTCCATCCTTTCCACCTACCCCTTGCCATGATGACAAACTCCGAGATCGTAGTCGCCGTAGATTTAGGTGCATCCAGCGGTCGCGTTATCGCCGCAGAACTGCTACCCAACCGAATCCAGTTGAGTGACGTTCACCGATTTGAAAACGCGCCGGTGCCTATGGGCTCCCGATTGCATTGGAACATCCATGGACTTTGGCAACAGATTGAAAAGGGGCTTGGGCTAGCAGCAAGCGAATACGGGGATCGTATTGAGAGTGTTGGTGTCGACACTTGGGGGGTGGATTATGTTCTCCTGGATCGCAACCTGGATATGGTTGGACCGGCATTTTGCTATCGCGACGCGCGCACTCAAGGGATGATGAAGCGGGCCTTCGAAAGAATTTCACAATCCGATATTTTTGCGGAAAGCGGAATTCAATTCATGGAAATCAACACCTTGTACCAGTTGTTCTCCATGCACGTTCAAGAATCGCCGCTTCTGGATATTGCCGAACACTTTTTGATGATCCCTGATTTTATCAATTGGCTACTTGCAGGCGTTTTGACTAACGAGTACACGAATGCCAGTACAACACAAATGCTCCATCCAACGAGTGGAACTTGGTCCCCAAGGATTCTGGATGCCCTTCAAATCCCAAAACATATCTTCAAGCCACTTGTACAGCCAAGCACTTCATTAGGGCATGTGCGTGCTCCTATTCGAACCAGGACTGGCCTGGACAGTAAAGTGCAGGTCATCGCCCCGGCAACGCACGACACGGGATCTGCAGTGATCGCAGTTCCCGCGAATGAATTCGCAAGCGATCGCCCCAACTGGTGCTATATCAGCAGCGGGACTTGGTCGCTGATGGGGGTTGAACTCGCAAAGCCGATTCTCACCGAAGCTTGCTTTAAACTCAACTTTACGAACGAAGGGGGAGCCAACGGCAGTGTTCGCCTACTGAAGAATATTGCTGGGCTGTGGCCATATCAACAATGCCGAGCTTCATGGCAACGCAAGGGGATCACGTACGATTGGCGACAACTGGAGAAGATGGCTGGCAATGCCAAACCTTTGCAAACTTTGTTCGACCTAGACCACCGCATGTTCCTTGCTCCTTCCGACATGCTTCAAGCGATGTGCGATTACGCTCAGCGAACAGGCCAACCCGAACCGTCAGACGACGGTGCAATAGCTCGGGCCGCATTAGAAAGCCTCGCACTTCGCTATCGTATTTGCCTGGAGTGGCTTGAAGAACTTTTGGGGTATCGGCTTGAAACCATTCACATCGTTGGTGGAGGAGTCCAGAACCAGCTTCTTTGCCAAATGACTGCCGATGCTTGCCAAAGGCCTGTCATCGCGGGGCCAGTCGAAGCCACCGCTTTGGGCAACATCGTTTCTCAAATGGTAGCCCTTGGAAAGTTTGCAAACATTGCGGAAGGGCGTCGCTGGATGCGGACGATGAGCGACATCGCAACGTACGAACCCATGCGTTCCTCCGCCTGGGATCAAGCCGCTGAACGGCTCACGAAATACGCCGCAATTTCAAACCTTTGGTAAGCTGCTAGGTCGTCACTTGCTGGCCCTGGCTAAAACTTATCTTTTCAGCTCCTGCTCAATCGCACCTGATAGGCTCATGGGTGAAGTCGTTGGCGAATAACGCGCCACGGCTTGGCCTTCACGATTCACAAGAAATTTCGTGAAGTTCCACTTGATCGCTTCGCTGCCCATCAGCCCCTTTGCCTGGGACTTGAGAAATCGATACAGCGGATGAGTGTCGCTGCCGTTGACCTGTATCTTAGAAAACATCGGAAACGAAACATCATAGCGGAGCGAGCAAAATTCCTTGATTTGTGCGTCGCTGTCCGGTTCCTGACCCATGAATTGGTTGCAAGGAAACCCCAAAACAAAAAACCCTTGCGGGCAATAGCTGTTGTGCAGTTGCTGGAGTTGTTGATACTGCCCAGTAAATCCACAATGACTGGCTACATTAACAATAAGCAGCACCGAACCTCGGTACATGTCCAAGGAAACAACTTTGCCGTCAATGGTTGTGGCCGAAAAGTCCAAGGCCGATGTCTGGGGTGCTGTTTGGTTCACGGATTTTGCAAGCTTTATACTGAGAGGGCTTCGTGAATAAAATTGGCAGACAGTCCAAGGTCTGGCAGCAGTTGCTTGCATGTGATCCGAGTCGATTCGTAGATCACTGGCAGCCCGCTACCAGGGTGAGTTCCACCGCCAACGAGATAAACACCGTCCAGTTCTTCAAACTTGTTATGAGGCCGCAGATGAAGCATCTGCTTCAAGTTGTGAGCAAGATTAAAAGTAGCACCTCGGTAAACGGAAAAATCGTCTCGCCAATTCGCCGGCGTAACAATTTGTTCATACTCGATTCGCTCTTCCAGATCACCAAGTCCAATGTCCGCGAGTCGTTTCATAGTAAGTGCACGAAACTGGGCCGTCTGCTGGGCATCCCATGGCGTGCTTGGCGACAATTGCGGGACAGGAACGAGAACATAAAGAGTGCTTTTCCCGTCGGGGGCCAGCGAATCGTCTGTCACACATGGGTTTTGAACGTAAAGTGACGGATCATCAGGAAGTACTTTCTCGTCTTCAATTTGACGCAGATTTCGATCATAGTCTTTGGCAATATGAATGGTGTGATGCTTGACATGGTCGTATCTGCCTTTGATTCCCAGATACATCATGAACGTCGAACAGGAGAAACGCTTCTTTTCGATTTTGGCGTTCGACCAACGTTTGCGGAGATGGTCTGGAACCAATTTTTGCATCGCATCCGCAAAGTCGGCATTAATGACGATCGCATCTGCTTCGTATCGGCCTTGGTTGGTGTGTACGGCCGTAACTCGCTTGCCGCTGAACTCCAATCGCTCGACAGGCTCATTGGTGCGAACCTTGCAGCCTTTCTCTGTGGCGATCTCGGCCATACGTTCGCTGACTTGCCCGCACCCTCCGATCGGATGATACACGCCATACTCGTACTCCAGAAACGACAAGATGGAGAACAAACTTGGACATCGGAACGGTGACATCCCGAGATACTTGGCTTGAAAGGAGAATGCGATGACTAACCGAGGGTCTTTGAAATAATTTTGCAAATCCTGGCCAAGTGTTTTCCAGGGCTGCACATGAGATGCCGCAGCCAGCAACGATGGCCGAAGCAAATCGAGCATGCTGTTGAAGGGCGACTCAAGAATTGGGCGAAACTTGGCCAACTTGACTCGATTCTTGTCGAGATATCTCCCAAGAGCACCAACGTCAGGTGGCGAGAGCAGCTGTATCTGACGGTCCATTTCTGCCAAATCGTGCGTGCAGTCCAGATGCCCACCCGCCCCAAAGGAAACGCGGTATTGAGGATCCAAGCGTTTCATCGGTATGTCTTGATCGATGTCCCGTCCGATGGAGGCGAAGATCTCCCTCAAAATTCTGGGGTACAAATAAAACGTTGGGCCGGTGTCAAAACGAAACCCGTCCGCATAAATGCTGGAACAGCGTCCTCCGACTTGCGGTCGAGATTCCAAAACAGTCACATCAGCCCCCGCGTGGGCTAGCTGAAGTGCCGATGTGAGGCCGCCAGGCCCGGCTCCAATGATTACGACTCGACGTTTAGTCATGAATTTTGCAAATTTGACGTGGTGACAACAAAAACAAGGACGGGTTTCGACTCTGCCCGAATGGCCCCATGGGATCAATCTGAGCCGTGGACGCTAGCCGCGACATGCCCCCCTTTTCAAGGAATGTGACTCGGCCAAGCCCCACGGTTCCCCGCGAATGATCCGAGCCAAGAAACGCTGCTGAAGTTATAGCAGAAAGGCAAGGAGATGAAGAATCCACAAAACTTCCTTCCCCCTCACAAAAGTAACCTTGTTGGTTTCTTCGCCAGCGAGTCTGATTCTTTGAAGTATTGCCCATTTCGATTTGAATTCGAAGGAAACTGGAAACAACGCCCCGTGAAAAACATATCCGCTTGTGTTCTAACTGCTTTCATGGCTCTAGCTATGATGCCCGTAAAAGTAGCATTCTCCCAACAAATCGTTGTTGGGGCATGGAACATCGAATGGCTTGGGTTCGCCGATAAACGAGGAAAACCAGGCAAAGACGTTGTCCAGTCACCTAAAGATTTATCCGACTATATCGCCCAATGCAAAGTCGATGTCTTGGCCCTCGAAGAAATCGGCGTGGACGAAAACAGCGAGCCCTTTCGCAGCAAGCCGCTGGATCAGGTTTTTGACCAGCTGAAGGAAAATCACAACCAAACGTGGCAGTATGTGCTGTTCCCCAAGGCAAACTATGACGAAGGGACCGAAGATTTTATCGTTCGGGGCCAGCATACGGGACTCGCTTGGTGTACCAGCAAAGCAACCATGGTGGGCGAGCCATTTCGAGTGCCTGTGGGTGAGAACCAAACCTACGGCATCAAGTTTTGGGAACGGGGCGCCAACGCGGTAAAGCTCTCGTTCGGCAGCGGTAAGTCGGATGTCGTTTTTATCCCAATTCACCTGAAGTCGAATCGCAATGATGTTGACAAAAGCGACAAAAAATTCACGGAAAAGCAACGGCTCGCCGAGGTCGAAGCATTCGTTGCCAACCTACCCTCGCTGAAAGAGCACTTCAAGGACGATGACATCGTCATCCTCGGCGACAGCAATTTCCTTGCCCCCGAAGACGGATCTCCCAAAGTGCTTGCCGAGGCTGGATTCACTGATTTGAACTCGCAAGATGTCGGGACGACCGCCGCGTGGGGCCAAGGCTATTCGAGCGCTCCCTTTGATCGAATCTTTGTGTCGTCCCAGCAACCTGAGTTTGCAAAGTCCTCCCAAACGGTTCATAAGACCAAAAATGGAACCGACAATGAAATCCGAGACTATAAGAAACGGTTCTCAGATCATTACCTTGTTTCGTGCGTGATCGAAATCGGCAACGATGACGATTGATCGCTGTTTCGCTTATTTGTAAAGCAAAACGACACAGGTTGCCGCCGCGAGCTCGGATCGCCCGATCTCGCCGATACCTTCCCCCGTTTTTCCCTTGACGGACACCTGCGAGATATCAATTCTCAGCAACTCGGCAATGCGCTGCTTCATCAACCCCTTGTACGGGGACAACTTGGGCCGCTCCATCTGAACGACACAATCTAGATTCAGAATGCTCCAACCGTTTTCTCGCACCAAGTCCATTGCCAGAGCGAGCATCTCACCCGAATCCCGACCTTTGTTTTCATCCGAAGTGTTGGGAAAGATCTGTCCGATATCGGGCAACCCCGCAGCGCTCAAAACCGCATCCGTGATCGCATGCAGCAGAACGTCCGCGTCCGAATGGCCGACAAGATGCATGTCGGCATCCAGCTTGATTCCGCCCAGGATCAGCGGCCCACCGATTGCGATTCGATGCGAGTCCATTCCCAGGCCAACTCGTAAACCTTGAATCGCGTTCATCCTGAAATGCCAAGCGCGTTAAAGTAGCCTGGCTCTGACCCGGGCTTCCACTTGATGTTGCATCCGATGCTTGGAAGTTGTTCTGCCGATACCGGTTGATGATTCAGAAGGCAGTCCAGCGCAGCTCTCAGATCCTTGCCCGTCAGCGGCTTATCCGTCTTCGGGCGGGAATCATCCAATTGACCTCGGTACACCAGCTTCAAGTCCGAGTCAAAAAGGAAGATATCAGGGGTACAAGCTGCGTTGTAAGCAATCGCAACAGATTGATCTTCATCCAAGAGATACGGAAAAGTGTACCCCTGAATCGCTGCCTCCTCCGCCATCTTTACAGGGCCGTCATCGGGGTAGGCGTCCGAATCGTTGGAGCTGATACCTACAAATCCAATGCCTCGGGGCATATAGTCTTTGGAGATGCGTGCGAGCTCGGGAGCGACATGCTTGACATAGGGGCAATGATTGCACATGAAGATCACGACCAGCCCTTGCTTCCCCTGAAAATCGGATAAGGAAACGAACTGCCCATCGATATTCTTGAGCTTAAAAGAGGGTGCCTTGGTACCCAACGCCAACATAGTACTCGCTGTTCGAACCATCGGTTTATCGTCCTTTGCCTTGGTAAACTGCTGCTTCGGTTACGACCTTGTCCATAAAAATGTCATGACTTTCCGCAGGTATTTTTTCGAACAACTGGCACTCGAACGACAAAGCGATCAAGGGCGCATCCAAACGCGCGTGCTGCAAAAGTTTGTCATAGTAACCTTTGCCATGTCCCGTTCTTCCGCCATTGCGATCGAATGCAACCCCCGGAACCATCACAAGATCCAAATCAGTTGGTTGAAGCCTTTTTCGCTCGACCGTTCGCATGGATGCCGTTGGTTCCAAAATGCGATACATCCCCAGCTCCAGCTCCTCCATACTTTCAAGCCAAAACAGCTCCAGCTCTCCGTCGACGCAGTATGGCACGATAATACGCTTGCCACTGGCAATGGCAGCCGGCAGAGCCTGACGCGTCCGAACCTCGTCCCGTACGTCGACGTAGAACATGACCGTTTTTGCAGCCGCATATTCCTCCAGCTGCATGAAACGCTCTACAATTTTCTCGGAGACAGCATCCTTGTCGAGCTGTGCCTTGCGATTCTCATGTGCTTGTTTCCGAATTGCGTTTTTCAACTCAAAAAGCTCAGATACTGGTGCTTCATCCATCAACAAGAGTCCTTGCAATCGCTAAAAAAAGTAAAAAAAGCCTCACTAAAACATTGGAAGCCTGCCCCAGATATCGAGTCACTTGCTATCGAATCTCCGGAATACGTATCGTAGCAGTCGATTCAAATCCTTCCAGATGATCCGAATTTGGCAACTCAAGGTTTCTTAGGCTGCTTTGGATGGGAAAACTTGTGCAAGCGAGCAATGCAAACTAGGCTGTAGTGCTATCGGGTGTCTTCGAGAACAAGCTTTACTCCCCATTCTTTGGCTGCCATGTACAATTTGCTACCTTACTTGTGGATCGTATTCATGTTGGGACTCGTGGTCGCAACGATCGTAGCCGCAATGCTCGGAAGACCGAAAAAGCCTGGAAAAAACAAGTCATCGAGCCCTGCCGGCGAGGCGTCAGATCCTCTCGCCGATGTGGCTGCACCCTCGCTTGATTTTGATGACGAGATGGCTCAGATGAACAAATAACTGGAATCAGCCGATCCAGAACATTGCGAACCAAAGCACGACCGCAATCGTGCCAAGAAACCCGAGCGTCCATACCGCTGTCTTCCAAGCCTGGCTCAAAATCAATTCATTGCGTTCGTGACGCGTGGCTGCCATCACCAAAGATACGGATGCAAGAATCGGTATCAGCCATAGTAGGTACTCGATGGAAATCGCCATTCGCTTCATGCTCCGTTGGTATTTCTAGCGCCTAGAACGTGGCTCGAGCGTTGGTGTCTCGAAGAGCTTCCGTAAGATCAACTCGTACCGCGTCCGCCCACAGACCTTCCAAATCATAAAACTTCCGGCACTCTTCATCGAAAAGATGAATCACTACCCCGCCGTAATCGACGGCGATCCAGCGGCTGTCATCCATCCCAGAAATGCTTAGCTTTCGCTCGCCACGGGCTTTGAAGACTCGTTCGACTTCCTCTGCAATCGCGTGCATTTGCCGACGGCTAGTACCTGTGGCGATCACAAAACAGTCGAAAACGCTGGTTTGTCGCGACAGGTCCAAAACCAAAATGTCTTGGCCTTTGTTTTCCGCAGCCGCCCTTGCAGCCAATTTCGCAAACTCAACACTGTCCGCCAGGGTCTGAGTGGAAACGATGGATCGCGGATTGATAGTATCAGGTTGAGCCATTACGAAATGCCAAGCTTGGTTGTCAGGATTAGAGGAATTCCTAATCTTAATCCATCCCGCAGCGTTTGTCACCTCAAGCAATTTCGAGAAAAACCTCCGAAGCATTCGGGGAATCATCCAAATCGGGAAAATGCTCGACAGCGAACCGCTCGATGAGGCGATTGCGAGATTGGTTTGGTGGACGGCACCGTTCGCGCGACCTCCCTCCGGGCTATGATCACAAGTAGCCGGAGTCGCCAGACTTCGGGCAAAATTCTGATTAGCATTTCAATGAGATGGGAATGTCCGCATGCGTACCATTATGAGCCCAGCGGGCGATATTTCCCTGCCGGTGGTGTAAACCACCGGAGCATTGAAGTTCAGTGGCCCAAGCCCAGAGGGCGACACATTGGTCAGTCAGTTATGCCCGTACTGTATCACCCTCCGGGCTTAGCAACTTGTTCCACCCGAGTCCGGTGGTTCACACCACCGGTAGGGAAATGCCGCCCTCCGGGCTATCATGGCGAGTAGCGCACCAAACCTATTGCGACGTGCCGGGACAAGCCCGACCGTCGCTGCGGCGAGCACACGGGCAACGCCCGCGTGAGCAACGCGAAGCAGGGCCTCGAGCCCAAGCTTCGCAACAGGTTTGGCGTGCTACCACCACCAAGCCCCAAAAAGCCCCCGCGTTCCAGGGCCTCGTGCCCGACGAACGCAACAGGTTTGGTCGGCTAACCGTCCTGTCTAACGCACCAAACCTATTGCGACGTGCCGGGACAAGCCCGACCATCGCTGGTAAGCATTCCAATAAAACGGGAATGCCGAGTCCAAATGGTGGAAGATCTTGCTGGATGCCACGAAAACGCAGTTTTTGGACTCGATTGAAGCTTGATGCGATTAAGAATAGTCGCGAGTTCGAATGAATTCGGGGCAGAACAGACGCTCTCTGAGGTAGCGTCGATTAGAGAAGTGCTTATGACGGCTATAGGAGAAACATTGGGTTTTCCATTTTCAGAACCCATTTCGCACCCCCGACCGCATTGGCGGCAATCGCTATCTCATTGGCTGCCGTTGATCATGGTATTAGAGAACCGTGACACATTAAGCTAGCCTGGTGGACGCAACCCCGAAACTGGCTTCAAAAAGACTTTATGCCACTCTCCTTTCATAATACTCGCAGACGAAAAACCCCACCTTTGAACGTCAGCGATCCGCTGACTTGAAAAAATTGAAACAGCAAGAAACCCTGCTTCCTCGTTTGTAACATTATCTTCCATGAACCGTTCTCTAACAAACGACCGAAAATCCTTCTCGGACAACACTTGTTCATTAACTTTTGACATCGAATTATCTCGAAGTAGTATCCTTGGCGGTCTGTCTGAAGAGTCTTCAGAATTCTTTTGGCATTCAAGAACAATCGTCCGAAGTGAATCATCCTTCATTTTATACGTAAGAATGAAACTTCCGTTCTCAATGTCAAAGTCAACTTCCGCCGAAACCACCTCAGAAGCTTCAAGCTCATTAATCGATGTGGTGTTACAATGCCAACCGACTAAACTACCTATGGAACTCGACAATATTGCGATTAAAAAAAACAGTCGTCTTCCCATCGGATTCACCTTTATCACTTTGCAAGAATCGAGTATCGCGAACGATCAAAGGGGTTGAGAGCTGTGGGTAGTAGGGTTGTGTTGCCCCTGACGTCCGTTGTTACGGACTGGCCACTGGCAGCTCATGCGTTGGGCCGTGGGTTAGGGTTTGTGCGGGGCCACTGGTGGCTGCTCGTTGGAAGCCCGTCAGCCGGTCTTCGAAGTCATAGGTCGTACCAGCGGCAGTGAAGCCGTAGTTGCTCATCACTTCATGGACAATGTCGGCACCGACATTGTTAGGATCTCGAACGGTTAACTGGTTACCACCTGCATCATAAGTGACCGCGGTGACTTTGTCCAACTGATCCAAGGATCTCAGTGTACTTACGGTTGGCCATGGCATCGCGTAGCGGAAGCGTCCAAAGCCTCGCTGTACTCATGCTGTGCGAGAGCGGGAGCGATCAAAGGGGTCAGGGAGCGATCAAAGGGGTCAGGCCTCTTTGGGAGCGATCAAAGGGGTCAGGCCTCTTTGATTCAAAGTGCAAGCCTGCTTCCAACGTTCTTGCGCCTCGGAAACAATGTTTAGGAGCGATCACTACAAGCAGACGTGTCGGATGTCTCTACGACTTGCTGACCCAAAGAAACCTCCACGCCACCATCAAAGAGGCCTGACCCCTTTGATTCTCTCAAAGAAACCTCCACGCCACCATCAAAGAGGCCTGACCCCTTTGATTCTCTCTGAGCAAGCTTACAAAATCCGTTTCGGTGGAATGATTGCGGAGGATGCTAACAAACCTCCGACCAGCGACATCCCGATCAGGATTGTCCCGAACGCAAAATCAACGCCTTCAATGGTATGCCGATTCAGCAAAGCAGAAAGGGATCGATAGCCCAACGATCCGGGGACGAGCATGATGATCCCTGGAGCCAGAGGAACCATTGCTGGCCGATCACGCCATCTCGCATAAAGATTGCTCCCGCATCCAACCACTAAGGCCCCCAGAAACGAGCCTACCTCGATCCCGTAGCGTCCACCGAAAAACTTAGCGGCGAAGTATCCAGAAAGACAAACAGCATAGATCAACAGCCATCGCGACACCCTGACTCGGAACAGGACCGCGAACGCAGCAGGTGCAATCGCAATCGCGATCCATTGGTACCCCAACGACAAGGTCTCAATGGATAAAGGTAACGCTCGCCAGTGTTCGCCAACCTTCCAGGCAATGGCCACCCCCAAGAACAAAGTCAAAAGGGTCGCGCACGCGCCCGCCAGCCTTGCAGCCCCTGCTGATAAATGGCCAACCGCTAACTCGGTCAGAGCCGTCGTAAAGACAAAACCGGGCAACAAAATGACTAGCGATGCTAAGGTTACCAGTCGATCGTCGATCGGACATATCCATCGAGCAAAAGCCAACGAAGCCATGGCCGCTACAAATCCGGATACAGGGAAGATCAGTCCGCGCTCGATCGCAAACTTGCTCTGCAACACTTCCAGAATCGCAATGACCACACCAATAAAACCGGCTACACTGACTTCAATAGAACTGCCGCCAAAGAAAACCGCAACCGTAGCACAGCCCACTCCACAAGCCAACGCGGTCAACCAAGTGGAATACAAAGATGGTGCAGCCGCCGCCTGTTCTAACTTTTCTGCTGCCTGAGACACGCTTAAAGCCCCAGCCTCCAATTCTTCAAGTATTTCATCGAAGCGAATTAGCTTGTCAGCGTCGACGGTCCCAGAATCAACCCGTCTCATCAACGTTTGCTCATTGGGGCTGCGCCCAAACGATGCGATCAGCGACGTCGGTGTGTAAAGAAAAACACTTTCGATCTTCAGCGACTTTGAAATCTTGGACATGACCCGTTCAAGTCGATGCGATGGTGTACCGTGCTGATGCAACAGCTCCCCAACTCGCATTAAAAAGGCATAAATGTCTCTCGAATCAAAACCACTCATAACAACCCTTGCCCAAAAACCTGTTCCAATCAACTCGCCGACGCCAATTTTGCTCCAGACCTTTGTGCAGACACAATCCAGGCCTCAATAGTTGGAAGTGACGGACCTTTCGAACAACTGGTTGCTCTAAAGTCAAGTTGCGAATCAATGGCAAAAAATTGATGAGTGCTTTTGCAATGCGGAGCGCGCAGGATCGAAACCAGCGTTTCCATACTCAGTCCATTGATTCTGAGGCCATTGATTCCAAGTCCATTGATTCTGGAGGTGCCCTTTCAACGGCACAAACGCATTGAAGCCGCATTGAATCCGAGCTCTTCGAAAGCTGTTTGATACAAAAATATCGCCCCGAATAGAAGGTCGATTCTTACAATCAATGCTAGCCCAAATTTTCCTTGGGCCCCCACCTGCATCATGTAATATTCCATCCTAGCAAGTAGAATAACCTAGGGTAATTTCCCAGTTCGGCTGCTTCCACGAGAGACATAATGGGCTCTCTTCCTGATACCAATGCTAAGCGATTCACCATTCGACGACGTTCAGACGGTTCAAGCCCCCGAACCGTCACGGGGTGCCATAGCAAGCTTTTGGTTTGGCTGCTTTGGACTCTTTGCTATGGCTATCGGGGGAGTATTCTGCGTCAAAGTGATCGGCTCGAAAATCAACTTTTGGTTGCTGGAATACGCGTTTGGATCGCAAATCGGCGGCCAAACGATCTCTCCCTATTGGACCCATGAACTGTCGGTAACGGACTCGTTCTTACCCAGTTTTGTTCTCTTGTCGCTAATACCCGTTCTTTATTGGCGTGGAGGGCTTGCTCAACGATTCTTGTTATCGATTTCAATCGCAATCATTGCCATGAACGCCGTGAGTGACCCTATCAGTTACTTTACCACAGGAGACGAGAGACTCGAACGAGTGCGAGAGATTCTGTTTTTCCTGTTGCTGATCCCTGTCCTTTTTTGGTTTGCCCCATTCCGAACCCGTTCGTTGCGTTTGATCGTTGCATTCTGCTTAGTGGCCCTGGGATTTTGCACGAGCATCTACTTGATGGGGCGAGTTCCCCGAAGCCTGCATGTTCATAGCTGGACCTCGTTGTACCTTGCCGGTTTCGGCCTCGCGCTTCTCAGCCGAAATTGGGGGAGTATCGCGTTGCTGGAAGCGACGACCAATACCGAAGATCTGGAACGCACATCCAGCAAAACGCTCCTTGAGCTGATGGCTATCTCAGGGCTCTGCATAGTCATCACGATGTTTTGGACACGCGAAATCGATCAGAATTTGATTTTCGCAGTTGGGACCTCGATCGCAACGGGGTGCTCTGCCGCAGTCGTAGGGATTACGAACGTTCAAGTCGGACTGGGGTGCAAACGCTACGGCTGGAGACGGGTCGCCATGATGTGGCTATTGTTCAGCATCGCTTACTGCGGATGTATTGCCTTCAGGATGACGATTGCTTCGGACGCCGTGAGTCGATTTCCGAACTCCCTCGCACTGTTTTCGGTAGCCTGGGGAATGGTCGCTATCGCATGTCTTGCCCTACAGTTGAATCTGTGCGTTCTTTGGCTTCGTTTTTGTGGATGGCAAACTTTGAAGTCGGACATGAAACAAAAAGATGAACCAGTGCAGGCAATTGAATCAGATTTCCCAGCAGTCCGCCCAACATACTAATTGCGGCCGTCGTACCAAAAGCCACGGTTGGCAAAAAATCGCTTGTTGCTAACGAACCGAACCCAACGATCAACGCACCCGTGGACAACCCCAAGGCGACGCCGATCTCCGACTGAGCCGCTACCAACGCATCGCGCACCGAAGCCCCTGCCAACCGCGAGGTCTGAAATCGCATCAGATAATGCAACGACGAATCCACGCTCAGCCCCATCGAGACAGCTGCGATCATTGCCGCACCTAAGTTCACTCGAATCTCTATCCAACCCATAAAGCCCAAGATGCACAAACTGGGTAAGGCGTTAGGTAATACAGCCAAGGTCGCTAGCAGAGGGCTTCTCAAGGCATAAGCCATCGCCAACCAAATTCCAATCGAGGCAACCGCAAAGCAACGCCATTGATCTGCCACAACGCTCCGCACCAGTTCCGACAAAAGAACATAGTAGCCCGAAACACTCTTGGCAGACCGCTCAAAATCTTGTCCGTTCTTTGCAAACTGCCAATCGTCCGACCGAAGCGTCTGTGCCACCAATTCACGAACGGTTTGGATCAATTGCTCCTTTTGCTCTGCATTGGATTGCTCCCGTGATCGCAACATAATCCTCAAGTATCGCTCACCGTCTTGCGGTTTCGTGATCAAGGTATCGACAAAGGATCCCATCGCATTCCGCATCCCGAACAATCGGTCTTCGATCGAAAGGTTGCCGAGCAGTATCGATTCGCGGGTTGCGGCGTCGGCATCCGCAAAGCTCATTACAAGACTCAATCGAAGTCCATTCTCGTCAACGGCCACTTGATCTTCATACACCTGATCGTCTCGCTGTTTCTTAGGGGCATGCTGTTTGTCTGAGACTTGCAAGCTAGTGATTTTGCGTTCGAGTTCCAAAACGGAGTCTAGATACTTTTGATTGAGGACCAATGGTGCAGGAAGAACGATATCCCAAACTCCCGCACCACCAAGCTCATTTTCAATCGATTGGTAGGCAACAACCAACGGTGCGTCGTTCCTGAAGTTCTTGATAAAATCTGTTTCCACTTGCAATCGCAGTGTGCCGAGAACCGACACCAGCCCCAATACAACGGCGGCGACCGTGACCATGCTTCGTCGTCGAATGGCGAACTCAAGCGTTCTTGCGAGCAGGCCCTTCAGAAGCGAATCACCTGGAACGGTTGCCAATCGTTCTGAAAGCCCCAACCATGTTATCCAGCGACTGTGGCCAAGTGGAAGAATCGCTATGGTTGGCAACAGGCCGAAAATACCCACTAAGACAACCAGCGAAGCCAAAGCCATCATGCAACCGTAATCTTGCACCGGGCCGACTTTCGCGAAACTTAACGAGGCAAACCCGATCGCGTCCGTGATGCATGCCCAAAAAATGGGTCGCCATAGATTTCGCATGGAGCTTGTAAGAGCCTGTTCGGGATTCTGCCCGGATCGCATCGCATCTTGGAACCCAACCATCCAATGCATGGTGGTTGCGACCCCGATTACGGTCACGATCGAAGACAACATGGAGGAAACCATGGTCAAGTCCCAAGCCATCCAGACCAACAAGGCACGCGTTACTACAAGAGACCACTGAACAATGGCGACCGTAAGCAAAGCCCATCTCAACGATCGAAAGCCGATCAAGATAAGAAGCGACAAACTGATCGAAGAAAAAATTCCGAGCCGAAGGCCATCTGCTTCAATCGCTTCAAAGCCTTCTTCAACCATCACGGGCTGCCCCACCAGCATGGCAGTTGAAACTCCAAACTCAGCCGGCAACGCATCTCCCACTTCCCTTAAACCGGATATGGTGCTGGACGTTTCGCGCGTTGTTTGATCTCGAGCAATCAAGCAAGCGATCGCGACCAAGTTACTGGAACTGCTGTGTGTCTGCCGCTCAAACAGCTTCTTGAACTTCTGCGCAAGAGAGTTACGTTCCTCGAGAAGCGGGTGGACGCCCTGTGTTTTGGAAGTGTTGAAAAGAGACAGCGGATTGCTGAGCTTTGCCAACATCCCATCCATTTTCGACAGGTCCATAGCAGTCGCAATGCCGGGCAGTTTCTCAATCCGCTCGCGAATCTGCTGCAGACGATTCAGCCCTTCTCCGTCGGCTTGCCAAAGACGATCATCGCGATACGCGAACACGACCAACTCGGCGACACCGAACTTCTCCTGCAGGAACTCGAAGCCAATTCGAGTTGGGTCGTCAGGCGAGAACATTTTTTGTAGCGAACGGTCTAAATTCAATCGGCTAGATGCAGGCCAGGCAAAAGCGAATAGCACCATGGCCGCCGCAAACCAAATCCATCGCCATCGAATCACGCTAAGCCCCCAGGGCTAATCGACGCGGGGTAAAAAAAGTGCGAATGTCGATGCATGGCATGTTGGCCCGATTCGCTGCCTCCACCCCAAGATCAGCATCTTCAAAAACCAGGCACGACGCGGGTTCCACTCCAAGCCGTCGGGCTGCTTCCAAAAACACGTCGGGCTCTGGCTTGTGAAGAAGCGTGTCCTCCGCGGATACGATTACATCAAACCAGTCGGACATTTCCACTTGATGCAATTGCTTCATAATGATCTCTCTGAAACCACCACTTGCAACCGCGATGGGTTTAATGCCGCGATTCTGAAGAGCAATGCGAACGACCGATTCGATGGGGACCAGCAAATCAATACGAGTTAAAAACGCCTGCTCCTTTTCGATGGCAACCAAGTCTGCGTCCAATTCAATCCCTTGCTCGACGGCTAGCATCTCAATAATGCGATGAGTTGGCATCCCACCAAGCGAGTAAAAACGATCCTCCGGAAACTGAATCCCATAACGCGTCATCGTCTCATGCCAAGCCAAAAAATGGACTGGCATGGAATCAACAAGCGTGCCATCGCAATCGAAAATGATTGCCTGGGACTTTTCAATAAGCGCGTAGTCTTCAGTCTTCAATCTGTTGGCTTTCGACGATGTGACTCCAGAGATCCGATGCATCGAGCGGACTGGCAAGCCAACCGTCGATTCCGAATTGATTGGCTTGATTCACTTGCTGTAGCAGGTCCGAGGATTTTCGAGTGACAAAGACTTGGCACCGGTCATAAGCTGGAATAGACCGAACCTGTTTCACCAACTCCAGATCCAGATCCCCATCTTGCTCTTCGTTGCAAACAATGAAATCAAAATGTTCCTCGCTTTCCAATGCCTTCTGAACGATCGATTGGCAATTGGCTGTACTGATTTGACAGCCGACGAAGCTTCCGCTAGGAAGATTCAAGTACCCGCTAGTTGTCGGTGCATTTACGATCAAAATGTGAGTGGTAGGATCCGACGACGGCGCTTTGGAGTGGTAAGGTATCATCGCTTCCGAGATCCTTTGCGTTGATTTGCGGGCGAGCATTCGCTTCAATTGTTCGCTGTGCTCTAAACAATCACGATCCAACAAAGCAAGATCAGCTAGGACATCGCTTAGAACCGAATCTGCTTGGGCTTCTTCGCCCCTTGCTCTTAACTGCTGAAAAGCATGAAGTCCATCCTTGAGCTCGGCCACACGTTGTGAAAGTTGAAGTAGTGGTTCCTCCGAGACCACCAGCGCGGATGGTTCATAGCCAGTCGAATACGTCCCTGCGTTGGAAGAACTTGCAACCTCAACAAGCTCGCCTCGCAAAACTTCGACGTTGCGAGCTGCTTCTATTCCAACTTTCACAACCTTTCCATTGATATCCAAGATACGGACAGTAACCCCACAGCTTGGGAACACAATCGATTGATTAGTACGACGACCTAGGATCAGCACAATAGAGACTCCATTCGAAAACAAAATATGTACGTTGCTAAAAACAGATTTCCATAGTGTAACGAAATCGCATTTCGCTCGTGACCAGGTCAGCAAAATTTTTCTTTTGCTAGCAAGGCCTTTTGTTTTGTTGCCAGAACCATCCCAAGAGAGCCCCAATTATCCCGGCTTGTTGACTTAATAGTTTTTCAAATGCATTTCGTTTAATGGCAATACCGTTCAATCAATCGTTTAACAGTCAGCCGCAGGCGTACTTTCTGCCATTCACGTACGCCTACGGCTGACGGTTAAACGAAATCACTGCAGTTGAGTGCTTCGTTAAACGAATAGACCAACAAGACGATTTTCAAGGGAGCCCCTGGGTTCCCCAAGTGCCCCCTGAATCACCGTCCCTATTTATCGAACAACTGCTGTCGAAGGTACGTGTACGCAAGCGCTTGCATGAACGCGGACTGGCGATTGTTGGCAGCCCCACCGTGTCCTCCTTCGATGTTTTCATAATAAAGAACGGAATGCCCCTGTTGCTCCATCTTCGCCATCATTTTCCGCGCGTGCCCGGGGTGAACTCGGTCGTCGCGGGTCGAAGTCGTGAATAGCACATTGGCGTACTTTTTACCGGCTTGAACGTTATGGTAGGGTGAGAAGCTTTTGATGAAGGACCACTGTGCGGGGTCATCCGGATTACCATACTCGGCCATCCAAGAGGCGCCTGCGAGCAGCTTGTTGTAACGCTGCATATCCAGAAGCGGAACTTGGCATACAGCCGCTTGAAACAAGCCTGGATAAAGGGTCACCATGTTTCCAACCAATAGCCCCCCATTGGATCCACCTTGGATTCCAAGTTTCTCCGGTCGGGAAACTTTGCGGGCGTACAAGTCTTCTGCAACGGCCGCAAAATCTTCGTAGGCTTTGAGTCGATTTTGCTTGAGAGCTGCTTGGTGCCATCTTGGCCCATACTCGCCGCCCCCTCGAATGTTGGCAACGACATAGACACCGCCTTGGCTAACCCAAGCTCGTCCCACCGCAGGGCTATACCCAGGTTGCAGCGAAATTTCAAATCCACCGTAGCCATACAACAAAGTGGGATGGTTGCCGTCCAGCTTCAAGTCCTTGGGGCCGACCATAAAGTAAGGAACCGAAGTTCCGTCTTTACTTTTAGCGAAGTGTTGGGAAATGGTCGAACCCGAAGCGTCAAAGAATTCAGGCGACTTCTTAAGCGGCGTTGGCTCGGACCCGAT
>Ga0247836_1002676_pt1 | contig 25348 bp, 31 predicted proteins | sample LaCruzMarch2015__4_FD_187116 | JGI IMG/M metagenome (GOLD analysis project Ga0247836, IMG submission 187116) | Freshwater microbial communities from meromictic Lake La Cruz, Castile-La Mancha, Spain - LaCruzMarch2015_14m | ecosystem: Environmental > Aquatic > Freshwater > Lake | place: Spain... | reverse complement strand
ATGGACCTGGCCGAGGGCAACCGCAAGGCGGCTCGCGATGCCTACGTCCGCTCGCTCGACATTCGCCAGCGCCTCGCCGACGCCCATCCCGACGTGCCGCAGTTCCAGCGCGACTTGACCGTCAGCCAATGCGCGCTTGCAGCCGTTGACATCTGTGATGGCAAAATCTCAGACGCGCTTCGGCTCTACCGACAGATGCGCGATACGATGCTCCGGTTGGCTGGCTCCGACGGCGCTGAACTTCTCTACCAGGTCGACTTAGCCGAGTACGCGCTGTGGCTCGCATTGTTAGAGCCAGCGGAGGCATTGGGACCGAACGATCCGGCCTTGGCCTTATTCTCCAAGCTAGTGCTCTTGGAGCGCGGGTCTGCTGTCGATAGTTTGCCTGGGCGCATCTCTGCCCTTCGCACGACTCTTGCCCGCCTCGCGATCTCGCCAGCGAGGCGCACCGAAATCGCGACCGCGCAAGCCTTGCTGAGGGCGATGGATGGTTCGGGCAAGCTCGACCAATCAGCGAAGGATTGGCTCGCTCTCATAGACGTGGCGCTTGCGGCGCCTCCAGCCAAGAAGGACAAGCGCCGCGGCTTGTTCAGCCGAATGTTTGCTAGCCGAACGGATACCTGAATCGGAGTTTCTGTTCCGTTGCTACTCGGACCCCCTCCACCGGCGCCACACCGCCGCCGACCGGTAGCCACCAGGGTGGATATAACAATAGCAACCATGGCGGCGACAGCAGCGGTGGTGGTGGTGTCAACAACGCCGGAGATGCGAAAGCGAAGATCGAAGCAGCGCAACAAATCAAGCGCTGACATCCCACTCTTCGACGATGGTCGCGGGCATTACCCAGGGTGCCGGCGGCCCGATCGCAGCAGCCCCAGTCGGCAAGCATACCACGACTGGAGACGGCGGCTTTGCCACACATGATGATGAACGGGCTGAGCGGGGTTATTCGGACCCACTGACCCTATTGGCCAATCTCGAAGATGACATCGTCTTCTGAAACTGACACCTACCCGGCAGATCAATGACGTGACCTGTTGCGAAAGTGCGTTGCGAAGCACCACGTCATCGTCCGCGAGCCAGATCGCCCCGGCCGCCCGGCTGAGCAAGCGTCATTCATCGCGCGAGACGGGCCGGGATTTCGTTGTCGCATCGAGCGTCAGGAAGCGGTCGCGGACGGTGCGGAAGAAGCCGGGCGTCAGGAAGCCGTAGGCGACGGTCGCAGGCTTGGAGTGCGGCACCATGCGCAGGTCGAAGCCCGGCCAGACGAACTCGTTGAACTCGGACAGCACGACCCAGCTCTCGGCTGCATCGAGGCCCGCAGCTCTGGCAACGGCGGCCGGGATCATGAGCGCCTCGACGCCTCGGGTGGGCGGGCTGTGGGTGATCGGCAGCACCAGTACGCGCGGGCCTTGCGGGGCCGGGCCAGGGATGGACAGCACGACCACGGCGGGACGGTCCTTGTCGCCTTCCTCGATCCCGCGCGCCGCATCGTCGGCCCAAAGATAGCTGTAGCGCAGCACGAGACCCGGCAGCGGCTCGGGTAGGCTCATGGCTGGGGCTCAATGCCGGCGGCCAATGCCGCGAGATAGCGGCGCTGTACCGCCTCGTCGGGCACCTCGGCGGCGGCGACCGCCGCGCGCTCGGCCTCGGAGAGGCTGCCGGTCCGGCGCACTTGGCGCAAGGCGGCGGCCATCACCGCATATTGCTCGGCCGAGACGATCACGACATGATCGCGGTCGTGCTTGGTCACGATCACCGGCGCGATCCGCGCCTGATCGATGGTGCGGCCGAGTTGCTTGTGCAGCTCAACCGACGTCACCCTGGTATCGTCACTCATCGCACCCTCCAAAACTGCGGATAGTATCTATTACACCCACTATACGCCTTCTGGTTGCCGATCGCAACAACTACCCCATATCGGACGATGTGCGAAAGTTACAACTTCTGCACACGAAATTTTCGTGAGATACATCAAAGCCTTGCATGTGCGAAAATCGGGTGCGAATATGGGTCATGATTTATGGCTATGCCCGCGTCTCGACCGAAGGACAGGAGCTGACCGCGCAGCGGGAGGCCCTCGCCGCGGCTGGTTGCGCGCGAACCTTTGCCGAGAAGGTCAGCGGCGCGAAAGCCGACCGCCCGCAGCTCGCCCGCCTGCTCGCGGGACTTGCGCCCGGCGACGTGATCATTGTCACCCGGCTTGACCGCCTGGCGCGATCCACGCGCGACCTGCTCACCATCGTTGACACCATCGCCAAGGCCGAGGCGCACTTCCGCTCGCTCGCCGAGCCATGGGCGGACACCACCTCGCCGACCGGGCGCCTATTGCTGACCATGTTCGGCGGCATTGCCGAGTTCGAGCGGCACCTGATCAACGAGCGCACCGCCGAAGGACGACGCCAAGCCCGGCGCAAGGGAAAGCACATGGGCCGCCCGCCGCGCCTGACGCCCGAGGCGCGCGCCGCCGTGCGCCAGCGACTCGAAGCGGGCGAAGCCGGGAAGGCGCTCGCCCGCGAGTACGGAATCCATCACTCCAACATCTACCGACTACGGCAGCGTGACCCATGATCACACTCACCCGCACCGATCCCACGAAGAACCTCGCCCGCTTCTATTCGATCAGCATCGGCCCGGACCTGTTCGGCGGCTACGCCGTCACGCGCGAATGGGGGCGCATCGGTCAGGGAGGCACTGTGCGGCGCGACCCCTACAACGACGAAGCGGCAGCCCATCAGGCCGCCGCCACTATCACTGAGCAGAAGATCAGGCGCGGCTATCGCCAGCCCACCACGTTGGCAACCGTCAACGCCGTGCCAACGAACAGCAGCGCCAACGAGAACACCATCAACCCCTGAACGTAACCGCGATGCTTCAACCGCCAGCTCTCGTTACCTGTCTCGATACATCTTGAGCCAAGGCGCAGGACGCGCCGCCGATGCCTCGAGCGAGGCTCGACGCGGGATCAGCTCGTCAGGTATTTCGCAGCGGCGGCGACGATGATCACCGTGCCGCCGGCGATGAGGCCGCCAACCAGCATCGAGAGTGGATCGAGCAGCGCGCCCGCTGTGGCGTCGATCTCGGTTGCGCTCAATGCGCGGACGTCGGGCTGGCTGGTGGTGCTGGTGAGGCTCGTCATGGTGGTCTCCTGCTGGGTTCGAAGTTTCGACCGTGCGGCTGCTCGTGCCGGCTGAGGACAAAGTACTGCGGGTGCGCGTCACACGATGTGCTGGAGGGCACCGGCCCGGAATTGACTGCATCGCAGGGGCGGGACAGATCGCGGGTCCTCGCGGTTGCGCCGCCGGGCAGCCGGGGCGCCGGCGGGACAGCCTCGCGATGCGCTGCGGCGCCGCGGTCCGGATTTGCAGACGCAAAAGCCCCCGCGTCCGGAGCGGATGCGGGGGTGGGAAGGACTTTAAATGTGCGGTGAGCTGGCCTTTAGCCGGCCGGCGGGATCACCTCGCAACGAGCAAAGAGACGCCGACGCCGACGAGCACGATGGCCGCGCCGACGAGGGCAGAGAACGGGTCGAAGACGGCGCCCGCGGTCGTATCGATCTCGGTGGCGGTCAGCTCGCGGACCTCGGTATTGGTGGTCTGGGTGGTCATGTTGGTCTCCATGTCGGTTCGAAGGCTTCTGGCGCGGGGCCGAGCCCCGCTGTTGGACGTCGGATCGGGCTCCCAGGAGCGCCGACAGCTATCTCGCCGAAAGGGCAACGACGCCGCCGATCGCGACGCCGAGCAAGAAAAGAGTGCCGGCGACAGCGACGGTGAGTGGATCGAAGGCGCCCGCCGTGGCGTCGATCTCAGCGGCGCTCAGGGCGCGGACGTCGGGCTGGCTGGTGGTGCTGGTGAGGCTCGTCATGGTGGTCTCCCTTTCGGCTCGAGGTATCTGCTGTGCGGCTGCTCGTGCCGGCTGAGGACAAAGTACTTCGGGTGCGCCTCACACGATGTGCTGGAGGGCACCGGCCCGGAATTGATTGATTGCATCGCGTAACTGTAGGCGCTTGCACTCATCCGCGCGTGCTCACGATCAGTGAAAACGAAATAGGGCAAGCGCGTCGTGGCCGGCACGCCGTCCATCTATCACTGCGTCCGCAAGGCCGTCGCAGCGGCAGGTTGCCGGACGGCTCCGAGCGTGGCCGTCAAAGGTTCGTTTTCCGGACAGCTGCCCGAGTAGCAGAGGAACAGAACCTCCGATTGGCGCGGGCGCGTGGCTCGTCGCCCCGATCCTTTTGGCGGCTGGTGACACGAGTGTTGGTTGTAGGGTACGCTTGCGTCAGCAGCACCCCAGAACCGGACTCGCTCTGCACGTCGGCGCGAATCCAGCCATGGGCCAGGAGGGACCGAGCGAGATCGTGCGGTCAGCAGGTTGCGCTTCGACCGCTGCTGAGCATTAGCCGACAGCAAGTGTAGGTGGTTGACGAACCTGCTCGTAAGGCTAACCATTAACCTGTCAAGGCTTAGCACGAGGCTATTCAATTTTGCGCGCGATCTTCTGCATGGTGGCATGGCAGGGGAATGGAGTTGAACCGAACAGGAGAATTCAGCTTGTCCGCAAATCAGTTCGAGGAAAGTGTTGCGCGTGAGTTCTATAATGTGTGGAATCTGTTAGGGTTGCTGGCCGGATTGTTGAGTGTTATCAGTCTCGTCCACAAGATGATTGGTGTGGGCCTATATGGCTTCCCGGCTTTGATTTTTCAGTACTACCAGAATCTCCTCGCTCCAATACGGGCAGCATTCTTAATTGTAGCGCCGTTCGATTTGCCATCTTGGTATATAGAGTTGTACCTGCTAGCATTGCTGGGGATGACATCATCGCTCCGCGCCTCGTTCCGAACCAATCCCGCACTTTCTTCGCCTAACGATCAATTGGAAACAAAGATTGAGGAAGCGATCTTTGTTTTCTTCGTGAGCGCCTCGCTAGCTGTTTTGATCTTCCCTGCAATCTATTTGTTGCAAGGCCCTATTATTGTCTTATGGCGCAAGCTATTCAGAAGTCCTGGGACGCCTGAGGAACTCGCCCTTTACCGCGCCAGTGTATATCAGACAAAATCTCTTATTGTTATGGCTGCCGCGGTCGTGGCATTTTTCATCTGGAATTTTCAATCAGCTTAATACCGCAGTGACAGATTGCCGTGCCCGTAGCTGGGAGGCAAAGGCAGAGGGTCGACTTGCTGGTCGTTTTGCTAATATGCTAAACTGGAACCCGACCCGTCGGTCGACTGTCGGCTTTCCTGCTCGTAGCCGTCGAAGTTCAAACTGCGGCCTGCATATTCGGCATTGATAGCACGTGGCCCGCTGTCCCCGTGCCGCTCCCTAAGGCTCAAATCAAAAGCGGACCACGCCGGATGGCGCAAGCATCGCCCACCTGACTTCCGCCTTGGGTCATCTTCGCCAGTCAAGATGCCCCGGCGGCGACGGACGGTCAACACCAGTTAGCCGCCGGTCGAGGAACAAACGAGGTCCAACTTCCGCTTGACCCTAACGAGCGTGAGTAGGATGATCGACGACAACCGGCAAGGATGGGCCAATCGCGTCGATTCGAGCTCGTGCGATATGCAGCTTGCGCTGCGACCGCTGCTGAGTAAGCTAGCGGACACTCAGCGAGGCGTGGGACCGTCGAGGTTGATCCGAAGCGGTCGTAGTGCCGGTGCGCAACAGTCCTTTGGCCGTGCTGCGCACAACGCCATTTGCGCTTCAGTAACTCGCTACTGTTGCATGTCGCACGGGGTCCAGGCCATGGATCCTTACACCAATGAGATGAACAATAAATCATCTCGCCGCCACGCTTTTGCACTCGCTGTTAGAGCATCGTACTCTCGCAGCGGGTGCAAACCAGCAGGAGGAGGACAAGATGTCTGACAACTATGAAATCTCGGATATGCTTGACGGGTATACTCTCATTAAGACCAGTGAATTTGTCGTGACAAGCGGGGAGGGCAACGAAAATTACTTTGAGACGGATAAAGGGCGGATAATCCCGGGCTCGTACGCCGTGGTCATTCAAGTTCGTAAAGGCGAGGTCCAGGTACAGTTTGCTTCCGGTATACCGCGCCAGAACCATACAACAATAGCTGCACCTGTTGTGTCGGTGGGGCATACAAAGATCGTCAAGCAACTGGTGCCGCAAGTAGACTTCGTCTTGATTGCTGCAAATGGCGGTGCTGCCGGGGCCACGTCGAGTGGTACGGTAAGCCTTTTCGGCAAATAACCCACGTCGCGGATGCGCCGCGCATGACAGGTCAAGACTGGCGGCGGAATGAGAGGAGGTTCGCCTTACGCGGGCCTCTTCTTGCCGTTCGCTAGGCATGACCCACGGTGGTGAGAGACCATGGCTTGAAGGTGGAAGGTCGTACCTCGTTTACCGGACAACGCTTCAACAATTCATGTATCGAAGGCATCTCATACAATTCGCGCCAAGCCGATTGACGTGCTGCAAAGATTTGCTGATTTCTCTTCAGGAGATGACCCAAGAAAAAAGGACACGACGTCTGATCATCCGCGCGTTGGTCCGTTCGTTGTTGACCCGTTGTCCCCGTGCCACAGCCTGACGCGAAAATCATAAGCGGACCCGGAGTGGCAGCGCAAGCTCCGTGCTCGCGACTTCGGCTCGGGGTCAAGGGCCGTCGACTTGGGCAACATCGTGCCACGGCCGGTCGACCCCTGCTAGCTGAAAGTCAAGGAACGCTTGGCGAACACGACCAGCGATGCCCTCACCGCCTGGCCGCCTCTTGTCATCGGTCTTGGTCCCGCATTACACGCCCCCTTTCGCCAATGCGAGCGCTGCGGTTGCCAAGTGGTAGGCTTCGCAGTCGTCGGGGACCTCACCGAACCGGCCGTCTATGTCCTCGATGAACGTCTCCAGCGCGTGGACCAGGCCATCGTGCACATTGCAAGCGCGCACGATGAATAGGGCGTTTGCTTCGATGCTGGGCGCGACTCCGTCGCCGAACCCGCCCACGTCGGCGACGATGTATTCCCCTGATTGCACCGTGATGTGACCGGTTTCAGATGCGACCACTTTCCATGGTGTGAATGTGTGATTTGCAATGCTGGTCATGATCCACTGTCCTTTCGCAGTGGTAGCTGACACTGCGTGGGTGTCATGAGGTTCGCCGATGTTTTCGCGCAGCTCGGGATCATCGACAGCCGCGAGATGGCGGATGATGGCTGTGCGTAGCTGGTCGGCTGGAATTGCGGTTCCGATGGGGTCGGTAGCAGTGACGCTGAATGAGAATGCGAACACGTGATTGAACAGGTTGCTCATGATGAAAATTCCTTTCGTTGTGAGCCGTCCCGATGACGACCCCGCACCGAAAGTGGGGGTCTCATCGGACGGCGGCGGCACGCGGAAGGACGGCTTGGGCAATGGCTGGACGCGTCACTCGAGGGCTGCGGCTGTGCTCGTCGCGGGAGCCGAGCGGCGGCAGGTCGAGCATGAGGCGAAGACAGTCGTTGAAGCTCTGCGTGTCGCTGCGTCGCAGGCATTGGATGGCTGCGATGCTGTCGGCCGGAATTGGTACGGCGTGCCAACGCCGGCCATGGCGTCGATCGACGACGGGTGAGCGCGGCAGTGGTTCGCCCTGGCGGGCGAAGATCTGATCGAGGGCGGCAAGGGCCTCGGCATCGATGACGACAGTGTGCAGCATGGTGGGTGCTCGGACGACGGCGCGATAACGCCTGGTGGGGATCGCAAGTCGAGCAGGGCCTGGTCGAGTCCGCCAAGGCCTGTGGATGGAATTTCTGTGGGTGAATCGGAGGACCGGCGCGAGCGTCTACCGTGACGGCAGGCAGGACGTGATGCAGCTCGACTAATCGCTGCGGCGCTGCGCAGTCCAGCTGCCGAGATGGCAGGCGGTCAGTTCCGACTGGTCGCGCGGCGTGAACAGATCCTGATTGACGCGGGCGATGGCTTCCTCGCCGTCCCAGGCATCGACGAGCGAAGTGCGATAGCTGACCTGCCGCCAGGTGACGTGCCAGCGGCCTAGTGTCGGCGGTTCGGTTGCAGCGGTGCCAGCATGGGCTGAGTGCTGATCGGCGCGCGGCAGTGGTTCGGCGAGCTGTTGGCGGCGGAGTGCTGCGATATCGCGCCAGAGATACTGCTTGCCGTCGATCTCGATGGTTGCCGGCCGGCGCCGCGGCGCATTGCGCCCGTAGGCGAGGGCGGCATCGATGACACGCACGATCGCTACCCGGCCGGCGAACTCCGGCGCGGTTGCCAGCGTATCGCGAGCGAGCTCGAGGGCAGCGATGACGATGCTGCCGGCGTTGGCTGCGCCGGCGAGCTCGGGCGGCAGGGTGAGCATGCTGTTGGTCATGCTGCACCTCCAGACTTCAGCCGGAGCCGAAGCTGCTGCGGAGAGGGGTTGCGATAGACCTCGAGCCAGTCGGACCAGACCGCATCGCCCAGGTTGCGGATGCCTCGCTCCAGGTGGGTGTCGCCTGTGGCTGAGTTGCGCACGGCCCGGTGCATCAGCGCCCAGACGACGGCGTCGCCATCGTCCATCTCGAAGCAGTTGTCGAACGAGCGACAATAGGGTCGGGCCAGACCGTCGCGCCCGAATTTCTCGAGGGCGCTTCTGGCGCGCAGGGTTCGAAATCCGAAGCCGTCGTGTTTGGGATATGGATTGCAGCGCCGGCTCATGATTGCACCTCGACGGAAACGTATTCCGCGAAGGCACAGCCGGGACCATCGCGGCCTTCGTCGCCTAGGTCGTTGAGATCCTCGGCCTTGGCGATGGCTTGGTCTTCGGACGCAGCTTTTACGTCGTGATAGTAGCTGCGGTGATCGCTGAACCAGACGCGGTAGGTTTTCAGCTTGGCGCGCTTGCTGCTCATGGTTGCACCTGCGTATCAGCGGTGTCGGGCAACGCGGCATCGAGCAGGTCGATGATTGCCTTCGGCAGATAGCTGCGCGGATCGTCGTAGCCGATGTTGGTTCCGGCCGGGATCTGGTCGACGCCAAGGTGTTTGATCGATCCGATGACGATGTTGTGGCTGCCCCAGCTTTCGGCGGAGGCGTCGTAGCCAGCGGTTCGCAGGGCCTCGACGACTTCATCGGTCATGACGGGGCCGTTGCCGTCGTCAAAGCCGAACTTGTCGAACGCCTCGACCCAGCTCCAGTGCGTGATGATGGTTGGCATGATGGTGTTCCTTTCAGGTTTGCGAGCCGTCCCGATGACGACCCCGCACCGAAAGTGGGGGTCGCATCGGACGGTGAGCCGGAACGGAACCCTTGCTGCCAGGCGCGTCGCGTCACCGCTTGAGGCGGGGCTTCTTGTGCGGTTTGGCGCCTTTGGGCGGCGTCAGCGTGCCGTAGACCTGGTAGAGCTGCAGGGCAGTGCGGGTGATCTGCGCGCGCTCGCTGGTGGCCAGCAGCAGCTTGGAAAGTTTCAGCCGGACGGCGCCTGGAAACTGCGCCATGACGTCGACGTGCGCTTGGGCAAGCGCCTCCTCGATGGCGTCGAGACGTGCGATGCTTTCAGCTGTGATGCGCGTGACGGGATTGACCGGCGTTGGTTGCGGCACGGCCGGCGCTGCATCGACCGACGGGGTCAGATGCCGGGTGAAAGCTGCGTAGGGCAGTTCGCGGCGGGCCTCGGTCATGATGGTGTCCTCGGCGTGCGGCGTCTTGCAGGTGTGGGTTTGCCGGGCCGGTCTGGTTTGCGCTTGGTTGCCACCTCGGCCTGCGCGTCGGCCCATTGGAAGAGATCGCCTTGCGCGCGGCGGTTTTCAGTGCCGAGCCAGTCTTTGCTGCACAGCGCCTTGGCGAGCAGGCCATCGACCAAGCTGACGGGGCCGCCGGCATTGATCAGCTCGGTTGCAGCGATGAAGTGCGAGAGATAGCCGGTTGCGGACAAGGGATGCGGGGTTGTCGGCGTGGCGCTGACGATCTCGATGTGATCCTGACCGAGGCTCAGATAATCGCGGGTGTGCCGGATGCCGAGTTTGTGGGTTTGGCCGGTCAAGGGATGCCGCCAGGTCGTTTCATAGCGGGTGGTGGTCTTGCGTTTGGGCTTGGGTTCAGCGGCGCGGTGCGTTGGCTTCGCTGCGGGCGCCGGTGTCGCTGCGGCGATCCGCTTGGCATCGGCGATCGATGTGGCTCGCACGGCGCGCGAGTGGCCATCGGCTTCGGTGATCAGGAAGACGGGTTTGCCGGCGCCGTAGTAGGCGCCATTGGCATCGTAGCCGTTGGCGTCGAGCTTGATGCGTTGCACGGAGGGCGATGGTTTGCGGCTCATGGCTTCACCATGCGCAGGCGCAGACCGGCGATGCTGGGCTTGCGTGTTGTCATGGCATGCGCCGTGGTCGCGGCGTGCGACGGTTGGCGGGTGCGTTATCCGGCGGACGGTGCGGCGGTTCTGCGTGGCGTTGCTCGTCGACCGCAGCCTGGCGCATCTGGGCGTCGTAGACATCGAGAGCGCGATCGTTGACGGGATCCGCGCCTGGCGGTTGCAGGCCTTTTAGGAAGTCGGCGGCGCGTTCGGCAGCAGCTGCCGCGGTGAAGATGGCTTTCGCATCGGCCTTCATGATTTGCAGCCAATGCGCGAGGTACTGCGCGTGATCGGCGCGCACGTCCTGGCTGACGCCGAGTTCGGCGCAGATCAGCGCGCTGCCGATTTCGGCGATCAGCTCTTCCGCCGCATACTGATGATCACCGAAGCGTTTGCCGAGCTCGCGGTTGAGGCGGCTCGCGTGTGATGTCCAGTGCAAGGCCTCGTGCAGCTTGACGGCGGCATAGGATTCAGCCCGCGACATGGTCTCGGTGCCGGTGAACAGCGCCTCGTCTGGCATGTGGATTTCGTCGCGCGAGGGCACGTAGCAGGCGCGCTCGCCGCCTTCGACGATGGTTGCGCCGGTATTGGCAACGAAGGTTTCGGCGGCCTGGATGCGCTCGAGCGGGCCGAGCGGCGGCGGCGCTTCGGGCAGCGCGAAGTTGTCGACCTGGGCGGCGTTGAAGACGTTGTAGGCTTTGAGATAAAGGCGCCGGCCGTCATCGTCGGCTTTGCCGCTGTCGCTCGGCTCGGTCGCGACCTCGTACTCGCCATACTTGACGATCAGGGACGATTTTTCGCCCTTGCGCACCTGTGCGCCGATTTCCTGCCACTGCGCGTAGGTTGCCCATTGATTGCTGTCGAGCGGGCGGCCTTCGGCCGTGACCTGGGTTTCGGCGGCCCCCCAGAGCATGACGACGTTGATGCCACGATAGTGCTTGCCGGTCAGCGCATTGGTCGGCCGCCAGAGTGCCTGGCCGCTGGTGCGGCGCCAGGGCATTTTGACATCGCCGGGATTGGCCTCGATGGCTGCGACGAGTTTCTGCGTGACCTCGGCATAGAGATCGCGGCGTGGTGTGGATGGTTTTGGCATGGGGTGCGCTCCTTGTTCGGTTGGGGTTCGTTCAACGCTGGCCCCGACCGAACAAGGAGCGGCCCGATGCCGTTTGCGCCTGTGGGCGTCGGCATCGGGGGCTCGCTCGTCGTCTAACGCACCTCTGGTTTTCCGCTGCGCTTGGAAAGATCGATGGCGGGTGTCGCCGGGCGGCTGGCTCCGGCCATGATGTCGATCACGGGCGCGCCGCGCAGTTCGGCTTCCGTGGCCTTGAAGTATTGCTGGCGATAGACGCCTTTGAAGTTGACGGCGACGGCGTAGCGCTGCTGGCCTGGTGCAAGCGCCTTGTCGGCATCGAACTGGCCGACACGTTCGATGCGGCGGCGATCGATGAAGCCTTCATCGCCGATCCTGGTCAGATGGCTGGCGCGCGCGCCGAGGGCTGCGTGCATGGCTGCGGCGGTCTCAGTCACCAGCAAGCCGCTGGATGAGCCGCCATCGACATAGATGACGGCCTTGTTGGCGGAGCCATCACGCTGCTCGAGCGGGCGGATCAAGTGTACCTTGGCGCCTTTGGCAACGGCCGCGCGGCCGTTGTCGATCAGTTCGAAGCGGGCTTGCAGCTCGGGTGCGGCGTTGACGAGTTGTGCAGGTGTCAGATCCGACGTGTAGCGGGTGACGACGCGGCCTTCGGCGTTGGGCTGCTCGTAGGCGATGGTCCAGCGGCGTGAGGCGACGACGCCGTTGTAATCGGGGCGTTTGGCCAGATCCTCGGTGATGCGCTGGTTGTAGTTGTCGCTTTCAGTCTGGTCGACGGCGCGGATGACGGTTGTGCCGTCGAGATCGGCGGACTTGCCGTGCGGCAGAATAACATTGAGAGCCATGGATATAATCTCCTGTGTTTTGAATGAACGGTTGAATAATATTGAACTGCCGCCAAGACAATGCGCGGCGGCGAAACGCTATCAGCGTTTTTTAATTGAAATAATTTCATGTTCGATATTAACCATATAAGATATTGACTCCAAAATCATTTCGGCTGTGTATTTTTTGCTTGACATGGTTTTTTGCTTTCATCGATTTCGGCGTTTTCGATGTTGCCGCCGTCACACGCGGCTGTTGGTCAACAGGGGCTGCGCGCTCTGGAGCGGGGGCGGCATTTCCGTCGGTCGGTCGTCGCTTCGGGCCTTCCCTCGGGGCGCGCAAGCGGGCCCGAAGCGACGACCGACCGGCCAGCCCCCGCTCCGGGGGCCGGCATTTTCAGAGGGAGGGCGGAGCGAGGGCGTGTGTTTCGCCAGCATGGAAACAAGCGTAGGCCGGCGCAGGTCAGGCGCCATGCGGGCGACGCGGTAGGGATCGTGACCCCCTGGGCCGAGACCCGCCTTGCGCCAGCGGGGCTCGGGTCGGGCGCGGATTGCGCCGCGCGCCCGACTAGAGCCCGGTCCCGCGCGGCGACCCGCGGGAACCGTCCATCCGATGACCTGTCGATGGATCACGAACATGGTAGAGAGAGATGAGGGAGAACGACGCTGCATTGGACGGGGAAGGAACTGGTGATGGGATGGTTGCGACATAGCCGGTGGGGCGTAGCGATAGCTGCGACAATGCTAGTTGGCGTGTGCAGTGGCGGTGCAACTGCGCAGCAGCCCAGTGAAGGGGAAATAGCCGTTTCTGCTTGCATGATGCAGATGCTGGAGACGACGGTCCGTATTATGGCGTGCCAACACATCTACAACCGTCAAGCCGTGACGGAAGGAGTTCAATCCGGATTTGTGGAGATAAAAGCACGCAGCGGCCCAGGAGGCATTCGCTATGTCTACGGCAACAAGACGGCGCCTCGTCTGTGCGGGGTGATATTCGTTGGGGATCATGATGGAGATGACGGCGGGCAAGAATTCATGGAAGGGACGTTTGCGGTTCACAGGCGAGCATTGCGCGCGGTGCATGAGAGCAGTTTAAAAGAACTATCAGTCGTCGTTGGAGAGAAAGTCGGGCAGATGATGGCGTCGGCTGAGAAAAATCCGCCGCTTGGCGATTTGAAATTTGAGACGGAATTCTTCGCTCACACTGCAGGCATGGTGTTGGCAGGTGTTGGCGAGGCGGCACAGAACCCCGCGCTAAAGGGGGTGCCTCACTCCTGGGATGAGGAGACGTGCACGGCGACGATTGGAACGCATAAAATTGTCCTGCCGTTCGCTGTTGGTCCTGATACGCGGGTATTGGCGTTGACAAGCAAAACGGTTGCCGGATTTTACGCAAAGTATTCCGCTTGGATGGACCAGGAGTTCGAGACGATATCCGCGAAGAAATGATTGGCTATCTACCTGACCTTCTTAAACGCCGCGATCTCGAGCGAGGATTCAAGCGAGAGCCGGAACCCGCCGATGTCTTTACCAGCGGCGGGGATGAGCCAGATTTGAGTGTGACGGTGCGCAGGCGGGCCTGAGAGGAATTCCGCCGGCAAGATCGTTATTGGCAGCTGATAGAAGCCGTTGACCTTTGCCGGCAAGGGCACACGGGTTTGATCGTCGCCAACGCTGTAGGCGACAAAAGTCTTGGCGGTCTCGATCAGCAGCATGGGTTTGTCGGCGACGTCGTAGTAGAGCGTATCACCATCGGTGATGCGCCGCACCAGTAGCCGATTGCCGGTGACCCGGCTGGCGATCGTCCCGTTCGGCGGCACTTTTCCGGCTTGCGATGGAAATATCGGATCGACGTCGACAAGCGGCAGCCCGTTGGGTCCCTTCTTGGCCTTCTCAAAGCGATCCATGTAGGCCGCACGCCTGTCGCGGACGTTCGCGTCCATCGGCGACGTCGGCGCCGGGATGATGTCTGGAGCCTGCTTGTAGGCCCAGATATTGAGATCGCGGCCAAAGAAGTAATAGACGAGCGGCAAGGCCAGTAGCGGCAGCGCCAGGCGCCAGTGCGATCTGGGCGGCACCGGAGACGGCCGCGCGGCAGTGTAGGTCGGCTCCGGCGGCAATCGTTTCGGTGTCGTCATCTGGACTGTCCCTGGTTGCCGCGTGCTTGGTCCTGCGCTTACGCTTATCGCCCGAGGCCATCATTGCCGCGGGACGGGTCCGTGCTGTTGCGGGCGCGGTTGGCGCGGGCTTCCGTGGCTTCGGAGTGGCTGTCGGTCGCCTCGCGCTCGATGGCGGCAAGCGACAAGCCACGGTCGCTGGTTTCAGCGGCGGCGTCGAACATCTCGGGCCGCAGCTGCAAGGTCGGCTCTGCTCGTTCGGTAAAATAGGCGGCAGCACTGATTTGCTGTGCCTCGGCAGCGCGGCTGGCCGTGTCGATCATGACGGCATCGAGGTAGGCGTCTTGGGCTGTCGCAGCCTCGTAGGCGGCCGCATCGATCAGGATGGGCGATAGCCCCGGACGATCGCCGCCCTCGGCCGTATCGCCGGCGCCAGCCGATGGGGCGGTGGCGGCAGCGATCAGTGCCGGCGAGAGGGAAGCGGTCGGCTCGGCATCGGCGCTGGCAACCGGATCGTTGGTCTGCGGCTCGGGCGCCGGTGTTGGCTGCGGGTTGCCCGAAGGCTGCGGCCCGCGGCCGTCCGGGCGATTATCGTTGCTTTGCGCGTCGCGCAGATCTTCGACGATGCTGTCGGTGCGGGTATCGGTCAGATGCTGGAAGCTCGACCGGTCGTCGACCGGAAACGACGGCGGCACAAGACCGGCGTTGTCGTTGATCGGATGGATGAGGGGATCGCGGACAGGGGTTGCCGACCAATCGGTGTCACGCGCTTCTGAAACACTCCACATGCCAGCTTCCGGCACTGCCATATCGTAGCGCTCGACGCCATCGCGCGCCCGGGTGACGGCGGCGTCGGCGGATGTGGCGGGCAGCAGCGCCGTCAACGTTTCGACGCGCGTCCGCTCCACGGCAAAGGCCTGCTCGCCGGGCCGCGGTGTTGGATCTTGGCTGAGGCCGTCAGGTTCGGAATCGTCGAAGGCGTCGGTGATGTCGGTAACGCGGGCGCCAGCAGCCTGCCGCTCGGCCGCGACATCGGCGGCGGTCGCAGGAGCAGCGCGCCAGTCGGACAGCTCGGAGCTGGTGATGGTCCAAGCGGTATCGACGGACGCCTCGTCGCCGCGGTGCGCGCGTGCAATCGCCTGCTGCGGATCGGCGGCATAGGCCGTCGTTGTCATGGTTTCGCTACGCGTGAACGACACGGCGTAAGTAGTCAGCGCCGGTTCGGCAGTCTGCGGGCGATCAATGTGCTCGGGCGCCGGCGCCATCTGCTCATTCAGATCAGCGACGACGCCCTGCAGCTGCGAGAGAACCTCCTGGCCCTGATTCTGGTTGTAGGCGGCAATGCGATCGACGACGGCGCTGGCGAGCTCGGGCTCGGACAGGGAACTCAAAGTCGGTCGATCATCATCGAGAGAACCGTCCGAGACGGCAGCGTCGTAGCGCGCGAACGTCGCACGGTTCGCCGGTGTTGGATCTTCGAGGCAGCGCATGGCCGCGTGGGCATGCTGGAAACCTTCGAAGACTTCGGTGCGAACATCCCCCAGTGCCCCGACGCTATCGGGATCGAGGGACCCACTGGCTGGGTAGTCGGCGACGCGGTCGCTGGCTTCTACGGCGGTACGGTTGGCGCCCTGCCAGACGGCGAAGTTGGCGCGGGCGGCATCGAGCGCCGATTGCTCCAGGTCATCGATGGCTTTGTGGTCGGCCTTGAGATCGGCGAAGCGGGCGCTGTTGGCTGGCAGCTGGTCCGGCAGGTCGGCCGGCGGCGGCTCAGTCTGCAGGATCGCCGTGACGGCGGGCGTAGCCTCTCTGGTTGCGCCGGCGGTCGGCTCGGAGACGGCGCGGGTGGTGAGATCGTCCGCTGCCGCCTGCGCCATGCTGAGGAGCTGCTCGGGCGTTGCCGGCGGCGGGCCGACGGCGATGGTGGCTGGTTCGGCAGCCGGCAGAGGAACCATCGGAGGCACGGCAGCCTCTGCCTCCGGCTTTGCGGTGAGAGACGCTTTCTCCTGGGAGATACGCTCGGCGCTGTCGGCAGCCTGCAGGGCTGACAGCTGCTCCGTCGGGTGCGCTGGATTGTTCAGCGCCGCCGCCGCGAAGCGGGCGTTTTGCGCCAGCAAAGCATTGGTGCGGGCGTTGAATTCGATCTCGGCGCGCTCGGGCGGCGTGACGGGGGCGGCCTGGGCATTGATTTCGTCCTTGGCCCGGCCGTCGCGCATGGTGCCAGCGATCGCCGCTTTGTGCGCATCGGCGGGTTGCACCGGGCTCTGAGGCGATGGAACGGGCGGCGGTGGCACCGGCTGTGGTGGGTCGATGACGGGCGCAGTCGTTCCCGGCGGCAACAGCCCGAGGGTGTCGTTGGCTGGATCAGGGCGCTCGGATGCCGGATCGGCGGGTTCGTTGGGAAAGGCAAAGCGGCGATAAAGCCGTTTCAGTCGCGGGAATAATCCAGAGGTGTCGTCGTCGGCCATGCCATAGGCTTCCGGCTGCGTTGCGCACGCCGGCAGCTTAGCATGGGGCTAGCCCTGTGTCGGCTTCTGGGCGGGAGGCTTGGCCGGCAGGCGGTAGGGATCGACGAATTTCACAGCGCCCGTCAGGCGGCGCAGATCACGATTGAAGGCTTCGAGCCACGGCAGCGAGTGTTTTCTGAGCGCATCGGTCAGTAGGTCCAGATCGCGGTCGCGATCCTTGGCCCAGGCGTGTTGGACAGCGAGATCATGAGACAGCGCTTGCACCTTTTTGACGAGCCAGTCGATAGTTGCTGTGTTTGACGGCGGTGCGGGTTGTAGAGGCTGGGTGATTGCCGGCGCCGCTTCGCGGTTGCGCAGGCGATGTTCGAGGCGGCTGTTCTCGAGCTGCAGCTGCTCGATGGCCCGTCGTTGCACGGTGAGCTCGCGCCTGAGGTCCCGGATGTCGCCAGCAAGCGTGTGCAGCGGGTCGGTATCGTTGGCTGGGTGCAGGGATCGGGTCATGCAAATCCTTTGGTCAATATAATCGTCAGCATACACGATTTTTCACTGAAATTGAACAGAAAAAAGCGGACGTCTGCTGCCGCCAGGCCAGGTGGATCGGCTGGTCAGCTTGTGCTGTGCGACGGGTTGGCAGCGGGGGCAGGTTTACGTTTGAAGACCAGGCGGACGCCGGCTGGACGTGTCAGGCGATGGGCTGCGGCATGAAACAACACGCGGCGCCAGGCGCGGGCGATGGTGTGCTCGAACCGGTCGGTGGCATCGAGTGGTTCGGGCGGCTGGTGTGCCGCCGCCGGCATGACAGCCCATTTCGAGCGCAGCGCCATGCGTTGCCGGCGATGCTTATCGGAGAGGAGACGCCGCGACGCCGTGCGCTGCGCTTGCAGGGTTGGCGCCAGTTCGGCGACACGGGCGCCGATCGCTGCGTCTTCCTCGGCCTTCAAGACAGCGACTTTGGCCAGAAAATCCGGCGCGTCGCGATTGGCCATCAGGATCGCCCACTGGTAGCCAAAGCGACTGGCGACGTCGGCGCGCGCGCGCTGTGTCAACGCGCCGCCGAGCGTGGCCGAGGTCGCTTTCCATTGCGCGATTTCGGCAAGATGCGTTGCGCGTAGCAACTGCTGCTCGGCCTTGTGCCGCGGCCGCAGTGCCGGTTGCCGCTGGCGGTTCTGAGTGTTGGGTTGCTTGGGCGCTTGGGTTTCAGGGGATCGTGCGCGCGGCCCGGCCGACGGTCCCGTTATCGGTCCCGCCCGCCGCCTCGATCGCGAGCCTTGGCGGCGGCGGCATTGAGCTCGTCGCTGTCGCGCTTTTTCTCCTCCGGCGAGCGCGTATCGAATTCAGCCATGCGCTGCAGCCGGTCGGTTGTTTCTGCGGAGGCGGCAGGGCTGGGCTTCGGCGCCCCCTCCCCGCCCCTGGCCGTCGCGCGGTCCTGGTCGGCCCGTTCGGCCCGTCGCCGCAAGGTGGCGAGATCGGCGGCTTGCATGTTGGCCATGCTGCCGGAGCGCGTCATGCGGGCGGACGCGAGCAGCAGGTCGATATGCGCTTGCGACTGCGCCAGGCTTTGCCGTTGGGCGACGAATTTCGGCGGCAGGTTGTCGTTCGACGGCGCCTTGTGGTCGATCGGGGCTGCGTTTTCGTTGGCGGTTTTCAGCTGCGCCATCAGCTGGTTCGGGTCCTGCGCCGAAGGCATCGGCCGTGGCCCGTTGAGCAGCTGATTAAGACGGGCGAGATCGATCGGCTCGCCGCGTTCGCGCTGTTGATCGATCTGGCGGAGTTCATGCCGTTCGCCCTGCTGGCGCTCTTTCATGCCGACATACGTGGCCGCACGACTGTCGAAGGCGGCCTCACAGGCGGCCTGCTGGCGCTCGATCCGGGCGGCCCGTTGCGCCGCGACGATCGCGGCGCGTTGTTCGGCGATGGCGCTGTTAGCGAGCTTGACCGGATCGAACGAGGCTTGCTCTGGACCCGAAGCCGGCGCGGTGCCGGCGAGCGCCTGCCACGCCTCGCCGAATTTGCCGCTGCGGGCGAGTTCGCGCGCCTGGCCACTGTTCTGCAGCGCCAGCTCGCGGGCTTGGGCGGTGAGCATCTTCGCGTTTGTGTAGTGCTCCTTCCATTGTGGCCGGAATTCCCGGCGAACCTCGAGATAGGCCTGCTGGCGGGCGGCCCGCAGATCGGTTTTGGCGGTTGCGAAGAAGGCTTCGCGTTCGCTCGACTGTTGGCTGTGCAGCAGATCGCGCTCGGTCTTGTCGTGGGCTGCGAGTTCGATGCTGGCGGCAACGAATGGCGCTTCCTGCGCTCTGCCCTCTTTCTCGACTGTGTTGGGCACGGTGAGCTCGCGCTTGGGAATGGCCTCGGCGGCGTAGTCGCGGGTTGGGCGGATCTCACAGAGGATGCGGCCGTTCTCGCGCTCGTAGGCCAGCGCCCAGACTTGGCTGCGGATTTTCTCGCGGTAGTCGTCGAGCGTGCGCCCGGTCAGGGGATGCACGCGGTTGATGATCACATGCACGTGGGGGTGGGCCGTGTCGGTGTGCGCCACATAGAGCGCCTGGTGCTCCGACCAGCCCATGTGCGCCAGATACTGATCGGCGGCCTCGATCATCTGCTCCTTGGAGGGGCTTTCGTCGGGATGCCAGGCCAGCGACAGGGTCTTCACCGGCTCGACGGTCTTGCGCCCGGTCAGTTTGATGCCGGCGTTGGCCTTGAGCTGTTGCTGGGTGTCGGAGGTGCGCCACATCTCGTCGATGGCGGCGTCCGGCGTGTCGGCGATCGTGTTGCGCGTCAGCGTCCAGGCGACCCGGTCGGAGCTGGTTGGATTGACGCGTTCGCCGTTGGCGTCGCTGTAGGGCTTGTCATGCAGGTAGTAGGCGCCGGCACCGCGGAAGCTGGCGCCGTTGCCGGCGATGTCAGGCACCATCTGTGCCGCCTTTCGGGGGCTCTGTCTTTGACTTCGCCGGAGGCGTCAGCAGGGCCCGGATGGCCTCGAGCACGGCGTACAATTCCGGCGGCGGCAGCGCCATGTCCTGCCGGTGCATGCGATGCGCGATCTGGTTGAGGTTGACGCCCTGGTGGTGCAGCTCGTCGTACAGTGGCCGCAGGTGCGACAGCCGGTCAGCATCGAAGGGCGGCAGCGGCGCCCTCCCCTCCCCTGTGCCGGACCGTTTGCGGCCGCCGGCGGAGGCGGCCGCGGCCTTGGCGGCGGCTTTGCGGTCCATGGCCCGGCCCCGCGTCCATTCCGACCAGGTGAGCCCGGCAGCAGCCGCCGCTTCCTCGCTGGCGAGCAGCTCGGCGGGGGTAAAGCGCAGCGTTTTGCGCACGCTGCGCGGATCGTCGATGGTCTTGCGGCCCAAGGCGACAGCTCCCTCAATATCTGGCCGGCCTGAGGCAAATGCGTCCCCGGTCGGCGGTGGCTTGGCCAGCCGGAGAAAATTCCGGCCGGGTGGGAAGCTCTGGCAGCTCAAAGGTTGTACTTGCACCAACGAGTTGCATACGCACGCGCTGCCGAGCTTCAGCCTCCGCGCCGGTACGGCGCGGGGTGGCCCCCGGCAGGGCAAGCTTTTGTCGTCAGACAAAAACCCAGCTTGCTCCCCGACCTCAAGCTACCACGAAACCTTTAACGTGCCCTTGCAACTTACGGTGAACACACCGTTAACGAAGGTTAAGAACAGCGGTGCGCCTGCGGCGCTCATTTTTGTTGGTGGGGGCTCATTGCCGCCCCCAGGGGCCAAGGGGCCCCTCCCCGCTAGGATATTGCGGGAAGAGCATGGGTGTGGAAGTCCAGGCAGGCAGTGGCAACCGGGGGGATGCGCGCGATGACTGATTTCTGGGGTGACCTCGATCGGGAGCTGCATCGCGGTGTTCGCGGCCGCCAGGGCTCGGTGCCCGAGACCTTCTGGATGGATCCGACCGAGCTTGCGACCGAGACGGACCGGCATGGCCGGCTGCGCTGGCACTATGACCGCAAGCGCGTGTTGCTGGGCTACGGCCGCAACACCGACGGCCGTCCGTTCGGGGTGGGGTTCGAGGACGACCGGGGGATTTTGACGGTCGCGGGCAGTCGTGTCGGCAAGGGCCGCTCGCTTTTGGTTCCGAACCTGTTGTTGGCGGAAAACAGCGCCATCGTGCTCGATCCCAAGGGCGAGCTGGCGGCGATCACGGCCCGGCGTCGCGCCGAGATGGGCCAGCGGGTGTTCATCATCGATCCGTTCGGGGTGTCCAAGGCGCATGAGAGCCCGCACCTCCAGCGATTTCTGGCGAGCTACAATCCGCTGTTGGCCATCGATGTGCGCAAGGAAAGCTGCACGGAAGACGCGGCCATGATTGCCGACGCCATCATTCAGGTGCCGAGCAAAGGCGAGACCCATTGGGCGGAATCAGCCAAGGCCTTTCTGGCGGCTTTGATCCTGCTCGTCTGCGGCACCGCCGATGTCAAACAGCGCCATTTCGGCACGGTTCGCAGTCTGATGTCGGGGACGGACCGGGGCACGATCGAATGGGGCAACAAGAACGATATTCCGCGCGATAGCGCCCTCTACGCCATGATGCGCTCGATGCCGACCTTGGCTTTCGAGCAGGTGGCGCGCGCCGGCGGCCAGATGCTGGATATCGACAGCCGTGAGCGCGGCTCGATCCTCTCGACCATGCGCACCCAGTGCGCCTTCATGGACAACCTGATCTTGCAGCGCGTCATGACGACGTCGAGCTTTGCGCTCTCGGATCTGAAGACCGGCATCGTCGATGCGGCCGGCAAGCGGCAGGGGGTGACGGTCTATCTCTGCCTCCCCGCCTCTGCCATGGCGACCTATGGGCGCTGGCTTCGCCTGATGATCAACCTGGCGCTGGTGGCTTTCGAGCGCACCCCTATGCCGGATCCGCGGCCGTTGCCGACGCTGTTCATTCTGGAGGAGCTTTGCACCACGATCGGCTATTCGCGCCAGCTCGAGGCCGCCGCCGGTCTGATGGGTGGCTATGGGGTCCGGCTCTGGTCGGTGATCCAGGACCTGTCGCAGTTGAAGCATCACTATGAGGGCTCGTGGGAGACCTTTGTCGGCAACGCCGGCACCATGACGGCGTTCGGCAATTCCGACATGATGACGTTGGAATACATCTCGAAGAAGCTCGGCAACACCGGTTTGCTGGTGGAGACCCCGAGCGGCGCCACGTCGACAGCCAAGCTCGCCGGTCAGCGCGAGCAATCCGAGCAGCTGCGCGAGAGCGCATTGCTGCCCCCGGTCGAGATCGAGCAGAAGTTCAATCGTGAGAGCAATCGCATTTTGATCATGCCGGCGGGCAAGCAGCCCTTCATCCTGCGGCGCGCCAATTACACGGATGAGGATTCCGTGTTCGTGCGCGAGCGCATGTTTGATGGCCACACCATCTGAGCGGATCGGCCTCGGCGCTCAATCGTAGAGGTAGGGCGGCTGCTCGAGGTCGGCGGCGGCCCAGGGCTTGGCGCAGACCACATAGGCGAAGCGGTTGACGAAGCGGTAGCCTGGCACCGCGTAGAGATGGCCGTCCTCGTCGATGACGGTCCAGACATGCTCGGCTTGGATGTCCGTGGGGAGTTGGCGCAGGGGTACGAGCACTTCGCTGCCTTCGAGGTTCATGTGGGGCTGGAACCGGCGCTGGAACGTGGACCAGGCGCCGCAGCGGGAGCGTTGTTTGGGAACGGGTTTTGTCATGGCATCTCCTGAAAGAAGGCCGGCGGCCCGGATGGGCCGCCGGAGGTGAGTTACCTGTTAGGCCTCGGTTTTTTCCTTGCGCAGGAAGAGCTTCAGCCGGTCGCCGGCAGCCAGCACCAGCGGCACGTCGATCGAGAGAGAGAAGCTGTCGCCTTTTTGCGCCCAGGCCGCACCGATGCGGGTGTTCTGGTCGTCTTTGCCGTCACCGCGTGCGCGTGAGTAGTAGAGATCGTGCGTTGGTTTTTTTGCGTCTGACATGGTTGGTATCCTTATGTTTGGTGTTGATCCGGCTCTCGACATCGAGCGCCTTGATGCTGATCGAATTGCCATGCGGCGACTGCCCAGAACCGCGCCCCCACCCTTGTCGTGACAAGGGGGGCGCGGCGGCCTGCGCAGCAGAGTCCGTCCCCGGCTCGCCGGGGATGACGGGCGAAGGCGACGTATGGCATCGTTCAGCAGCTTAATGGCCCTCGTTGTCGGAGAGCCCATCGAAACCGAAATAAAATAACACCGTTGTCGGAATAAATAAAGTCCGCAGATACTATACGCAATATGCCATGCGGGTCGGCGGAGATAACCTCAGCGCCGTGACGATGCGGCGAGCGCTATAATGAGCGATGGGTTCCATATAATGAATGACTTCCGCTATCTGGATATTGCCGGCAGCGGTACCATGCGCTAAACTGGTCGGGCCTTTATGGGTGGGAACCCCTCTGGAGGTGAAGGGCATGCGCCGGGCTGTTCGTTTGAATTCGACGCGATGTCGAAAGCGGATGACCGGGCCCGGTGTAGGTCGGACGGCTTGGGTTCGGGCGAGGTGTCGCTCACCCAGGCCGTTGTCGTCTTGGGATGGCGCCAGCCGGCTGCACCGGCGGTTCGGGTCGCCCATCATCGACATATCACCACTTGTGGACTGACGACATTGGGTGACATGGCGACGAGCAGGGGGAATTTTCCAGTAAAATCAATGATGGCCATAGATGGGCCTTTGGCTGCCGCCTGGAGCTGGAACTGACGGCGCGGCCATGGACGTAGCCAACGGGTGGCGAACGCCTCTCCTGCCCCGTAAAAATCGCCGGAATTCGACCACTGGCTGCTGGCTTCAGGTCGACGGTCCGACCCTCGCTGCAGCGGCGGTATCATCGAAGCCATGTCGACATGGTGACGAGCCACAAAACAACATGTGTCGATATGGCGTCATGTCGATGAATGGGGGTTTCTTTGCCGATTGAGAAGGCAGTATTGCCGAACTCATACGCTGAAGACATCTGCTTCGACCGTGCAAGAGGGCGATCTGAAAACTGGACCGTAGAAGCGCAATTCCAGATCGTCATGACGGCCGCCGAGGTCATGGCCCCGCTTTTTACAATTCCATATCCCAGCACTATAGGAAAAAAATATTATAGGAACTGATAGAGGTTTCTATAATGTCCGCCCCCATTCGGTCGTCTGCTGCGCCCGTGATCGGTCGTGGACAGGACGGGCTGGCGCCCCCAAAGGGTCGTGGATGAAAGCACCCCGCCCCCGAACCGTCGTGGACGACAAACATCAGACGAAACAATGCGTTGAGGACGACCACTTGGGGGCGATACCGGGTTGGGCGCGGATCAGCGGCGGCGGCGGCGTCAGGTGCGGGAGCTGTCGGCGCGGGCCAGCATGCGGCGGGGTCGGCCGACGGCATAGGGGATCGGCGGCGGCGAATGGTAGAGTTCGAGGCCGGCGGCCCCCACCTCGAGGCGCATGGCGGGGTAGACGCATTTGACGGCGCGCAGCGCGGCGAGGAAGGTTTCGCGGAATTTGCGGATGCGGGTGAAACCCTGTCCGAACTGGTGCTTGAGGGCGGCCCAGCTGACGGCATCGGGTCTGCTGGTGCCGACCCGGTGCAGGCGTTGCGCGGCCCATGTATAGACATCGAGCGCCATGGCCGAATGGCCGAGGGCTGCGATGGCGCGTTGGTCGAGCGGCACGGCAAAGTCGAGGGCGGATTCGAAATAGGCGGCACCGAGCTGCACGGTGCGCGGCCAGAGCACGCGCTGCTTGTCGTCTTTTTCGCACCACAGATTGAAGGCCGAGACGAAGGTTCCCTTGTGGGTCTCGGCGATGCTGTCGCGGGCGAGCCCCATGCGGAAATCGGCGGCTGCCAGCATGGCGATCTGCTCTTTGACGACGCGGAAGGTCTGCCCCTTGTTGTCGTAGTCCATCAGGCGGATGAAGCTGGCGAGGCTGCGTTCGATGTCGATCAGCGGTTGCTGCTGCAGGATCGCCTGGGTGGTCAGGTAGGCCAGGATCTGGCGCGGCTTCGGCCCGAACGGCAGTCCCATCTGCACCCAATGGCCGCTCGGGTGGAAGGCGCGGCCGGCGGTCAGGGACAGGTGGACGAAGCCGTTCGAGCGCTCCCAGGTCAGGATGCCGGCGGCGGGCCGCCGATAGGGCAGACAGGTCTGGCAGAGCACCGAATGCTGGTAGGCGGTCGGCAGCAGGGCCGGCTCGGCGGCGATGGTCACGGCGGCCTCGATCAGGCGGCGGCTGGCGGCGCCGAGCGTCCTGCCCGTGGCCGGTTGCGGCTCCGGCGGCGGCAACAGCACCGCCCCGGCGGCCACGGCCTGCGTCAGTTGCCGTTGCAATCCAGCCAGGGGCCTGGCTGCCTGATCGGCGTGGACTTTGGGCCGGCGGCGGACGGGCTGGCTCATGGCGTCCTGGCTCATGGGGTCAGGGGCGGCAGGCCGAGCTTTTCTTCCAGCGCCTCGATGGCGTGCTCGATGGTGACGTTGTCGCCGGAGCGACGGCGTGTGGTTTGCCGTAGATGCAGGGTGAGGCGGTCGAGGCGCCAGCCGTAGGCATCGCTGAGCTTGGTGTGGATGACGCGGGTGCGTGACGGCGCCTTGAGCTTGAGGC
>Ga0247836_1002673_pt1 | contig 25363 bp, 16 predicted proteins | sample LaCruzMarch2015__4_FD_187116 | JGI IMG/M metagenome (GOLD analysis project Ga0247836, IMG submission 187116) | Freshwater microbial communities from meromictic Lake La Cruz, Castile-La Mancha, Spain - LaCruzMarch2015_14m | ecosystem: Environmental > Aquatic > Freshwater > Lake | place: Spain... | reverse complement strand
GCCCCGTGCCGGCTTTCAGCATGCCGATGGGTGCGCTCGAGCTGCGCGTCGACCGCTTCCTGCCCGCCGACGCCCTCGAGGTGGCCACGCTGCCGCTGCCCTTTGCGAAGGAGAAGGCGGCGTCGGCGAAGCGGCGGGCGGCACGGGTGAGGCTCACCGTCGACGGTGTGGCAGAGGAATTCTGGCTCGCCGGGCTGCCGATTCAGCCCGCGCAGGCGAGCCTCGGGCCTCCCGGCCCGACGGAGCGACGCACGGTGGAAGGGCGGTCGCGCGCGGTGAGCGTGATGCTCGTGCCTGACGCCGTCGATATCGGCTTCGACGTGAAGCTCGACAACTTCGAACGCCGGCTCGATCCGGGCACGAGCCAGGCGTCGCACTTCTCGAGTGTGGTGGAATTTCTCAATGCCTCTGGATCACCGCTGGTGAAACGCCCGGTGACGATCACGATGAACGCGCCGGTCGATTTTTCCGACCCGGCCACGGGCCGCTCCTACCGTCTGTTTCAGGAGAGCTTCATGGGCCCGTGGCTGCCGGGCGACGAACTCTTCGAACAGTTCACCAAGGGCCGGAAGGACCCTCCCGATCGGCTCGAGGCATCGGTGCTTACCGTCAACTACGACCCCGGCCGCGGCGTCAAGTATCTTGGGAGCAGCCTGATCGTGATCGGCATCTTCACGATGTTTTACATGCGTGCCTATTTCTTCGGCCCCCGCCGCCAGCCTGGAGTGACCTGATGGCCCCGCTCATTCGCACGACGTCGTGCCTCGCAGTGCTTGCCTGGGGGCTCTTTGCGGCCGCCCCGTCGCTCTCCGCCGCGGAGCCGCCGACGCCGGGGCTGCATGCGGCCCTCGCGGCATGGCGGGAAATTCCCGTGCTCGAAGACGGCCGGATCATGCCGCTCGACACGTTCGCCCGGCGGCATGTCGAGATGATCACCAACACGCAGGCGCCAAAGCTGGCGACCGGCCCCCGCGAGGCCGTCGTGCGCTGGCAGGCCGATGAACTGCTGCTCGACTGGCTCGCCCGGCCGCAGGCGTGGGAAGACGTGCCGTTTTTGATCGCCGAGCACGAGGAGGTGCGAAAGCTTCTCGGCCTGCCCGTCTTCGACACGACGGGAGGAGAGATGCGGCGGCTCAAATATGCCGCCCCGTCGGACGTCGCCGACAGCGAACCGCTGCGCGCGCGGCTCGTGGAGATTGACGAGCGGCGGCGGGCGGCACGTGCCGACGGAGGCCAGTTCGCGCTCGAGGGTGTCGACGCGAAGATTGACCAACTCTGGCGGGCCTATGTCGCCTGGCGACAACTGACGTTTCGCGCGGCCGACGACTCGATCGGGCGCTCGCGCTTCGTGCAGCTCTTCGAACAGGCTGCCGGGGCCTGGCGGAAGCTCAGGACCCAGCTCGCCGCGGCGGAAAGCCAGGCGAGCGGCGAGGACATCGACAGGGCGTTGCTCGATTTGGCTGAAGCGCTCGGAGAGTCGACGCGGTTCGCGACGGCCGCTGTGGCCCCGAAGCTCACAGCCGTGCAAACGGCCGTGGCGGCGCTCGCCGGCGAGACCGGCTCGTTGCCCGCCGCCGTCCAGCGCGGTGCCCGCCGGTTTGCCGACCGCGTGGCTGTGCTCGGCGAATCGCTCTACGACAATGGCGGTGGCATGCTCGTCGTGCCGGCGGTTCGTGCCGCGCCGCTCGAGGCCGAACGCGATGCCGAAGACGACATGCCGCCCTGGGTGGCGCTCTCGACCTTGCTCGACGCGCCGGTGCCGCTGCTGGCCGGGCTGCCAACCGATCGCGTGGCCTCCGTGCGGGCGAGTTTCGGCGGGCTCGTGCAGGCAGTGGGCACGCAAGCCACCACCGCGACGCGGAGTGGCGCCGCTGCCGAGGCGGCGGGCCGTCTGGCTACCGACCTTCGCCACCTCGGCGAGACGGTCGAGCCGCTGCGCCGGCAACTACCCGTGGAGCGGATCGACGCCGACCTGCTCCGCTACACCGCCTACCCTGCGGCCGGCAGCACGCGACGCGAGGTCTCCTACAACGACAGCGATCCGTTTCGGATGTCGTGGGTGGCGAGCCTGCTCGCGTTGTTCGCCTTCGCGGTCGCGGTCGGCCGCGCCCGCACCCCGATGTTCTGGCTCGGTGTCGGGCTCCTCGTGTTCGAACTGGCCTGGACGGCTGCGGCGTTTGCCTCGCGCGTGGCGATCACCGGCTGGGCGCCAGTCACGAACATGTATGAGACGGTGATCTACGTACCCTTCTTTCTCGCGCTGTTGGGCCTCTGTTTTCTCCTCGCGCCTGCCTGCGCACGCGGCGTCGGCCAGGCCTGGCGGATGACGGCCCTGCCCGCGCCCGTGGGGACGTCGATCCCAGGTGAGCAGGGCACGGGGATCGCCAATTGGATCGCCCTTCTGCCCCGCATCGCGGTGTCGGCGCTCGTGCTCTGGGTGCTCGCGCTCGCCCCGTATGCCGCGGGCGGTCGCACGATCATCAACCTGCTGCCGCAGACCGACGTCGACCGGTCGATTCCCAACCTCAACAACCTCGTCGTGTGGGTGGTCGGCCTGTCGATGCTGGCGCCGGCCGTGTGGTATCTGCCGCGCGTGGCCCTGACGGCCATCGCGTCGCTCGTGACAGTGCCGCGGTCGTGGAGCGGCGGACATCTGGCGGCCATGCTGCCCGAGGTCTATGGCCGCAAATCGTTTGGCCTCGTGGTCACGGCGGTGGCCTTCGCGGGCACGTTCATCGCCTGGTTCTTTCCGATTCCCGGCAAGGCATTCAGCCCGCTCCAGCCGGTGTTGCGCGACAACTTCTGGCTGACGATCCACGTGCTCACGATCGTGTCGAGCTATGCGGCCGGGGCGCTGGCGTGGGGGCTCGGGCTCCTGTCGCTCGGCTACTACCTGCTCGGCCGCTACCGCCCCGGCAGCGCGGGCCGGCCGAGCCAGCCACCGGAGGCCTGCGCGGAGCTCGCGGGCTTCATCTACAAGGCGATGCAGGTCGCCGTGATGCTGCTCGCCGCCGGCACGATCCTTGGCGGCTTGTGGGCCGACGTGTCATGGGGCCGCTTCTGGGGCTGGGATCCCAAGGAGGTCTGGGCGCTCGTTTCGCTGCTCGCGTATCTCGTCGTGCTCCACGGCCGGTATGCCGGCTGGATCGGCAACTTCGGCCTGGCCGCCGGGGCGGTCGTCGGCGCGGCGGTGATCGGCATGTCGTGGTATGGCGTCAACTTCCTGCTCGGGGCCGGGCTGCACTCCTACGGATTCGGTCAGGGAGGACAGACGGAGTTTTTCATGTTCCTGCTCCTGAATGTGGCGCTGCTGGCCGCCGCCGGGTGGCGCTGGCGACGCGAGACGGCCGTGGCGGCCTGACCGTCGGAGCGATCTCGTGCCAGGCGCCGGCGCGAAACTGCCGCACCGTCACGCCGCAGGCCGACAGCGACACCGACACCGCCCCGGCGGCCTCCGCGGGAACCCCGCTCGTCTTCACGACTGCGGCCGGCGGGCCGGCGCCCCTGGCTGTCGCATACGCCTGCTCCACGATGCCCCATCGGTGCCCTCCGCACCCGCTCACCACCACCCAGTCGGGCTGCGTGACGCGGGCGATGTCTGCGGGCAGGCTCGTGGCGCTGCCGTGGTGCGGTGCCAGGAGCACGTCGCAGCCATCGGGATCACCCGCCACGAACCGGCCGAGCGCCTCCCCCTCGAGATCGCCCGGCAGCAGCACCCGGCGGCCCGCCGCCTCGACGGCGAGCACGAGGCTCGTGCCGTTGTCGTCGGTGGCGAATGCATCCTGATGCAGCACGCGGATGCGGCACCAGGGATCGCAGGCGAATTCGTCTCCTGCCACCACGCGCCGCACAGGGATGCGTCGCTCGTGCACCCGCTGCAAGAGATCGCGCACGGCCGGGGCATCGCTCGCCAGGAACGACTCCGACACGAGCACCTCACCCACACTGAACCGCTCGAGCAGGCCGGGCACGGCATTGAAATGATCAGTGTCGGCATGGGAGATCACGAGCGTGTCGATCCGGCCGATTCCACCGCTCCAGAGAATCGCCGACATGCCGCGCCGGGCTGCGGCTGGGGCCCCAAGCCGGCCGGCGTCGTACACGAGCACCCGCCCCGTCGGGCTCCGCACGACCACACCGCACCCATGGCCGAGCGCGGCCACCGTCACATCGAGCGGCCCGACCGCCGGCCGCATGAGGGCCCCGACCCCGGCCACGATCGCACCGACTCCGATCCACGCCGCCGCAACCACCGCCCAGGTGGCAGGCCGCACGAGTCGCTCTCGCGGCAACGCCACGAGCACTACGAGGCACGATGCATAGGCACCAGCCACCCACCAGGCAGCGGGCCCCACGACCCAGAGGTGCCCACCGGGCACCTCCGCGGCCTGGCCCACGAGCCACTCGACGACGGCGAGCGTGGCGTTGCAGCCTGCGCCACAGAGGCCCGCCGCCGACGTCGACACCGGGGCCAAGAGCAGGCAGAGAAGCCCCCACACCATCGCCAACGGCACGAGCGGCGCGATGAGTGGATTGAGGACGAGGCCGATCGGACTGACGACGTGAAACGTGCCCGCCACGATCGGGGCCGTGACGGCCCAGATCGCCGTGCCGACCAGCGCGACGCCCACGGCCTGCTTTCCCCAGCGGCGCAGCCGGCGCTCGAGCCGACTGCGGCTCCCGTCGATGAGCCGCTCGATCGGATCGTCGCTCGCCGCGAGTGACGGGCTGAACACCGCGGCCCCGACGAGCACGGCCGTCGACAAAAACGACAACTGCGTGCCCACCCGAAACACCTCCGGCGGATGCCAGACCACGACCACGATCGCCGCGGCGGCCAGCGCCGTGAGCGCCGGCGACCGGCGGCCGAGCGCCGCTCCCAGGCACGAGAGCCAGACGAGCAGCGTGGCCCGCACGACGGGCGTCTCGGCTCCCACGAGCACGGCGTAGAGCCCCGTGCACACGGCGACGGTGACGAGCGCCCACGACCGCCGCACGGCCACCGTGCGCAGCACGCGAAACAGACCGATCGCCAGAATCCCCACGTGCAGCCCCGAGATCGAGAGCACGTGGATCGTGCCCGTGACGAGAAACTCCTGGGAGTCCTCCGCTGGCAGCGCCTCGCGGCTGCCGAGCAGGAGCGCCGCGGCCAGCCCGGCTCGATCGTCCACATGCCTCTCGAGCGCCGCGGCTCCAGCGGCCCGGATGCGATCGAGCCAGGCCACCGGCGACCATGCCGCCGGCCCGCGCAGCACCCGCACACATTCGCTCGACTGGCACCGAACGATCGACAGGCAGCGCCGGGCCCGGGCCCGCTCGCGAAAGTCGAACTCGCCCGGATTGAGCGCGTGCCCGGGCCTGAGCCCGCGGCCCAGGATCCGCACCCATGTGCCGCTGAGCACGGCGGGGGGCTGCCCCGCCACGATCACGGCCGCCCGCCCCGACGCAGGCTTCCAGGACGCACCGCGCCGGACCTTCGTCACGGCCACCACGCACTCGGTCGATGGCTCGATCGCCAGCCCGCCGGGCGTCGAAGAGGGCGGGGGCGATAACGACCGTGGCGACTCGACCACCATGCCCTCGATCGCCACCGGCACCGGTGTCTCTGCGAGGCCCCACGCGAGGTCATCGCTGCGAAAGAGCCGCTCGCGGGCCACGGACCAGCCCCCGGCCGTGGCTCCGATCGCCACCAGCAGCGCTGCTGCGGCGGCGGTCGCGCGAGACGACCGCAGGAGCCACACCCAGAGGCTCCACGCGGCCACCGCCGTCAGCCAGCAGCAGAGCGTGGCGCTGGAAGCCGCCCCGGCGGGCCAGAAACGCGCGAGAGCTGGCCCACCGACGGCCCCCAGGAGCGTCGCCCCCGCCACCACGACGAGCGGCCGCCGAGGCAGCGGCTCATGCCGCAGAAGCGGCCGCACGCGCCGTGCCCACGCAGCCCGAACGGCAGTGCACCACTCGACGATTTCGAATTCAGCACGTCGCATCTCTGAGAAGAAAAACGAGCGCGAGAGCCCCAAGGGGCAAACCCGCCCCGCCCGAAGGCGCCAGGCCCGGAGGGCCGGGTTGCCACCAGCGGGCGGAGGCCCGCCAAGCGACGGACGGCAGGATGCCGAGCCGTCGCGTGAACACAGCCGGCCGGGTTGTCACCAGCGGGCGGAGGCCCGCCAAGGAACGGACGGCAGGATGCCGTGCCGTTCCGTAAAGCGTGCAGCCGCCCCTACGCTTTGCGGGCCTGAACGATCCGAGGCAGGCCCGCCATGTCGGCGAGCGTCGGCCCGGGCACGAGCCCGGGCACGGCCGCGAGCGCTCGCTCGGCAGCGGCCGCCACGACCGGCCCGATTTCGATGACCAGCCATCCGCCCGCTGCGAGGCTGCCGACCGCGTCAGCCGCCAGCCGCGCGACAACTTCGACGCCGGTCGGGCCCGCCACGAGGGCTCCCTTCGGCTCGTGCAGCCGCACGTCGCGCGGGAGCGCGTCGAACTCGTCGTCACGCACGTAGGGTGGGTTGCTCACGATCACGTCCCACGGGCCGGCGGCCTGCGGGGCGGAAAGCAGGTCGCACTCGAGAAACTCGATCCGCTCGGCGACCCCATGCCGCGCGGCATTCTCGCGTGCCACGGCGAGCGCGGCTGGCGAAATGTCGGTCGCCGCGAGCCGGGCCCGTGGCAGATGCTTGGCGAGCGTGACGGCGATCGCGCCGGAGCCGGTGCCCACGTCGATGATCCGCGACGCAGTCAGCGGCTTGCAGAGGTCGATCACACGCACCACCAGCCCTTCCGTCTCCGGCCGTGGCACGAGCACGGCGGGCGAAACCGCGAAGGGAAGCGAAAAGAATTCACGGTTTCCCACGAGATAGGCCACCGGCTCCCCATCGCCGCGCCGTTTCACGAGCTCGCGAAAGCGGGCCCGCTCGGCGTCGGACACCGGCGTGTCGAACGCCGTGTAGAGGAGGATCCGCTGACAGCCACGCACGTGCGCCAGCAGCACTTCGGCGTCGAGCCGCGCCGACTCGCTGCCCTTCGTGGTGAGCCAGTCGGCGGTCCAGGTGAGAAGCCGCCCCACCGTCCAGACGTCGTCACTCATGGCGACCGCCCGATCCAGGCGCCCCCGCCGCGGGCTTCGCCGAGCGTTCCATTTCGTTCTTGCGCTGCTGGCGGTTGAATTGCTCGATCGCTTCGATGACCAGGCCGATGCGGCCGGCCATCACCTGATCGAGCGTGAAGCTCTCGTTGATGCGATGATCGGTGACCCGATTCTGGGGGAAGTTGTACGTGCGGATGCGCTGGCTGCGATCGCCGGATCCGACCTGGCTCTTGCGGTCTGCCGAGCGTTTCTCGTGCTCGATCCGTCGCTCGTGCTCATACAGCCGCGTCTTGAGCACGCGGAGCGCCTTGGCGAGATTCTTGTGCTGGCTCTTTTCGTCCTGGCATTGCACGACGATGTTCGTCGCAAGGTGCGTGAGCCGTACAGCCGAGGCGGTCTTGTTGACGTGCTGACCGCCCGGGCCGCTCGCGCAGAACAGGTCTTTGCGGTAGTCGTCGGGCGACAGCGACACCTCAACGTCCTCCGGCTCGGGCAGCACCGCCACGGTGGCCGCCGACGTGTGAATGCGGCCCTTCGTCTCGGTGTCGGGCACCCGCTGCACACGATGGCCGCCGCTCTCGAACTGGAGCTTGCGATAGACGTTGTCGCCCGTCACGCCGAGCACCAACTCCTTGAAGCCGCCGAGCTCGGTGGGGCTCGCATCGAGCACCTCGATCTCCCAGCCGACCTCCGCGGCGTGGCGGCGATACATCTCGTAGAGATCCCGCACGAACAGCGCCGCCTCGTCGCCCCCCGTCCCGGCCCGCAGTTCCATGATGATCCGCGCCCGGTCGGCATCTTCATCGTCGGAGCAGAGGTCGAGCAGGTCGTCCCACTCCTGATCCCGGCGGGCGGTCAGCTCGGGAAGCTCGGCCTGTGCGAGCGACTTGAAATCCGCGTCGTCGCCGGCGCTCATCTCCTCGAGCTCGTCGATCTGCCGCTCGAGGGCCACGAACGCCCGATACCTGCGGGCGAGCTTGGCGAGCGTGCCGTGCTCACGGGCCACTGCCGCGAGCCGCTGCGGCTGGGCGAGCACCTCGGGATCGACCAGGGAGCGTTCGAGCTCTTCGAACCGGGAGAGCCTGGCTTCGAGCTGGTCGCGCATGGATCAGGCCCGGAGGGCGAACCTCACGAGGCAGCCGCGTCGGCCTTCTTCCCCTTCTTGAGGCTTGCGTACCCAGCGCCCGCAAACTTCGACTTGAACTTCTCGATCCGGCCGGCCGTGTCGACGAACTTCAGCTTGCCGGTGAAAAACGGATGGCAGACGTTGCAGATATCGACCTTCATCTCCGGCACCGTGCTCCGCGTGGAAAACGTGTTGCCGCAGCCGCAGCGAACGACGGTGTCGATGTAGTTGGGGTGAATGCCGTCTTTCATGCTCGCGTCCTTCCGTCCTGCACTGGCTCGAAACGAATTCCGGGGAAACACAGAAGATACCCGCCGGCACCGTGCCAGGCAACGCAGGTTGTGCGAACGGCCCGGAAAACACGGACAGACTCGCTGCCGGCTTCGGGTTCCCCATATCCCGTCGCTCGCTGAGCGCAGCCGGCTCGGGACTGCCCCGTACCGTCTCGCCGGACGTTCGCCTTCGCCCTCCAGGCAATCCTGTTCGGCACGGCGATTGCCGTCCTGTGGGGCAAGCGTCTCGCTTGCTGCTGTATGACAGGCTTCAGCCTGTCATGCCGGAATGCGCCCAAGCCGGCTCGGGGTTACCCCGTACCGTCTCGCCGGACGTTCGCTGCGCCCATTCTGGGCTTCACTCACTCGGATGTGCCTGCGCTGCGCCATCCATGGCTTCGCTGGTCACATACGCCGGCTCAACGGCAGGGGTAACCCCGAGCCTCCTCAACGCGCAGGCGCCATGAACTTTCGGCGGAGACGGTCGGTGCGATGCGGAAGAGCCGACGGGCAGATACGCGGCTTACACCGAGCGCACAATCACAGTTGAGAATGAACTAGCGATCGCCCTCGGCGATGGAGCAGCGTACCGCCGGCTCCGAATGCGGGTGGTTATCAGCTGCCCTGCCGCCCCGCGAGACGGTACGGGGTAACCCCGAGCCGGCGCACCGAACTGTTCAAGGCTTCGTCTGGGGCGTCGCTTCGCGCTCCAGCCGCGCCGCCTCGAGGCGGCTGCCGAAGCGCTGGGGCGAGGGATCGGCGCGGAGCAGGGCGATCGCCTTGTCGGTGTGCCCGAGGGCTTGCTCGGCGACGGCCAGATTCGTGCGGGCCGCGTCGGCCCAACGGCTGTCAGGCGCGGCCTCGAGGATCATGCGGCCGAGGTAGTCGGCGGCCGTCGCATATTCCCCTTCGGCGAGCGTCAGCACGCCGAGCCAGTAGGTGGCGTCTTCCTTCATCGCGTCGTAGAGCCGGCGGAGGCCATCGGCCTGTTCGGGCGGCGCCTGCCGCAGAGCCTCTGCCATCGCCGCCGCGGATGGCCGGGCGCGAAGGTAGGCCATCTTGGCCCCTTCGGGACCGTCGAGATCGCCGCGAAACTCCCGCAGTCGGGCCGCGTAGAGCGGCCGCACCATCCGGCGGGTTTCGCGTGCGCCGGGCCCGACTTCCTCGAGCGTGATGAGCAGCGGCGCGAGTTCCTGGGCAGCCGCCGCCGAAACGGCCGCCGCGGCGTCGCGCCTCCGGCGCAGTGTTTCCCACGGAAACTCCCAGAGCCGCACCCGGCCGGCATCGGCGGTGCCCGGCAAGGCAGCGAGCGCCGCCGCGCCGAGGTCGGTCGCCGCGAGTGCCAGATCGATCCGGCCGCTGCCGGCGAGCTGGGCATCGAGCAGGTGCATGCGGCGGGCGAGATTGAGCGGGGCGGCCGGCACGAGCACCGAGAGCGTCGCCACGTCGGTGGCTTGCACCGGATACGGGCGGTCGGGCAGCGACAACCCGCGCAGAATCGCCGGGTCTGCGGCCGCCTGCCGCGCCGTCGCCACACCGGCTCCGTCAGGCCCCGGCACCGGCAGGCCGTAGGCGGGCTCGAAGAGATAACACTCGCCGCCGGTGATCACGGCGGGCAGCCAGGGCCGGAGGCTGCCCGCGGTGGCGTCGCCCGTGGCGAGCATCACGCCGTCGAGGCCGGCATGGCGGAGCAGTTCGAGAAAGATCCAGGCCCGTTGCGCGCCGCTCGCCCGCCCGGAGAGCAGCACCTCGCCGATGGAAAACCATCGGGTGCCGGGCGCGGCGAGAGTCGGCACGGGCGGCGGGTCGCTGACGAGCGCGAGCGAACGCACGGTCCAGGTGAAGAGGTTGCAGGCCACGGCGAGGTCGTCGATCGCATCGCCACGCGCGGTGGCGGCGATATCGGCGAGCCAGCGCTGATCGCGCAAGGCCGCCACGTCGTCGTTCGCATCGAACACTCCGCTCGCGAGCGCTTCCGGGGTGGCCAGGGCGGCGAGGGTCGGGGGGAGGGTGGCGTAGAGCGGGTCGAGTTTCCACGGCAGGCCCGCATCGCCCCCGGCCACGACGAGACCGTGGCTCCATTGATTGAGCCGATCGAACACCTGCGCGAAGGCCGATGCCTCGTCGTAGGCGTCGAGCCGACCGAGCACCGTCAGCGCACCGTCGAGGAGTTGCTGACGCACGCTCTGGGGCATCGCCGGCACCGGCCGGGCGACTGCGGCGCCGTCCGCGTCGAACCGCGCGGGTCGCGACGCACTTCCACCGCCGCAGCCCGATCCATGCGCGAGCGCGATCATCAAGGCCAGCGCCCACACGCCGGCCGTTGCTTCACACTCTGTGGGCCGATTCCCTGCCTGGCTTCTCATGCCTTTGGCCCCGCCTCCGTCTCGCCGCCGACCCGCCGCGCCTCGTGGATTCGCAACACGCGTTCGAGCACGCCCTCCAGCCGGTCGAGCGGCACCATGTTCGGACCATCGCTGGGGCTCGTGTCGGGGTCGGGATGCGTCTCGAAGAACACGCCGTCGATCCCCACCGCGGCGGCCGCCCGCGCGAGCGGCTCGACGAGTGCGCGATCGCCGCCGGTCGCTCCGCCCAGGCTGGCCGGCTGTTGGACGGAGTGCGTGGCGTCGAAGATCACCGGCACACCGAACGACCGCATCGTGACGAGCCCGGCGAAATCGTTCACGAGCCGTCCATAGCCGAAGAAGGTGCCCCGCTCGCAGAGACAGATGTCCTGACACCCGCCGGCGAGAAGTTTGGCGATCGGATGCTTCATGTCGGAGGGAGCGAGAAACTGCCCCTTCTTCACATTCACCGCCCGCCCCGTCGCGGCTGCTGCGAGCAAAAGATCGGTCTGTCGGCAGAGGAAGGCGGGAATTTGCAGCAGGTCGCAGACACGGCCAACCGGCGCGGCCTGCTCCGGCAGATGGATGTCGGTGGTCACGGGCAGTCCGGTGGCCCGCCGCACCGTGTCGAGCACGGCGAGGCCCTCGTCGAGGCCGACACCTCGGAAGGCGCCGGCGCTCGTGCGATTTGCCTTGTCAAACGAAGCCTTGAAGATCACCTGAATCGGGAGCCGCCGCGCGAGCCCCGCGAGTGTCTCGCCGATCTGCAGGCACAGCGACGCCGTCTCGATGACGCATGGCCCGGCAATGACGAGGAGCGGGTGGCCCGGACCACACTGGTAGGGGCCGACGAGAGCGGGGAGTCGCGGGGTCATGGGAATTCTCCTACAGCGCAGCTCGTGAACCCGAGCCTGCGGAATGATACAGGTCGCGCGCGACATGCGGGCGGGCGCTGCAAATTGCCGCGCGCTGCGCGAAATCGAACGGCATTTCGCGGCACCTCCGCGGCGGCGACGGTGGCTGGGGGCCGCGGGCCGCGGGAAAAACGAGGCTCGAGAAATCCTCCACGTTCGGCACGGCGAGTGCATGCTCAAGGACGCTGTCGGGGATTCGCCCCGACGCACCCGCATCCAAAGTGGGGCCTCCGACCTTGTCCGGGCGTGCGGTCGACTTGCCCCTGACCCGCATGCCCATGGCAGGACGATCCTGTCGGGTCAGAGGCCCCACTTTTTTGTTTTGCCCGCCGTTTCCCCGCATGGCGGCGGGCCGTCCCTTGACGCTGGCCCGTTGCGTGCGCTATTTTTCGGGGTTCCGGCCGGGTTTTTCGCGGTCGGACGCCGGCGCCAGCGTAGCTTCAATTGGCAGAGCACCGCATTCGTAATGCGGGGGTTGCGGGTTCGACTCCCGCCGCTGGCTTGCACGATCATCCTCAGCGAGGCCATGCGCATGATTTCCACAGCCACTCTCGACGTCCGCGATCTCGTTACCGGCACCGGTGCCTTCGGTCCGGCCGACATCAGGAACCTGCTCGAGGCCCTGGGCTCCGACCCGGCGGCCCACCGCGATCTGCGCGGGGCGGTGCAGGAACTCGAGGGGTCTGGTGAGCGCAGCCCCGCCTCATCCGTGCGGCTCGGCGTGTGCCAGCACCTGCTCGGTCGGTCGCACGACGCCCTCGAGACGCTCCGCTCGAGCGATGGTGGCGCATTGGCCCGCTTCTACCAAGGCTGCGCGCACGCGGCGCTGGCGTCCACGGATCCCACGCATGTCGAGAAGGCCCGCGAGGCCTTCGAGGCCGCTCAGAAGTCGGGCTACGACGCCACGGCGTGCGGCGTGGCCATCGCCGACGCGCTGCGGGCTGCGGGCCGGGCCGCGGAAGCGGCCACAGTGCTCGAGAAGCTGCCGGGCCGCGATACATCGGCCGACTACTGGGCCATGAAAGGGGCGATGCTCGCCGACGAAGGCGCCGCGATCACCGAGACTGCCGCTGCCCTCGACAAGGCGCTGGCGATCGACCCGGGCAATCCCACGGCCCTGTTCACAATGGGCGTGCTCAACGACCGACTCGGCAACGACGACGAGGCGAAGGGGTGCTACGAGCAGTCGCTCAAGCGCTACCCGGGCACGGTGGGCGCCCTGATCAACCTGGGCCTCCTCTACGAGGATGAAGACGACTTCCCGGCGGCAGAAAAGTGCTACAAGCGCGTGCTCGACGCCTTCCCCGACCACCCCCGCGCCCGCCTGTTCATCAAAGATTCGTCGGCGTCCGGCGACCTCAAGCAGGGCGAACAGGACCTACGCACCCGGGATCGCCTCGACCAGGTCATGGTGTTGCCGGTCAGCGACTTCGAACTCTCTGTGCGCAGCCGCAACTGCCTGCAGAAAATGGGCATCATGACGCTCGGGGATCTCGCCCGCACGTCGGAGACCGAACTCCTCGAGAGCAAGAACTTCGGCGAGACCAGCCTGGTCGAGATCAAGGAGATGCTCGCGAGCAAGGGCTTGTCGCTCGGCCAGATGGCAACGCCCGCGGTGGCCGAAGAGGCGGCCGTCGAGGTGGTGGAACCATCGGCTGACGAGCAGGAGATCTACTCGCAGCCGATTTCCGAACTCAACCTTTCGGTGCGGGCCCGGAAGTGCACCACGAAACTCGGCATCACGACGATCGGCGACCTCGTGCGGCGCACTGGCGAAGACCTCATGGAGTGCAAGAACTTCGGCGTGACGAGCCTCAACGAAGTGCGCGAAAAGCTCACTGAACGAGGCCTGAAACTCCGCGGCGACTGACCAGCGGCCGGCTCGGCGATCGCCTCCCGAAAACAGGGAAAAATGGCTCGAAAACGGGGCCTTTCTCACCTTTTCGGGTGGCATGTGATTTGCGTTTTTGGGTGGTCCTCGATACCGTTGACAGAGGTCGGTCAACGGCCTGATCGGCTCGTTTCCACCCCGAGGGTGCCCCCGTGACTGTGGCGAATCTCAAGGAGAAGCCCGTCCGCGACCTGGCGCGTATGGCGAAGCAGCATGGGGTCGCCGGGTGGCACTCCATGCGGAAAGACCAGCTCATCCGCGCCCTGATTCGGAAGGCCAAGTCGAGCCGTTCATCCGACGGGGGATTCGCGCGGCCGTCGATCAAGTCGGCCGCCGGTGAGGCCACTGCCAAGGCCACCCGCGACGCAGCCGTCGCCTTGCGGATCGAGGAGGCCCGGGCCAGGCTGCACAAGGTGAAGAGCCTCGCCACCCCGCAGGAGAGCGGCAAGCCAGCTCGGGCGGCGCGCGACCGGATGGTGGTGATGGTGCGTGGCCCCCACTGGCTGCACGCGTTTTGGGAAATCACGCCGCGCAGCATTGCCCGCGCGGAGGCGGCACTCGGCCAGGAGTGGCACGCGGCGAAGCCCGTGTTGCGGCTGCTCCAGCTCGAGAACGGCCTGCAGGGATCGCCATCGGAGCGGGTGGCCCGCACGATCGAGATTCACGGCGGGCTGAAAAACTGGTTCATCGACATCCGCGAGCCGATGCGTTGCCGGGTGGAGGTGGGCTATCTCACGGCGACGGGCCGATTCCACGGCCTGACCCGGAGCAACGCCGTGTCGACGCCCGCCGGCCTGCAGCCCGACACGCTCGACGCCCACTGGACGGACATCGCGTCGGACTGCGAAAAGATCTACGCCATGAGCGGCGGCTTCTCGCCCGAAAACAACAGTACGGAGCTCCAGGAACTGTTCGAGGAGCGGCTCCGCCGCCCCATGGGTCCGCCGGCTGCTCGCACCTCCATGCAGCCCGACGGCGACGAAGACGAGCGGCGCGAAAGTGATTTTCAACTCGAGGTTGATGCCGAGATGATCGTGTACGGCGTCACCCAGCCCGGCTCCTATGTCACGCTGCAGGGCGAACCGGTGAAGGTGCAGCCCGATGGTACGTTTCGCGTGCGGGTCGACCTGCCCAACAAGCGGCAGGTGCTGCCCATCATCGCCCGCACGGCCGACGGGATCGAGCGGCGGACGGTGGTCCTTGCCGTGGAGCGGAATACAAAGACGATGGAACCCCTCGGCCGGGATGCGGCCGACTTTTGATCGACGGCCATCGTCGGAAGGGAGTGTGCGGCGATACGTTTTCTGCCATGTTCGTGCTGCGTCGAACCATGTCGGTGAGCTCTTACCGAGGCTCGTAGGGGGCCGATCAATGGTTCCGGTCGCGTGTACAGCCGAAGGCGTTGGCTCCGGCCGCGTCGCTCGGATCACATGCCCCGGGCCCAAGGCTCCCGCTCTTGTATTCAACGAGCTCTCCGCATTCCCCGGCGCCACGGCATTGCGGTGGAAAACGTATCGCCCCACACTCCCGCAGACGACGCTCAGCGGCGGGCGGGCTTGCGGGCTTCCTTTGCGGCCCAGGCGGCGAACAGGGCCTCAGGTGGGCTTTTGAAGACGTCGGCGAAGGCCGTGTCGAACGCGGCGCCGCCGTCGAGCCGGGCGACGATGGCCTGGAGCTTCGCGGGGGACGGGGCGATCGCTGAAACGAAGCCGCCGCCGATGGCCGCCTGGGCCACCGGGCCGGCGTGACCGGCGAAAAAATCCTCGGGGGCTGCCAGCCGCCCGAGGGCCTCGGCAGTCTCGGTCTTCCACGCCTTCGCGACGGCGGCCTTCGGGGCGACTTTGGCGGCCACCGTGCGGCCCGCCCCTTGCGCGAACCAGGCCGGCGCTCCCCGGCCCGTGAACGCCGCGGCTGCGATCTGCTCGGCGGTCAGCGCCGCCAGATCGTCGTCGCCATCGGCGTCGGACCGCGCGGGCACGATCACCGCACCGTAGGCCACGTCGCCCGACACGCCGGCGTTGCCCGTCAGCCCCTTCGGCCGCTCTTCGCCGAGGATCGCCTGCCGGAAATTCGAGTAGTCATAGGCCTTCGCGAAGAGCAGGCAGGCCACGCCCCCCTTGAGGAGCGGGCCGTCGCCATCGATCAACTGCTTCCGGATGGCCGCGGCCGCCGCCTCGACCGTGCCGGCCGCTTCGTCGAGCCGCGACTGCGGCAGGTTGCCGATCACGATCACATCGTCGAGCCTGGCCGTGGCAGCCTGCTCATCGGCGAGCGCTCGCCGCCACAGCTTTTCGCCGGCTGTGAATCGAGCCACCTTGAGCTCGTCGTGCGACAGGCTGCGGGCCCGCCCGGCCGCGGCCAGATCGGCCAGCGTCGCATTCGGCCCGAGCATGTCGAGCCGGGCGCCTTGATCGATCCACTTCTCGATCAGCGCGATCAGGTCGGACGCGAGGGGTGGCTTCCCGATCGGCATCCGCTGCCCCTCGATGCCACTCACGCCCTTGATCTTGCGCACCAGCAGACTGTCGGCGGCCCGGCCGCCGACGAACGCCGCCCCGCTCTCACCTCCACGTACGAACCGCGCAAACGTGTGCATCGAGAGCCTGGCCTCGGGGTCGTCGTTGTCGTGGCAGCCCGCGCAGTTCTTGAGCAGCACCGGGGCGATCTCGAAGGCAAACGACACGTCGCCAGGCTTCAGGGCCACCGCTGCCGTCGCTGCCGCAGGCGCCATGCCGGCGTTCGCCGCCGCGGGCACGGCTCCAGCCTGGCCCAGCGGCGCCAGGGGATCCGGGCCATCGAACACCGCACCGGCGTTGATCCACCCCACGAGCAGCGTCAGGTCTTGCACCGCCACCTTGCCACCACCGCGCGGCATGTCGCCGGACGCGATCACCTCGACGAGCCGGCTCGAATCACCGACACCCCGCTGCACGACGCCCGTCTTCATGAGCCCGTCGTACGACGTCATCTGGAAGCCGCCCTTGCGGCCCGTCACATGGCAGCCGCCGCAGTGGGTCACCAAGAGCGGGGCCACCTGCCGAGTGAAGCTGATCCCGGCCGCTGGACGGACCGCGGGCTTGCCGGAGACCGCAGCCGGGCGCGTGGAGTCGGGCCGCGATGCCTTGACCACCGGAATCTCGGGGATCTCGATGCTCGAAACATCCACTCCCTCGAGGTCGAGGTCGTCTTTGAGCTGCGTGCAGCGTTCGACGAGCGGCCGCACGCCCGACGGCACGCGTTCGAGCGCGGCCAGGGGGGCGAGATCGGCACAGGCCGCGGCGAGGAGCGACTTGGCCTTGGCCGGCCTCCCCTCGTCGAGCAGCTGCCGCGCCTCGTCGAGCGTGCGACGCACGTCCGCTGGCGAAGCCGGCTCCGCACCGCGACCACACAGGCCGGCCGCTCCGAGCGCGAAGCCGAGAATCGCCCTCCAGAGTGTTGGCAAAGCACGTGTCATGGGCGGGGGGGGCCGTCGTGATCCGCAGGTTGAGTGCGGTCGTCGAGCAGTGCGGCACCGCTCGCCACCGCCGTGGTGATGATCGCCACGAGCCAGCCCACACCCACGACGAGCGCCGCCCGTCCGCACACACGGCCACCGGCTCCGTCTCCCACCGCGTGCAGGAGCACGCCGAGCCCGGTCACCACCGCCAACACGATCGGCAGCAGCACTGAACAGGCGACGCCCGCCAGCAACAGGCGCCTGATGATTCCGCGGGTGGGCACCAAAGTATTCCAGACTCGAGCAGAGAACCGGGAAACCCCCGGATTCTCGATGCCACGCCAGGCCCCGTCAAGAAACGGCCCGGGCGACCACCGCAGGTTGCCATGGTCTGGCGACCTCGCGCCGCCCTAGACTCATCCTTATGCGCCCGGGCCGGACAATGCCGCGTCTCTCCGTGCTGACCTCCTCGGCGCTGTGCATCCTGGTCGGGGTGCCCCTCGAGCCCGCCGCGACCGCCCGCGGCGACACCGTGGAGCTGGCCGACGGCCGGGTGCTCGAAGGCCGATTCGCGATTCTCGCCGGCGTGGCGATCGATCCTGCCACGGCGGAATTTCGCGGTGAAACAGGCGGCCCGATCCTGATGTGCGACGACGAGCTCACGCGCACGATGGTCTCGAAGCGCCGCGTCGTGAAGGTCGAGCCCGGGGCGGCCGGCGCGGGGCAGGAGACCGTCAAGGTGCCCCAACGCGTGCCCGAAGCCGGCCGCCGTGTCGCTGCCGTCGGAGGCCTCGTCGAGGCCACGCCATTCGACGAGTTCGGCCGGCGGATCATCGCGCTGGCCACCGCCTCCGGCAGAATCGACATCGTCCAAGGAATCACCCGCATCACCCCCCGCTGGACCCGCCTCGAAGCCATTCTCACCGATCAGCCTGTGCTTCTCGATCAGCGGGTGGCCACGTCGTCGATTCCTCGCGACGTGCTCCGGCGGGTGATCGACCAGCAGATCGACCGCACCAACCCCGACGAGCGACTGCGGATCGTGCGGCTGCTGTTGCAGTCGGACCGCTACGACGAAGCCCGACAGGAGCTCGACGAGGTGCTGGCCGACTTTCCGAATCTCGCCGACCTCGCCGAGGAACAGCGCCGGCTCGGTGAACTGGCCGCCGCAAGGCTGCTCGACGAAATCCTGCTGCGAGGCCGTGCCGGCCAGGACCGATTCGCGATGCAGCTGCTCGAGCGGTTTCCCACGGTGCACGCCGGCGGCGAGGTGCTGGAGCGGGTGCGGGAGGCCCGCGACTCGTATCGCGACCGTCAGGCCCGCGCCGGCCACGTCGTCGACACGCTGCGGAGCAAGGCCCGTGAGATCGAGGACGAGCAAGAGACGGCTGCCGTGGGGCGGATGCTCGAGGAGATCACGGCCGAACTGTCGTTCGCCACGCTCGAACGGCTGTCGACGTTCGAGCGGCTCGGCACCGATCCCGACACGCCGGCCGACAGGGCGGTCGGCCTCGGCATCAGCAGCTGGATCGTGGGAGCCGCAGCCGCCACCGATAACCTCAAGCTCGCCCTCTCGGCCGTCCGCGTCCGCGACCTGCTCCGAGAGTACCTGCGCGGCGACGGCCAGGGCGAGCGCACCCGGATTCGCGCGGCCCTCGGAAACGAGGAGGCCTTCGACGCCGCCACCGTGGCCGCGCTCGCCCGACAGATGCGGCCACCAGTCGACCCGCCTCCCGCGCAGGCTCCGGGGTATCACGTCGTTGCGATCCCCGGGCTCGACGACGAGCCGGCGTTCGAGTGTCATGTGCAGCTGCCACCTGAATACGATCCGCTTCGCAGCTATCCGGCCGTCGTGACGCTGCACGCAGCCTGGACGACACCGCTCCAACAGATCGACTGGTGGGCGGGGCTGCCCGGCCCCGACGGCATCCGTCAGGGGCAGGCGGCACGGCACGGCACGATCGTGATCGCCCCGGCCTGGATCCGCCCGGGACAGACGGCCTACGAGTATTCGGCCCGCGAGCATGCGGCCGTGCTGCACGCCCTGCGCGAAGTCTCGGCGCGGTTCGCGATCGACAGCGACCGCGTCTTCCTCTCGGGTCATTCGACCGGAGGCGATGCGGCATGGGACATCGCCCTGGCGCACCCCGACCTGTGGGCGGGGCTCGTGGCCGTCGCACCTTCAGCCGGCCGATACGTCAACCACTACTGGCGGAATGCCCGCACGCTGCCGATCTACGTCGTGGGCGGCGAGCTCGACGGCGCGAGCATCGCCCGCAACGGCATGGACCTCGATCGCTCCTTCGCCAAAGGATTCGACACGACCTACGTGGAATACCGCGGCCGGGGCCACGAGCACTTCTCCGACGAGATTCTCCGCATCTTCGCCTGGATGCAGTCGCGGCGGCGCGACTTTTTTCCGCGCTCGATCGAGGCGGTGTCGATGCGGCCCTGGGATCGGTTCTTCTGGTGGATCGAGATGACCGGGGCCCCGAGCCGGACAGTCGTCCTGCCGAGCCAGTGGCCCCCGCCGAAAGACATCCGGCCGTTCACGATCGAGGGCAAGGCGACGGCGGGCAACATGGTGGCGGTCCGCTGCGGGGCCGAGCGGGTGAAGATCTGGCTGTCACCAGAGTTCGTCGATTTCACCGCTCCCCTCACGGTCACGCTCGACGGCCGCAAACTCGCCGCCGACGTGCCCGTGGCCGACCTCGACGTGCTCCTCGAAGATCTCCGCCGCCGTGGCGACCGCCAGCACCCCTTTTGGGCGGTGGCCGAGTGGCCACGGCCCTGAGGACCTGGCCGACTCGATGTATGCCCGCTCCCGGAGGCTCCGCACGACGTGATACCCGTTCCCCTCATCCTGTGTGCCGGCTGCTGGCGCCCCGCGACACAGGTCGATTCCTTTCGCGCGTTTGACCCGTCGACCGGCCAGCCGCACGACACGGCCTGGCCCGTGAGCGGGTGGGCAGACGTCGATGCCGCGCTTGACGCCGCCGTGGGAGCCACCCGCGAACTCGCCGCACTGCCCGACGAACGGCGGGCCGATTTTCTCGAGCGCTACGCGGCGCGGCTCGAGATGAAGGCCGATGAACTCGTCGCGGTCGCCCATTCCGAGACTGGGCTGGCCGTGAAGCCACGGCTCGCGGACGTGGAATTCCCGCGCATGCTCGACCAGATTCGTCAGGCGGCAGCCGCCGTCCGCGAGGGCACGTGGCGCATGGCGATGATCGACACCGAGCGCAACATCCGCTCGGCCGCATTCGGCCTGGGGCCGGTCGTCGTGTTTCCCCCGGGAAACTTTCCGTTTGCCTACGGCGCGGTGACGGGCGGCGACTTCGCCGCGGCGATCGCCGCCGGCAATCCGGTGATCGCGAAGGCGCACCAGGGCTGCCCGACGGTGTCGCTGATCGCGGCCCGCGAAGCGGTCGACGCGTTGCGCGAGGCCGGGCTGCCGCCCGCGACGGTGCAGTTGCTCCACGGCATCGCCCCTGCCGACGGCGAGCGTCTCGTCGCCGAGGCGCGTGTGGGGGCCACAGGGTTCACCGGCGGTCACGAGGCTGGCAAAAGACTCTTCGCGGCGGCCTCGGCTGCGGGTCGCGTGATCTGGGTCGAAATGGGAAGCCTCAACCCCGTCGTGCTTCTGCCTGGAGCCCTCGCCGAGCGCGGGCCGGCAATCGCCGACGAGCTCATGGCGAGCGTGACCGGCTCCGCCGGGCAGTTCTGCACGAAGCCGGGGCTCGTGTTCCTCGTCGACGATGACGCTGGCAAGGCTTTCGTTGCCGGCCTCGCCGCGAAGTTCCAGGGCGTCGGCCAGCAGGTGCTCCTCGGCCCGCTGGGGCTCGAAAGGCTCTCGGGCGGGATCGCGTGGCTGCGATCCGCCGGGGCCCGGATGATCGCCGGCGGCGCCTCGCCCGCGGGAGGCTGCCGCCATCCGGCGACGCTCCTGGAGGTTTCGGCGGCCGAACTACTCGCGAACCCCGATCAACTTCTCGTCGAGGCCTTCGGCAATGCCACGCTGCTCGTGCGGGCCGCCGCGCTCGATGAACTCGCGCGGGCGCTTGCGCTCGTGCCCGGCGCGCTCGGCGCGAGCCTCTACCTGGCGAAGGACGGCCGCGACGACCGGATGGCCGCCACGATCCAGCCAGTGCTCGGAGCCCGCACCGGCCGGCTGATCGAAAACCGGATGCCGACGGGCCTCGCCGTCACGCCCCCGATGCAGCACGGCGGCCCGTGGCCTTCGGCGGCCCCGCCGTTTTTCTCGGCCGTGGGCATGCCGTGGTCGATCCTGCGATTCGCGCGGCGGCTGTGCTTCGACGGCGTTTCAGCAACGCGGCTGCCCGATTGCCTACGCGACACTCCGCCGCAGGGCCACCCGTGGCGATACATCAACTACGAGTGGATCCGCGGCTGACGTCGCTTTATCGACCGACGGGCGTGACGGGCCGGCGGGCGACTTCGGGCTCCGTCTGGCTGCGGGGCAGGGCGACGCCGGCGAGATACCAGCCCTCCGGCACCGATTCCATCCCCAGGCCCACCGTCCCGAAATACTTGCGGATCAGCTCGAAGTCGGGCAGCGTGCTGCCGTCGATTTTCTGCGCCCGCACGCTGCCTTCCTTGCCGTCGCCGAGCGCGGCGTTGAGCAACTGCCCCATCACGCTCTTCGACTTCGGCATCTCGCCCTTGCGCAGCATTTCGTAGGCCGGCCGCACCGACTCATCGGCCCGGCCGAACGACCGGAGCGCCGAGGTGGCGGGAAACAGCTTCTTCATCTCGCCGGTGACGACCAGATAGTCGGCGGCCGCCGCCAGGCCGCCTTCGCCCGCCGAGGTGGCGAGCACCCGCTCCAGAAAGTCGCGATGCGAGGCGATCAGGAGATGGCCGTGCGCCACCGTGACGGCCGAGTGCGGAAGCAGCTTTTCTTCCTTCTCGCGCAGCCGTTTGCGGTGGTGGTGCGGATCGCTCTCGTCGTCGGCGTGGGCGATCGCGCCGCCGGGCGTTTCGATCTCGAGCATCGGGATCGCGGCCGAGCGGTCGATCATCTCCCAGATCACGTGGCCGTTCGACTCGACCTTCTGCATGTCGGGATCGGTGGACATGCTCTTGGCGACGGTCGCGGCGACCTTGTCGGCGTCCTTGGCTTCGATCGCGATCACGAGCCGCTCGCTGTCGATGGTGATCGGAGTCGCGTAATCGCCGAGCACGACGACCCGCGTGCCCAGGCAGGCCACGAGATCCTGCTCGACGTCGATCTGCGGGCCGTCCGGGTCTTCCTTGAGTGAGGCGATCACGTCGTCGAACACACCCTTCTCGCCGACGATGTCGTCGACGAGGGGCTCGGCCGATGCGAAGGCGTTCGCCAGATCCCACTGCGACGTCACCCAGCTCGATACGTCGCGCGGCACCCACTGCGGCGGGTCGATTCGATCGGCATTCGGAAACCGCAGCATGCGGGCCGCCAGGTCGAAACGATCGACGGCGAAGGGCTGCCGGCCGGCCACCGGCGGGGCGTAGACGAGCGTATGGTGCTGGGCCTCGCGCGTGCCGTGGTCGAAAAACAGCACGCCGCCGGCGCCTTTCACGGCATCGAAGCCCTGGCGACCCAGGATCGCCACATAGTCAGGCCCCTTGCGCTTCTCACGAGGCGGATTGGCGGCCTGATACACCTTGGCATACCCGAGCGGATCGACAAACCAGCGGAGCGGCGCGGCCGACGACGGCACTTCCTTGCCGCAGCGGGCCACGACGGCCTGGTAGGCGGCAACGGACGCCAGCGAGTCCTTGCGGCCCTGCTTGAGCGTGGCGACGACCTGGCTGACGACGGCCGGTGAATCGCCCACGACAAGCGCACCAGCGGACGAGAAGATGGCAACCTGCCGCTGCTTGGCAACGCCATTTTGCTCCGGCGGAAGCTGGAACACCGACACGCCGGCCGCGCCTGCGGTCTTCGTCGCCTTCTGTTCGATGAGCCGCTTCTCGACCTGATCGAGCAGCGCCTTCGTCTCGGCTTCGTGACCGGTCGTGTCGACGAGCAGGATCAACGCGAGCACTCCCGGCTGTGGCTCGAGCGCGGCCATTGCAATCTCGCCTCCAGGAACCTTCTCGAGATCTTCGAGCGTCAGCCCGAGCTTGCCGAGCCGCTGCTTGCCTGCCGAACGCAACTGCGCGCGAAAGCTGTCCATGAACGGCTTCATCGTCGGATCCTTGAGCAGCTGGCCGTATTGCGTGCGGTCGAAACTCTCCTGGAAGACCTGTGGATCGACGACGCTGATCCAGCCGCGGGTCGTGGCGGGAAAGATCGTCTCGCTCGGCGCAAACGCACCGGCTGTTGCGGCCGTGGGCAGCAGCACCACGAGAGCCAGCGCCGCCGCCAAAGTGAATCCTTTCACGATCGACATCTCCTTCGTCATGCGGGACCCGGGCGAGTTCCTCTCCATATCGTGCCGAGAACGCCGCCTTCTCGACTCAACCCGAACAGTCACCCAGATTTTTTGGCCAAGCTGGGCAACGCAGGAATTGTGGCAGGATTCGCCGGTTTCCTCAACGCCAGTCGGCCGGGTCACCGCCCCTGGCCGAGGCAAGACAGGAGGACTGGAGCGAGGCCCGGCGCGAGGAGCGGCGTTACGGCCACGGCGACACACATGACCACCACGACGGCCAACTGCGTGTCGGGCGTTGCCCCCACGAGCCGTCCGAGGGCCACGGCACCGAGCAGGAAGACCGCTGCCGCGGCGACCGCAACCACCACGATCCACGCGGCCCCGGACCGGGCCGCGTCGCCGCCGGCGAGCGCGGCGGCCACGAGGGGCGGCCAGCCGACGAGCGCTGCCGTCGTGACCACCGCCTGCACACCATCCCGAGTTCGGCCCGGGGGCAGCCGCAGACGCCCCCGCGAACAGCGCGGGGCCGCCCGCTCCAGCCGACGCCACATGGCTGCATGCGAGACCCCGTCGCCCAGCGTGGCGGACGGCACGGCCAAAGCCGCGAACCACGCCAGCGACGCGACGAGATCGCAGCTCGCATGCTCGGCCGCGAGAAAGAGCCACCCCACCATGCCGGCCATAGCGCCCATCATGGCTGCCGCCGTGAGCAGGTGACGGGCGGAGGAACGCACCGTCGCCACCGTCTCGAGTTCCCGAAAACCACGCAGCGCCCAGACTGCGGCCGCCACTCCCCCGAGCACCGCGGTCGTGACGACGGCCCCCGGCATCCGCTCGGGCCACACGGCGTCGGCCCACCATCCAGCCGCGCCGGCACAACAGGCCACGACGAACGTCATGCTCGCCGCATCCGCCGCCAGCAACCGGCGCCGGCAGAGCAGCGCACACAGCGCTCCGCCCGCCATGCTTCCGACGGCGCCGTGCGCAGTCGCGGCCCCACCGCCGAAACACGCGGCAGCCACCAGCCAGCCACCCAGCGGCCACGCCGCACGCTCCGCACACCACAGCGTGTCGCAGATGGCCCCGCTCGGCTGCGGCGTCACGTCGCCCAGCGCCGCCACGGCCAGCACCGCACCGACCACGGCGGCCCACACCGCGGGCGTGGGATCGGCGCCGGGCGATGCGGCCGAAAGCATGCCCATCGCTGCCGCCCCCGCCAGGGTCAGCCACGCGGCTGGGCGCCGCGCGTCGATGCGCACCAGCAGCAGGAGCCGGCGTGGCATCACATCCTCGGCCGCACCCGGCCCTGCACCCGCAACGGTACGCCGAGAATTCGCAGAAAGCCCTCGGCGTCGGTCTGATCGTAGGAGGAGCCGCCACCTTCCATCGAGGCGATCGCCGCATCGTAGAGGCTCTGGGAGCTCTCACGGCTCTTCACGAGCATGTTGCCCTTGTAGAGGTCGAGCGTCACGCTGCCCGACACGGGCTTCTGCGCCTCGCGAATGAACGCGAGCAGCGCATCCATCTTCGCGCAGTACCAGAAGCCGTAATACACCATCTCGGCGACCTCGGGGGAGAGCCGGTCGCGGAGGTGGACGAGATCGCGGTCGAGCGTCATTTGCTCGACGAGCCGATGGGCCTCGTAGAGCAGCGTCATTCCGGGCGCCTCGTAGACGCCGCGGCTCTTCATGCCCACCAGCCGATTTTCCACGATGTCGGTCCGGCCAACACCGTTCCGGCCGCCGATCGCGTTGAGCGTGAGCACGATCTCGTGGGCCGCGAGCGCTCCGCCGTTGACCCGCACGGGCACGCCCGCCTCGAAGTCGATCGTGACAGTCTCGGGCGTGTCCGGCGCCGCCTGCGGCGACACCGTCATCCCGAAATCGACGAGCGAGAATCCGTCGGTGGTGAGTTC
>Ga0247836_1002659_pt1 | contig 25486 bp, 25 predicted proteins | sample LaCruzMarch2015__4_FD_187116 | JGI IMG/M metagenome (GOLD analysis project Ga0247836, IMG submission 187116) | Freshwater microbial communities from meromictic Lake La Cruz, Castile-La Mancha, Spain - LaCruzMarch2015_14m | ecosystem: Environmental > Aquatic > Freshwater > Lake | place: Spain... | reverse complement strand
CCGCTCGCACTACCAAAGCGCCGTAAGACTTGTACGACCCTGGCGGGTTGCCCGAGCGGCCAATGGGAGGGGACTGTAAATCCCCCGGCTCTGCCTTCGAAGGTTCAAATCCTTCACCCGCCACCAGCAAGACTAAGAGTTCTTATTTGGCTTTCTGGCCGCTCTAGCAAGAAATAGCGCAAAGACGAGAGCTAAAACAATCCCGGTATTAACACCCATCTCAATCAAGGAGCGATTGAAATACTCGGTGGTCTTCTCCTTCTCCATTGTCAGAGATGCACCAACTGTAAGAATGTGTCGGACTGCTGCGATTACGCCAATAATCAAGAAGTTATCGAGTTGAAAAATTCCATCGGTGAATCGCACAATAACTGTGCGCATGATCTCGAGAATGATGACAACAAATAAAATGTCATTGATTGCCTGAATCATTCCAAGTGGGAAAAATGGTCGGGTCTCAATCAGGCGTTGCACGGTGTATCCGGCAGCCAAGATGGAGATGATAAATAAGACTATGCCGAGAAAGCCATGGAGGATATCTTCGAGCTTATCGATAAAAGTTACAGGGATTAAAGAGTCATCGCCTGTCAGCAATCCTTTTACAGACTTATATTTCATTACCGCCACCTTTTTTCGTCTCAACCAAGGGTAGGTGCAGATATAGGCATTCGCAAGGATTACCCAAATCCGGCACGCTGAGGTATTTTTGACTCTCGATTGTGCGCGTGAGGAGACTTAAGATGGAACCAATTAACGAAGAAGAACTCAAGGCTCGCCTTGATCCACTTTCTTATTCAGTACTTCGTGAAGGTGCCACCGAACGTCCATTCACCGGCGAATACAACGACACCGACAAGATTGGTAGCTACCGCTGCAAAGTCTGCCAGAGCGTTCTCTTCACCTCTGAAACAAAATTTCATTCAGGGTGTGGATGGCCATCTTTCTATGCGCCAACTGCCGATGATGCCGTAACCCTTATTGAAGACCGATCACTTGCACCACGCATTCGCACAGAGGTCCGCTGCGCGAAGTGCGATTCACACCTTGGCCACGTATTTTCAGGCGAAGGCTATGACGTTCCAACAGATGAGCGTTGGTGTATCAACTCGGTAGCGATGTACCTCGAAGAGAAAAGTAGTTAGTTAAAAACTAACCAACCGATTCACCTGAGCGACGACGGCGTACGTTATCTCCCCACACGGCGAGCAGAATTACGGCGCCAACTACTACATACTGCCATTCTTGCTGAAGTTCGAGGATACGTAGTCCGTTGATAAGTACAGACATGATGAGTGCACCGATGATGGTGCCAGAGATTGTTCCCTTGCCACCGAGAAGTGACGTTCCGCCAATAATTACGGCCGCGATTGCTTCGAGTTCGTAGCCAAGTCCAAGGTCAGGTTGTGCAGAGCCTAGACGTGATGTCATTACTACTGCAGCTAGACCAACGTAGACACCACAAAGAGCATAGATCGCAACCAGCCAGTGATTAACCTTGACACCAGAAAGCTTTGTCGCTTCCGTATTTGAGCCGATTGCAAATGTGTAACGACCCAAAACTGTCTTATTAAGAATAATTGAACCGACGATCGCTGCCACCAAAAGAATGAGCACACCATTTGGGAAGTTCGGAATGATATTTCCTTGAGCGATGGAATCCCATCCCTTGACATCAGTTGTAAAGAGAATTGGCTTCAAATCAGAGACGATGAGTGCGAGCCCCTGCGCGCCCTTCATGGTGGCAAGGGTTGCAATAAATGGTGGCAATTTTAGGATTGTGATGAGCAGTCCGTTTACTGCCCCCAAAAGTCCGCCAATTACCATTCCAAAGAGAATTCCGCTCCAGACATTGAGGTCAAGAGCCATGATCGTTTTACCGGTAATGATTGCAACGAGCGCCATGGATGTACCGACAGAGAGGTCGATGCCGCCGGTGATAATTACAAAGGTGCTACCAATTGCTAGCAAACCGATAACCGTTGTGGACATGAGGATTCCGCCAGAGACATTCTGCCAAGAGGCAAACACTGGGCGCATTATGGTGAAGAAGGTAAAGATCACCACAAGGCTGGCAACAGCGGTAAGTCTGCCTAGTTCACGGCGAACGAGTGCTGCCACTTTACTTCCACCTTCAGGCTGCTTTGCGCTCTTGATTACTTCTGACATGTCTCTCTCTTTTCCCGTGTTAGTTAACTGCCGTTAAGTCTTCGCTGAATTTTGTTGCATATTCCATAATGTTTGTCTGGGTTGCATCTTTGTTATCGAGAATCGCAGTCAGGCGGCCATCGCACATTACCGCGATGCGATCTGAAAGGCGCAAGACTTCTGGAAGCTCAGATGAAATCATGATGATTGATTTGCCTTCTTCAGCTAATTTAGTCAGCAGGCGGTAAATCTCATCTTTGGCTCCGACATCGATACCTCGTGTGGGTTCATCAAATATCAGTACATCGCAGTCGCGAGTGAGCCACTTTGCAATAACTACTTTCTGCTGGTTTCCGCCAGAAAGATTTTTTACATATTGGCGCTCAGAGGGCGTACGAACGCGCAATTGTTCGATTGCAGCGCGAGCAATGCCGGTAGCAGATTTGACCTTAAGAAATCCAAATTTATTTGAGAAACGCGGTATTGAAGAGAGAATAATATTGAAGGTTATGTCTTGCCCAAGTAACAGTCCAAAGCGCTTTCTATCCTCTGACAGATATCCGATACCCGCAGCTACTGCATCAGATGGACCCTTAATCTTTACCTCATTACCGTGCAGATGAATCTCGCCGACAGTCTTTGGGTCGGCGCCCATAATCACGCGAGCGAGCTCGGTACGTCCGGCGCCCATCAGCCCGGCGAAACCAAGGATTTCACCTTTGTGAAGCTCAAAAGAAACATCTTTGAGTAAGTGGCGATCTGAGATGTTTGCAACCCGCAGGACAACCTCAGCGCTAACCTTGCGGTTTTCCGGACGTTGATCTTGTGCAACTTTTCTTCCAACCATCAGTGAGATGACCTCGGGAATGCTGGTCTCTGAAGTTTTCAGGGTCTGTACGTATTCACCATCGCGCAAAACAGAGATGCGATCTGTAATCTTCTCAAGTTCTTCTAGGCGGTGGGAGATATAGACAACGCCTTTACCAGAGGCTTTGAGAGTGCGGATAATCTTAAAGAGAGACTCGGTCTCGGCCGGTGTCAGTGAAGAAGTTGGTTCATCCATAATGATTACTGAACCGCGATAAGAAACCGCCTTTGCGATTTCCACCATCTGCTGCTTTGCAATGGTGAGCTCGCCTACGATCGCATTTGGGTCAAGGTTGAGATCGAGTTCTTTTAGTAGCTCAATGGTTGACTCGACTAATTTTGAATTGTTAAGAAATACTCGTCCAGGACGGCGGTCTTCACGCCCAATAAAAATATTCTCCGCCACAGTTAGATGCGGCATTAAGTTAAGTTCTTGGTGAATGATTCCGATACCAAGTTTTTGTGCTTCAAAAGGGCTGGGAATCGAAACGGACTTACCCTTGTAGGTGATTTCCCCAGAATCTTTCTTATAAATTCCAGAGATAATCTTCATCAGTGTTGATTTGCCGGCACCGTTTTCGCCCACGATTGCGTGGACCTCACCTTCATTGAGATCAAAGCGCACATTCTGAAGGGCTTTTACTCCCGGAAATTCTTTGCTTATTCCAGTGAGGGATAGGAGTTGTGCAGATGCCATGTAATTACTCCGAAAACTAAAGTTGATGTGAAGAAGAGATTAACAATAAAGGATGATGGCCGAGATTTCTCCCGGCCATCATCTCTTCACTTATTACAAAAGAGTCAAAAATTTGACTTATTCGTAAAGGTTTCCAGCGATTTCTGGCTTTGCGATGTTGCTCTTATCGTAGTAGTAGAAACCTGTATCGATAAGGTTCTTTGGAACTGTCTTGTTACGTACGTAGTTAACAAGAGCTTCTACAGTCTTAGCACCGATACCCATTGGGCTCTGTGTGATAGCACCTGTCTGAAGACCAGACTTGATATTTGCCATCTGCTGCTTTCCTGAGTCGAAGCCAATTAGCTTAACTGCGCCGTTCTTCAACTTAGCTGCCTTGAATGCCTGGCCAGCTCCGATTGAAACGCCTTCGTTAGTTCCGTAAACACCCTTGAGGTCTTTGTTAGCAACAAGTGCTGCGCTTACGATTTCCTGAGCCTTAAGTGCATCTCCACCTTCAGCGTACTGAACTGTGAGGAGCTTGATGCCCTTGTGCTTAGCCTTGATGCGGTTTGTAAATCCGTTTGCGCGATCAATACCAGTCTGGTTTGTCTGTGAGTGACCAACAACTAGGACCTTACCCTTGTTACCAATGAGTGCGGCCATCTTGTCAGCAGCAAGTGATCCTGCAGCTGTGCTGTTTGTGTATGCAACGCCAAGTGCGTAGTCAGAGTTTGGACCAAGTGCCTTAACTCCACCAGGTGTTTCAGCAGCTGTATCGAACTGGTATACAGGGATTCCTGCATCCTTAGCAGCCTTGAGACGTGTCAATGACTGTGTTGTTCCAAGTGCTGCGTAGCCGATTGCATCTGGCTTCTTTGCAATTGCTGTGTCAAGCATTTCAAGTTGCTTATCGATCATTGTCTCTGCTGCTGGTCCGATGAAGTTAATTTCTGCGTTCATCTTCTTAGCCTGATCTTGAGCACCCTTCTTTACTGCTTGCCAAAATTGGTGTGTCTCGCCCTTAGAGATCAATTCGATCTTCAGAGTCTTGTCTGCAGCTTGTACTGGAGCGTTCACGCCAGCTACGAGCGCCAGAGCTGCTACTGCAGCTACTGAAAGTAGACCTTTCTTCATGTGTTTCCCTTCGAAAGCAGCCGAATTGCTGTAGGCGCAATCTAGGCGATTGCGCTAAGCCCCGGCAAGATATGGCCCCTGGAAACCGGGCTAAAGCGGTGATTGTTACAAATTCGTTACCTTGTATGCGTGAATTGCCGTTTTACTCCAAAATAGCTCGTTTTCGGCGGCCGAGAATTTCTGAGTCAGTGATTCGGCTAGTTGCACTACTTGCAAATAACTCGTGGCGCCCAATAAAGCTACTGGCCAATCAGAGCCATACATAAGGCGCTGTGGTGTGAAACTTTCAATGATGTGATCGACATATGGTGCAAAATCCGAAATCTCCCAATCATTCCACTTTGCTTCAGTCACCATCCCAGAAATTTTGCAGACGACATTGTCGAAGGATGCAAGTTCGGTAATAAGTGACTTCCAGGGTTCCATCTCCTGTTTCGCAATGTATGGTTTTGAAATATGGTCCAGTACAAATGAAACATCCGGACATGCACGTACGAGTTCAATAGCTGCCTTAAGTTCCGGGGTCTTGGTCAGAATGTCGTAAGTCAGTCCTAGCTTGCCAAGTTCTTTCACAGTAGCAATTGACTGCGGTTTGGCTAAGAAGTTCGAGTCCGGCAAATCCTGGGCAACATCACGAATTCCTTTGAGATAACTCGCACCAGGTGCTTGTAAATATTTTTCACACTCTTTAATTGCATCGGGTGAATCAATCTGAAGCCAGCCCACAACGCCGATAATCAGTGGGTCCATCTCGGCCAATGCCAGCATTTCATAGGTCTCGTCGTGCGTGGATGTGGCGTGAACAAGAATCGTTTTTTCAATTTCGGTGCCAGCAATTGCTTCTCGAAGATCGTTGGTATCAAAGTTGCGACGGACGGCATCTAAATTGTCGCCCACCATCCAGGTTTGTGGGCGAGCAGCCAAATCCCATAGGTGGTGGTGTGAATCAATCTTCATCTTTTATCTCCAAGAGCTCCCTGTATCGCGGCTGAAAATCATCATATATGCTTTTTCTGGCCAGGCGAAGAGCACCATTTCTTTGCAACAAAGTGCGAAGCAGATAAGGGAAAACAATGCCGAAGATAACTGGATTTAGAACTGTAGATGTCCGCTTCCCGACTTCACGTGGGTTAGATGGATCTGATGCAATGAATAAAGAACCAGATTATTCGGCGGCGCTAGTTATTTTAGAGACAGATGATCCGAATCTGCAGGGACATGGATTCGTATTTACCTGTGGGCGTGGCAATGATCTGCAGTGCCAGACAATCGAACAGCTTGCGCCTTATGCAGTTGGCCGCGATCTGGCTGATTTATCAAAGAGCATGGGAGATTTTGCGCGCAGCTTGGTGCGTGATTCACAAATCAGATGGCTTGGACCTGAAAAGGGCGTCACCCAAATGGCAGCCGGTGCCGTAATCACCGCAGCGTGGGATTTAGTTACCAAACATGCGAAGAAGCCACTATGGAAATTCCTCTCAGATTTATCACCGGAAGAAATTGTCGAGCTGGTGGACTTCCGCTACATCACAGACGCGCTAACTCCTGATGAAGCACTTGAAATTTTGCGCAAGACACTTCCAGATCGCGCCGCAAATGAAGCAAAGATGATGGCTGAAGGCCTGCCGGCATATACAACAACTCCCGGTTGGCTTGGCTATTCAGATGAGAAAATGGTCCGCCTTGCGAAAGAAGCAGTCGCCGATGGGTACACACTCATAAAACTCAAGTGCGGTGGATCTCTTGAAGATGACAAGCGCCGACTTAAATTAGCGCGCGAAGCTGTCGGGCCAGATATCAAAATTTCGATTGATGCCAACCAGGTATGGGATGTTAATCAAGCCATCGAATGGATTAAGGGCATCGGTGATGTCAACCTCCATTGGATTGAAGAACCAACAAACCCTGATGACGTTCTTGGCCACGCTGCAATTGCAAAAGCTATTGCACCAGTGCGCGTTGCCACAGGTGAGCACGGTATGAACCGCATTCTTTTCAAGCAGATGCTGCAAGCCAAGTCATTCTCATTTATGCAAATTGACGCTACCCGAGTTGCAGGTGTCAATGAAAATATCGCAAATATTTTGATGGCGGCAAAATTTGGCGTTCCGGTCTGTCCGCACGCAGGTGGCGTCGGTCTCTGCGAATTAGTCCAGCACTTAGCAATGTTTGATGCGGTCGCAGTCTCTGGCCACCATCCAGGACGCGTTGTTGAATTTGTTGATCACCTACACGAGCACTTTGTCGTGCCGACAAATATTAAAAACGCTCATTACATGCCGCCAACTGAACCTGGTGCAGGTGGCGAGATGCACGCACAATCGATTGCTGACTTCACATTCCCGCACGGTAAAGAATGGGCAAATGCATGACTCAAGAATTTAAGGGCCTCACTACTGCTGTCACGGGAGCTGGTTCGGGAATCGGATTAGCAACGCTTAAGTTGTTGCACGATGGTGGAGCTACAGTCTTCGGATTAGATATTGCAGAGGGCGGAATCACTGAATTTGGCACCTGGCTGCAATGCGATGTTGGTGACGACGCCTCGGTTGCTGCTGCCTTTGCCAAGATTTCACAGTTAGATATTCTGATCAATAGCGCGGCAATTAGCGCCATCGGCACGGTAGAGAGTAATTCATCTGAAGAGTGGCACAAAGTAATGAATATCAACGTAGTTGGCATCATGCGAACCGTTCGTGCGGCGCTACCTTTATTGCGCAAGAGCAACGCTGCATCTGTCACCAATGTCTGCTCGATTGCAGCTACTGCCGGTATTCCAAAGCGTGCGCTTTACAGTGCAACCAAGGGTGCAGTTTTATCTCTTACTCTTGCCATGGCAAATGATCATCTTTCAGATGGAGTTCGTGTGAACTGCGTAAACCCTGGAACCGCGGATACTCCTTGGGTGCAACGATTATTGGCACAAGCTGCAGATCCAGTTGCAGAACGTAAAGCGCTCGAAGCACGCCAACCTTTAGGTCGATTGGTGAGCGCAGAAGAAGTTGCGCGCGCACTTTGCTTCTTGGCAAGCCCGCTCCAAGGTTCTACCACTGGAACAACATTGGCAGTCGATGGCGGTATGCAAGGTTTGCGAATCCCTAAGTAACCCCAGAAACAGTTGAGTTAGTTCTCGCCCTTTTTTGCATTGCGCTGAGAAGAAATTACGCCGGTATTAAAACCAGCGAGATGTAGACCGCCATGGAAACGAGCATGTTCAATCTTCAAGCAACGATTCATCACTACATTGATTCCGGCTGCGCTACCTTTTTCGGCAACCTCAGGAACCGAAATTCCTAGTTGCAGCCAGACGGTGCTGGCCTTAATCGCGATTGCTTCATCGAGGATTCCCAAACAATCGGCAGGTTTTCTAAAGACATCGACAATATCAACGTGTTCAGGGATATCGGCCAATGATTTATAGACAGGCTGGCCTAGCAGTGTTTCTAAACGTGGGTTTACAAAGAAGAGCTTAAAGTGTGAGCTCGACATTAAATAAGTTGAAACAAAGTAACTTGCACGCGCAGCATTATCGGAAGCACCAACGATGGCCACAGTTTTGGCGTTCTTCATGATATCTAGCCGCGCACGCGCCGAAGGTTCACTCCATGTCATTAGCGGCCACGACCTGTTGCGATTGTGAGGGCTTGATCTAGATCCCACAAAATATCTTCAATATCTTCAATGCCCACACTGATTCGCACCAAATCTTGCGGAACACCCGCCTCGATCAGTTGATCATCGGTTAGCTGTCTGTGGGTAGTACTTGCTGGGTGAATTACTAGCGTGCGTACATCTCCGATGTTGGCCAAGTGACTAGCCAGCTTTACTGAGTTAATAAACTTCTCACCAGCTTGGCGTCCACTGAGTTCACTCGCTCCCTTTACGCCAAATGAAAATACTGCGCCTGGCCCTTCTGGGAGATATTTCTGTGCACGTGAGTAATGTGGATGATCTTTAAGGCCGGCGTACTTCACCCATTCCACACGTGAATCAGATGCAAGATATTCAGCAACTGCCTTCGCATTCTTAACGTGATCAGCCATCCGCTGGGAAAGTGTTTCCACTCCTTGAATAAGTAGGAAGGCAGAGTGTGGCGCAAGAACTGGTCCAATATCGCGCAGTTGTTCTGAACGAATCTTTGTCAGGAATCCGTACTCGCCAAAGTTTTCCCACCAGGAAACTCCGCCATACGAAGCAACCGGAGCCACCATTGAAGGAAACTTTCCATTACCCCAGTTGAATTTTCCAGAATCAACAATTACGCCACCGAGTGTTGTCCCGTGACCACCTAAGAACTTTGTAGCCGAGTGGATGACGATGTCGGCACCAAATTCAATCGGGCGTGCCAGATATGGAGTCGCGCACGTTGAATCGACGACAAGTGGAATTCCAGCTTCGCGAGCGACCTTTGCAAGTCCTTCAATATCGGCAACCATCGATGCCGGATTAGAAACCATCTCGGCATAAATGAATTTTGTTTTATCTGTAATTTTTGCGGCGAAATCTTCTGGCTTGTCACTAGCGACGAATTCGGTATTGACACCGAAGCGACGCAAGGTGACGTCTAGCTGTGTCACGGTTCCACCGTAAAGAGCGGAGGTGGAAACCACGTGATCTCCAGCTTCAAGCAAAGCAGCGAAGACTAAGAACTGTGCCGACATCCCGGATGCAGTTGCAACCGCACCAATGCCACCTTCAAGACTTGCAATCTTCTCTTCAAATGCAGCAACTGTTGGGTTACCAATTCGACTATAGATATTTCCGTACTTTTGTAGCGCAAAGAGGTTTCCAGCATCTTCGGTATTTTCAAAGACAAAGGCCGAAGTCTGGTAGATCGGAACCGCGCGGGCGCCAGTCTGAGGATCAGGGGATGTACCTGCATGTAGAGAGCGGGTTTTAAATCCCCATTGACGTTCAGACATTAGAACTTCTCCCGTTCAAAATTAGTACTGCTGCGCTTGATTAGTTGTTGCAATCTTTTCGCAACAAGACTCTTTCGTTAATTTGCAATTGAGCCTATTAAACGCTAATTTTTGCCACACATCAAGAGCGACTGAGAGAACTAGCTCAGTGAAGTCGCAGCAACCGATAACCAAAACGGTGCTAATGCTAGTAACGATGAGGGGGAAATATGAGTTCTACATACGCAAACTCAGTCATACATAAGACTGATGCTGCAAACGTTACGTTAGTCAATCTATCTAAATCATTTAGGCGCAAAGGTAAAGATCTCTCTGTTATCAAGGATGTCAATCTTGATATCAAATCCGGTGAAATCGTTGCACTTCTTGGCCCAAGCGGCTGCGGTAAGTCAACTCTTCTGCGATTAATTGCTGGTCTTGAAGAACCAACTAGCGGTGAAGTAAGAATTGATGATAGAAAAATCGTTGGGCTCGATAATCGATGTTCGATTGTATTTCAAGAGCCTCGGCTCCTTCCATGGCGCACCATTGTTGAAAATGTTGAGCTTGGTCTAAGAGGGCGTAAGGACAAAGCAAAAGCGCTACAACTTCTGGCAGAAGTTGGCTTAGGAGATTTTGCAGCATGCTTGCCAAGGCAAGTATCTGGTGGAATGGCACAACGTGCTGCACTCTCTCGGGCACTGATCTCAGAGCCACAAGTTCTTCTGCTTGATGAGCCACTAGCAGCGCTCGATGCATTGACACGATTGCAGATGCAGGACCTCTTATCGCAAGTAGTTGCGACAACGGGAGTGACGATTGTTCTTGTTACTCACGACATTGATGAGGCGCTCTATCTTGCAGATCGAATCGTTGTGTTAGGCGAACGTGGTCAAGGAGTGAAGCGCACATTTGGGTTAAATCTTGCACATCCACGTAATCGCAAAGACGCGACAGTGGCATCAGTTCGCACCGAGCTCTATTCCATCTTCGGGATCCACGCTTAATTAACTTTATTCTAGAATTGAAAGGCATTATCAAAATGAAAAAGAATAGTTTTGTAATCTCAGTAATCATCGGAGCGTTGGTCGCTCTTGGCGTTGCAGCAACTCCGGCGCAGGCAGCAGAGCGCACCCTTAATCTTGATTACGCAAACTGGAATCCATTGAGTTTAGTAATCAAAGACCAGGGTTGGCTAGAGACAGACCTTAAGGTCCTTGATGCGAAGGTGAATTGGGTTTACTCAGCTGGCTCAGCTGCTGCAATTCAAAACTTGAATGCAAATGCCATTCAGCTTGGTTCCTCAGCAGGTGTTGCCGCATACGTAGCACGTGCAAACGGTGTAGCAATTAAATCTATTGCGGTTTTTAGTCAGCCGAATTGGGCCGCACTTGTCGTAAAGAAGGGCGCAACAATTACAGCCGGGCAACTCAAGGGCAAGAAGATTGCTGCTCAAAAAGGAACAGATCCTTACTACTTCCTGCTTCAGGTACTCAACAAAAGAGGACTCGATCCATTTAAGGATGTCACTATCGTGAACTTGGCTCACGCTGATGGCAAAGCAGCGCTATTGCGTGGAGATGTGGATATCTGGTCCGGGCTTGACCCAATCACTTCACAAACTGTAAAAATCGACGGCAGTAAAGTTATTTATGAGAATAAAGCTCTTAACACATGGGGAATCATTAGTGCTCGTGAAGATTTCCTCAAGAGCAATAGAGATATCACAGTTGTAGTACTCAAGAACTATCAAAAGGCACGAGCATGGATCTTGGCGAATCCAGATAAGGCAGCAAAGATTCTCTCTGATTCGGCGAAGATTGATCTCGATGTAGCAAAGAACGTTTTGGTAAACCGTACGAAAGTGAAGGTTCCATTAGTTCCGGGCTCACTGCAGTCAGGTGTGCTCGCAGCAATTAAGCCAATCCTCGTCACAGATGCGCAAGTCAGATCACAAGCAGATGCAGATAAAGCGCTAACAAGCCTGTATGACACTTCATACGCGCTCAGAGCACTGAAGTAAGTAAGTAAAAGTAATGCAGAGACGGCTCGGGAATTTCCTATTGGGACTCATTCTTCCGATTGTGCTATTTGCGGCCTGGATTTATTTCAGCAGCAATGGCTCTTTCGCAGAGAGCGAGCTTCCCAAGCCAGCTTCCGTCTTAAAAGTAATCTCAGAGCTCAATGACCGCGACCAGCTGTGGTTGAACATTGGTGCAAGTGTGCAGCGCGTTGCACTGGGTTACTTCTTCGGAGCACTCATTGCACTTATGCTTGGCTCGGCTGCAGGACTTAATAAAGTTGTAAACCGACTTGTCACTCCGCTTCTTCAAGCAATTCGCGCGGTGCCATCACTTGCCTGGGTGCCACTTCTTATCATTTGGATCGGAATCGGTGAAGGTTCAAAGCTCACACTCATCGCAATAGGCGCATTCTTTCCGGTTTTTACAACCGTGGTCTCCGGAATCAATAACGTGGATCGCCACTTGGTTGAAGTTGGTCGTGCATACGGTCTTAAACGTTGGGCGATTATTAAAGGGATTTATCTGCCCGCAGCTGCGCCACAAATATTCTCTGGGCTTCGCCTAGGCCTGGCACAGAGTTGGCTCTTCCTTGTGGCGGCGGAGTTGATTGCCAGTGCAAAGGGGCTTGGATTCTTACTGATTGATAGCCAGAGCTCGGCTCGCACAGATATCGTGATTTTCTCAATCCTCGCGCTGGCAATTTTAGGAAAAATCACTGACTTTATTCTTGCGACAATCGAAAAGAGAGTCCTCGCCTGGAACAAGTAGAGCGTAAACTTGCTCTTAATGTTTAAGAAAATCTTTTACCTCTTTAAGAACCGGAAGAACTGGGTTCGTCAGATTTTGGTTGCTGGTTTAGCCGGCGGTGTCTCATGGTTTGTTGGTGATCTACTCATTAATGGTGGTGGCGTTGTAGCCGCAATCGTATGTACCCTCAGTATTCGCATATCCCTCCAAAAATCAGTCCGAGAAGGTTTTGGCCAAATCGTAGGAACTGCCATTGGCGCCGGTATTGCACTTCTGACTGTCACACTTTTTGATTTCGGATTTATAGCGGTTGTAACAACAATCATTGCCTGCGCAGTCATCGCTAGAGCCCTTCATTTGGGTGAAGTGGCATCTGTCAACGTTCCAGTTACGGCGCTTATCGTAATTGGCCCTGGAATTTCAGAGAGCACCGCGCTTCATCGACTTGGTTCCACTCTTATTGGAGCCGCGATAGCAATTTTCTTTTCATACTTCTCACATCCCAATACACCAGTTGGTCGTGCGCAAATTCAGATAAAAAATGTAAGTACAAAAGCCGCAGCACTTCTTGCCGAAATGTCAGAAGGTGTCGCCGCTGGTTACACCCAAAAAGATGCTGGTAGTTGGTTAGCGCGCGCACGTTTATTGGTAGAAGAAGTTCCGGCAATTCGTGCACAATCGGTTGAAGCCCGCAGTCATGCGAGATGGTTTCCTACTGCCGAAAAAGATGAAGCGGAAGAAATTTACATTGCCGGTGTTGCAACCGAGCACACCTTGGTGCAGGTACGCACCATTGCAAGAACGCTCTTTGACTCTGCCGTCGAAGGTGGCATTGCTGAATCAAGAAAGAAACAGATTGCGGTAGCCCTTTCGGCTGCCAGCTATGCCATCTCAGCGCACATCGATTCACCTGATGACATTAATGATTTTGATTCGACCCCGACAGATGATGCGCGTGAAGCAGGGTCTGCTCTTGCCGAATCCCTCATTGAAGATGCAACCGATGTCGATCAAGAACAGATTGTGCGCGGCCTATCAATCGTTGCCAATATTGACCGAATTGCTGACTCACTTGATCAGAACTCGCCTGCAATCACGGATGTAATGACTCCAGAGGAACCAGCGAAGGACCGAGTATTGAAGCGCTCTCCGATTGAACAAACTTCACCAGTCTGGAATAGAATAAAGAAGTTTTTCAGAAAGTACTTCTAGGAGGAAATATGTGTAGCAAAGTTCAATGCACCAAGTGTTCGAAGCCAACCTGGCAAGGATGCGGTGAACATATTGAGGATGCACTACAGGGAGTCCCTGAATCGGAGCGCTGTTCCTGCAATTAGCTCACCTATTTGGGCAATTTTTCACACGTAATTTTTCACTTTAGACCTTAAGCCCTAGACTTCTCTCTCTACCATTGCCCCCCTAGCTCAGTCGGTAGAGTGTTTCCATGGTAAGGAAAAGGTCACCGGTTCGATTCCGGTGGGGGGCTCGCAGGAGTGTTACAAAAAATTGAATATGCACGCCCTTGGCGGGGTAGCTCAGCTTGGTAGAGCAAGCGGCTCATAATCGCTGTGTCGTGGGTTCAAATCCCGCCTCCGCTACTAATAAAGAAGTGCGAAATACGCACGGATTTCACCAATGAAGGGCGCTCAGGTAATCTAAGCGCCTGCTAGAGCAACATCTACGAAGGAGTAAGACCATGGCAAGTAAGAGCGCGGACGTTCGTCCAAAAATCACCATGGCGTGCGTAGATTGCAAAGAACGTAACTACATCACAAAGAAGAACCGCCGCAACGATCCAGACCGCATGGAACTCAAGAAGTTCTGTCCACGTTGCAAGTCTTCAACTCTTCACCGCGAAACCCGCTAATGCTCAACCCCGATTCGGTCGGGCGTACCTTCGCGGGTACAGATGTAATAACAATTTCTCAATCTGAAGTAGCTGCATTCTGTGCTGTCATTGGCGAAACGGATACCGCGATTGCACCGCCTACGTTCACAATCCGCATCACGCTAACCCAGTTTGAAGAGATCCTTACTCGGCCGGAGATTGGCCTTGATTGGTCACGTTTAGTCCATGGTGATCAAAAGTTTGAGATTTTTTCGCCAGTCAAGGCAGGCGACGCACTCACATGTACGGCCACGATTGAAAGTTACCGAGTCGCGGCAGGCAATGAAATCGTCACCGTTCGCTCAAATCTTCATCGTGAAGGAAAACTCGCAATCTCGGCTTGGTCAACGCTGGTGGTGCGCGCATGATCGAAGTCGGAACGGTATTGCCAGAGAAAACATTCTTTATAGATCGCACCTTACTTAAGCAATATGCCGATGCATCAGGGGATCAGAATCCAATTCATCAAAACGAAGAGTTTGCAATCTCCGTTGGACTGCCCAATGTGATTGCACACGGAATGCTCACAATGGCGCTGGTTGGAAAATATGTCTCTGACTTTGCAGGTGGAGCAACCAATATTCTTGAATTTGGCGCTCGATTTACCAAGCCAGTAGTCGTTCCTGCAAACGAAAAAGTTGATCTCACAGTTAGTGCAACTGTGAGTGAAATAGTTGATGGAAAGATTTCACTCACCTTAAGCGCAACCTCGGCTGGCGTAAAAGTATTAGGAATGGCGAAGGCGGTCTTAAAACAGTGAGCGCACCAGATTCTGTCCACGAGTTGGCCAAAGCACGACTAGCTGCGCGAGCGGAGCGAAACTTTGCACTCTCTGATCAACTGCGCGATGAGATCGCAGCTCTCGGCTTTGAAGTTGTCGATAATGCTGAGGGATATGAACTTCGCCCTAAGAAACGTTTTCCAGTATACGAATCTACTCGAGATATTCGTCCGATTAATTCAGGTAAATTCGAAATTACGGTCGCAATTATTGTTGAAGGATTTCTTGAAGATGCAGTGACATGTATCGAATCCATAAAGGCTAACAGCCAATGTGCGATTGCAGTATTGGTAATTGGTGATCCTGGAGTATTAGTTAACCAATTGGATTCACGCACCTCACTGGTTCAGGTAAATGAGAACTTTGGCTGGGGCGAGAATGCAAATGCGCTGCTCCGTAACGTGACAAGTGAATTTGTTGTAATCATGGATCCATCTACAACTTTTACAGGAGATGCAATAACTCCAGTTCTCGCCGAGTTGAAGAAGCGCGAATTTGCAGCAGTCGGTTGGCGTGGGGGATTGGTAAATCTGGAAGATCAATGGCGTAGCACCGACGATAAAGGCGCCGGTGAAGTCGATGTCCTCTTTAGCTACTTCATGGCCCTACATCGTGAAGATGCACTCGCGGTCCGTGGGTTTAGTAATCGCGCGCTCTTCTATCGCAATGCAGATATTGAATTTTCACTCAATCTGCGTCATGGAAATGGTCGCTTACTTCAAATGGATCTTCCACTAGAACAAGGTCGCCATCACGGTTATCACGATAGTGAGCCCGAGTATCGCGAGGCGCAATCGAAGAAGAATTACGACCGGATTCTCGAACGATTTAGAGGCAAGAACGCGATATTGAGTCCCCGCAGGTAGCCTAAGCACATGGCCGATCTACGCGATTACACATCACTTCGTGTAGGAGGCCCTGCGCAAAAATTTGTAGAAGTAGGAACTGAAGCCGAAATCATTGCTGCAATTGAAGTCGCTGGAGATTCGCCAGTCCTCATTATTGGTGGTGGCACAAATGTGCTGGTCTCAGATTCAGGTTTCGCCGGAACGGTTATCCGAATTACTAACAACTCCTTGAAAGCCGAAATCGATGCCTGCAGCGGTGCAACGCTGACAATTGGAGCTGGTGAAAATTGGGATGACTTCGTGGCCACCTCATTGGAACGTGGTTTTGCCGGACTCGAAACCTTGAGCGGAATTCCAGGGACAGTGGGCGCCACTCCCATCCAGAATATTGGCGCATACGGACACGAAGTTTCAGAATTTATTACGCGAGTTCGTACCTATGATCGAGAGAAGAAAGAAATAAAGACTTTCACCAATCTTGAATGCGAATTCGAATATCGCAATTCGCACTTTAAGGCGAACCCGGGGCGCTATGTAATTCTTGATGTGCAATTTAATCTGAGGTTGGGTGAGATGACAGCTCCAATTACCTACTCCGAATTAGCTTCAAAGTTAGGGATCGCAGTCGGTGAAAAAGCGCCTGTCGCGGCGACCCGAAAAGCAGTAATGGAACTTCGCGCAATGAAGGGCATGATTCTTGATAAAACAGATCGCGATTCGTGGTCTGCCGGTTCATTTTTTACCAACCCAATTATTTCTACTGAAGTTGCGGCAAAACTTCCAGTTGAAGCGCCACAGTGGCCTACCTCCGATGGTCGAGTTAAGACCAGCGCGGCCTGGCTTATTGAAAAAGCCGGAATTCATAAGGGTGATGCACATGGTGGTGCACGAGTTTCGACTAAACATGTACTTGCACTTACTAATGCGGGCAATGCCACTGCCAGCGATATCGTTGAATTAGCGCAAGTTGCGAAAGCGAAGGTTTACGAGAAGTTTGGAATCATGCTAGAAGTTGAAGTAAATCTAATCGGCCTTACTCTGTAAGTAATTTTTTAATTCGACCGATACCTTCAACGATATCTTCATCGCTGGTGGCGTAGGAGAATCGCAAGTAGCCAGACGGTCCAAATGCTTCACCCGGAACCGCAGCCACTTCTACTTCATCCAAAATAATCGTTGCAAGCTCTGCCGATGTACTTGCTACTTTGCCTCGAATTGTCTTGCCCAGCGCACCCTTAACTGATGGATAGACATAAAAAGCACCCTGTGGAGTTGGGCAATCAAAGCCAGGAATCTCATTGAGCAAACCAACAATTAACTTGCGACGGCGATTGAACGCTTCACCCATTGCATGTACGGCATCAAGGTTTCCGGTAACAGCAGCGATAGCTGCGCGCTGTGAAACATTTGCCACATTTGAAGTCAGATGAGATTGCAGATTTGTAGCTGCCTTAATCACATCCTTCGGACCGATCATCCAGCCGACGCGCCAGCCAGTCATGGCGTAGGTCTTAGCAACGCCGTTGATGATGATGCAAGTATCAGCAAGAGCTGGAACTAAGACAGGAAGTGAAGGAGCTTTGGCGCCGTCGTAAAGCAAATGCTCGTAGATCTCATCCGAGACAATCCAGATATTATTTTTTACAGCCCACTCGCCAATCGCTTTTGCTTGTTCAGCCGAGTAGACCGAACCCGTTGGGTTTGAAGGTGAACAGAACAACAAAGCCTTGGTCTTAGGTGTGCGCGCAGCTTCTAACTGTTCGACAGTTACCAAGTAGTTCTGTGATTCATCGGCAAATACTTCAACGCTCTTTCCACCAGCAAGTTTGATTGCTTCCGGATAGGTTGTCCAAAATGGTGAAGGGAGAATGACTTCATCACCCGGATCAATAATTGTTGCAAATGCTTGATAAACCGCTTGCTTTCCACCATTGGTAACAAGAACTTGATCGATAGTGATTTCGTAATTTGAATCACGCTTTGTCTTCGCAACAATCGCTTCGCGTAGCTCAGGCAGACCTGGTGTTGGTGTGTAACGATGATTTGCAACTACTCGTGCTGCGGCAGCTGCAGCTTCGACAATGTAATCAGGTGTTGGAAAATCAGGTTCACCAGCTCCGAAACCGATTACTGGCCGACCTGCTGCTTTAAGTGCCTTGGCCTTTCCATCTACTGCCAAGGTGGCTGACTCTGCGATAGCTGCAATGCGTGCGGAAATTCTGCTCATATGCCAAGTCTGCACTATGGGCTGCATCTCTGGCACGCTCAGAATTGGTGGTACTGCGCACCCTGATTTAGCCAGTTTTACTCCAGCAGCCCCCTGCCCTTACACTTCGACGCTCACGATGAATTTCTTCCTCGCCTTGGCGCGCCTGAAAATTCGTCGCGAAGGGCAGTAGCTCAATTGGCTAGAGTTGCCGTCTCCAAAGCGGCCGGTTGGGGGTTCGAGTCCCTCCTGCCCTGCAAGATGTTTTACCCGAAGTGCACCGAATGAACTGTGAAAGAGAAGGAAGATCATGACTGATGCAGTTGAAGTTACCGAGGAGAAACTCGGTATTTTTGCGCGCGTTGGACTTTTCTACCGCCAAGTTCTTTCAGAGCTCAAAAAAGTTGTTTGGCCAACGAAAAATATGTTGGTCACTTACACAGCCGTGGTGCTCGTATTCGTAACTTTTATCATCGCTGTCGTCTCACTTATCGACTTCGTTCTCACCAAAATCGTCTTCTGGGTATTCGGATAAGGAATTGAGCGAGATGACTGAAGAACTCACACCTAATACTCCGGCGCCAGATGCCTTTGAGGCAGCTCTTGCGGCAAACGCTGATGACCTTTCGGCACCTGCCGAAGTTATTTCAGAGCCAGTAGCTGAGGTTATTGCAGCGCCGATTGCAGACCAATCAACTTCTGACCAATCAACTTCCGACCAATCAACTTCAGACCAATCAACTTCCGACCAATCAACTTCCGACCAATCAACTTTAGACTTGGCGCTCGCCAGCGATGAAGATGGCGATATCGAATCTGATGAGAATGATCCAAATGCAGAATTCCGCCGCACCCTTCGTGCTGCAATCGGTGACTGGTATGTCATCCACTCTTACGCTGGATACGAGAAGAAGGTAAAGGGAAACCTTGCCAACCGTATTCACACCTTGAACATGGAGGAGTACATCTTCCAGATTGAGGTTCCAGAAGAAGAGGTTATGGAAGTCAAGAACGGTGCGCGCAAGATGGTTAAGCGCAATATCTATCCTGGCTACGTCCTCGTTCGCATGGATCTCACCGACGAATCTTGGTCGGTAGTGCGTAACACTCCTGGCGTTACAGGTTTCGTTGGCAATGCACACAATCCAAGTCCACTGAGCATGGATGAAGTTGAAAAAATTCTTGCACCACGTCCAAAGAAGGCTGCGGACAAAGCAGATATCAAACTTGTTGATTTCGAAGTTGGCGAATCAGTCACCGTCATGGATGGCCCATTCGCAACGCTTCCGGCATCAATTTCCGAGATCATGCCAGAGCAGGCAAAGCTCAAGGTTTTGGTCTCAATCTTCGGTCGCGAGACTCCAGTAGAACTTTCATTTAGCCAAGTCCAGAAGATCTAAAGAATTTAGATTTAAGAAAACAATAAGGAAAAGAGAAAAGAAATGGCACCAAAGAAGAAGGTCACCGGATTCATCAAGTTGCAGATTCAGGCTGGCGCAGCAACACCTGCTCCACCAGTAGGTCCTGCGCTCGGTCAGCATGGTGTCAACATCATGGAGTTCGTCAAGGCATACAACGCTGCGACTGAATCACAAAAGGGCCAAATCATCCCGGTTGAAATCACTGTCTATGAAGATCGTTCATTCGACTTCATTACAAAGACACCGCCAGCATCACGCCTCATCCTTAAGGCTGCTGGCGTTGAAAAGGGATCTGCTATTCCTCACAAGACGAAGGTTGCAAATATCACCATGGCTCAGGTCAAGGAGATCGCAACAACAAAGATGGCTGACCTCAATGCAAACGATATCGATGCTGCAGCAAAGATCATCGCGGGTACAGCTCGCTCAATGGGAATCACAGTCTCGTAATTAAATAAATTTCTTCTTGCCAAGGTGGCGAGAAGATGTGGGAGAACCGCGCTGGTTCGCTGACCACAACCCCAAGCTCATCTTCGGATGAGGAAGAAGGAAGATATGAAGCGCTCAAAGAAGTACAACGAAGTAGCAGCGAAGGTCATTAAGGACCACCTCTACACGCCTCTTCAGGCAGTAACACTTGCTAAAGAGACAACAACAACTAAGTACGACTCAACTATTGAAGTTGCACTCGTTCTCGGTGTTGATCCAAAGAAGGCCGACCAAGCAATTCGCTCAACTGTTAACTTGCCACACGGCACAGGAAAGACGGCTCGCGTTTTGGTATTTGCTAACGGAGAACGTGCTGATGAAGCTCGCGCAGCCGGTGCAGATATCGTCGGTGGCGATGAACTTATTGATGAAGTTTCAAAGGGCCGCCTAGATTTCGATGCAGTTGTTGCAACACCAGATTTGATGGCCAAGGTTGGTCGTCTCGGTAAGGTTCTCGGAACTCGCGGACTTATGCCAAACCCAAAGACAGGAACAGTGACAACAGATGTCACTAAGGCTGTTAACGACATCAAGGGTGGAAAGATTGAGTTCCGCGTAGATAAGAACTCAAACCTTCACTTCATCATTGGTAAGGCATCATTTACTGCAGATCAACTTGCAGATAACTATGCAGCTGCTCTCGAGGAAGTTCTTCGCGTAAAGCCAAACTCTTCAAAGGGTCGCTACATTTCAAAGGCTGTTGTCTCATCATCAATGGGACCTGGAATCGCGGTAGATCCGAACCTCACACGCGAACCATCAGCTAACTAGCTCTATTAAGCGGGGGATTTGACCAGATCAGCTCCCCTGCTTAAGATTTATCCATAACCAAAGACCGCAGGTCTGAACTCGAAAGAGTGAAGATAATTGAGGAATCTCAGCCCGCGTAGGTGTTCACATTAATCCGTGCGCATTTACGCGTCACGGATTTTTTATTGCCCGCGGTCACCGGAAATAACTAGCGAAAGGTGAACCGAATGGCTCGCCCAGATAAAGCAGCAGCAGTTGCTGAGATGACTGAAGATTTCAAGTCAGCTACAGCGACTTACCTCACCGAATATCGCGGTCTAACCGTGACTTCGATGAAGGCACTACGCCGCAGCCTTGGTGCAGATACCAAGTACAGCGTCGTGAAGAACACACTTACCAAGATTGCAGCAAAGAATGCTGGCGTAGAGATCGCAGATGATCTTCTTGCTGGTCCATCAGCTGTTGCATTCATTAAAGGCGATGCAATCGATGCAGCTCGTAACCTCAAGAACTTCCAGAAAGAGAATCCACTCCTAATCATTAAGGGCGGAATCTACGAAGGAAAGTTTGTTACAACAGCAGAGATCATGAAGCTCGCGGACCTCGAGTCACGCGAAGTACTTCTTGCAAAGCTTGCTGGTGCTATGAAGGGATCGCTTGCTAAGGCAGCGCGTACTTTCGATGCACTTCGCATCAAGATGGAGGCAGTGTCCGGACCAATTGCAGACAATGCTAAGTCCGAGGTTCCAGCTCAAGATGCTGCTACAGATGTAGTGGTTGAAACCCCAGTTGTAACAGAAGAAGTGGTATCCGAGCCAGTAGCAGAGAATGCTGTGGCAGAGGTTCCAGCCCAAGATGTGACCGCGGATGTTGCGGTTGAAGCACCAACAGAAACTCCAGCGGAATAAAGAAAAGGACAATAAAAAATGGCAAAGCTCTCACAAGCAGACCTTTTGGCTCAGTTCAAGGAACTCACACTCGTTGAGCTCTCAGAGTTCGTAAAGGCATTTGAAACCGAGTTCGACGTAACAGCTGCAGCACCAGTTGCAGCTGCAGCAGCAGGTGGCGCAGCAGCAGGTGGCGCCGCAGATTCACAGGATGAATTCACAGTTATCCTCGAAGAAGCAGGCGCACAGAAGATTGCGGTTATCAAGGAAGTACGTAACCTCAACTCAGCACTTGGTCTTAAGGAAGCAAAAGATCTAGTTGATGCAACTCCAGCAACCCTTCTTGAGAAGGTAAATAAGGAGACAGCGGATAAGGCAAAGGCGGCTCTTGAAGCAGCTGGCGCAAAGGTCACTGTTAAGTAAATTCTTACCTAAAAAACCCGGTTCCCTCGTGGAGCCGGGTTTTTTTATCCCCAAAGGGCAGACAAGCGGAGGGATTTGGGGGTATAAGCACCCGGTTTGCCCCAGCGGGGGGTCGGGGGTTACTCTTACCCTTCGCACAAAAATCCTGAAGGTCATTGCATATAGCGGCGGCGACCTTTTAGTTGTGCGTGTCCACAAAAAAGTGAATTTTGTCTGGAAGGACATCTCTTGGCCGCGAAAAAGAGTTCAACTGCCCCCCGTCGTATTTCGTTCGCAAAGATCCGTGAACCGCTAGAAGTTCCTAATCTGCTCGCGCTGCAAGTTGAAAGCGTTGACTGGTTACTAGGTAACGATCTATGGCGTGCACGTCTTGCGCACTCAACTAACACAAATCGAGGAGAACTTCCTTCGAAGTCCGGTTTGGAAGAAATCTTTGAAGAGATTTCACCAATCGAAGATTTCCAAGGAACGATGTCACTTTCATTCCGTGACCACCGCTTCGAGCCACCTAAATATTCAATTGCAGATTGCAAAGAGCGCGACATGACATATGCGCAGCCACTCTTCGTCACTGCTGAATTTACAAATAATGAAACTGGCGAAATTAAGTCTCAGACCGTCTTCATGGGTGATTTCCCAGTAATGACTCCACGTGGAACTTTCGTAATTAACGGAACAGAGCGCGTCGTTGTTTCACAGATTGTTCGCTCACCTGGTGTTTATTTCGAACGTCAGATTGAAAAGACATCAGATAAAGATGTATTCACTTCAAAAATCATTCCTAGCCGCGGTGCTTGGCTTGAATTTGAAGTTGATAAGAAGGATCTTGTTGGCGTTCGTATTGATCGCAAGCGTAAGCAATCTGTAACAGTATTCCTTAAGGCCCTTGGTTGGACAGATGAACAGATTCGTACAGAATTTGGTGACTTTGCTTCAATGATGGCAACACTTGACAAGGACACTGTTAAGACACAGGATGAAGCGCTGCTCGATATCTATCGCAAGATGCGTCCTGGTGAGCCTCCAACTAAGGAAGCTGCACAGAACCTTATTGAAAACCTTTACTTCAACCCTAAGCGTTATGACTTGGCCAAGGTCGGTCGCTTTAAGGTAAATAAGAAGCTCGGTCTTGATCTTGAGCTTTCACAGAGCATGCTCACAATTTCAGATATCGTCGCAACACTTCGCTACCTCGTAGCGCTACACCGCGGCGATCTCACAATGGATTACGGCCGCGAAGTTCGCGTTGAAAAGGACGATATCGATCACTTCGGTAATCGTCGTCTTCGCACAGTAGGCGAGCTCATCCAGAACCAAGTACGTATTGGACTCTCACGTATGGAACGTGTTGTTCGCGAACGTATGACAACTCAAGATGTTGAAGCAATTACTCCGCAGACATTGATTAACATCCGTCCGGTTGTTGCATCAATCAAGGAGTTCTTCGGAACATCTCAATTGTCACAGTTCATGGATCAGACAAACCCGCTTTCAGGTCTTACCCACAAGCGTCGTCTTTCAGCGCTCGGACCTGGTGGTCTCTCACGTGACCGCGCCGGCTTTGAGGTTCGCGACGTCCACCCATCTCACTACGGACGTATGTGCCCAATCGAAACTCCGGAAGGACCAAACATTGGTCTAATCGGTTCACTTGCAACATATGGTCGCGTTACTGCATTTGGATTTATCGAAACTCCTTATCGCAAGGTTGTTAAGGGCAAGGTCACCGATCAGGTTGATTACCTAACAGCTGATGAAGAAGATGAGCACATCATCGCTCAGGCGAACGCGCCACTTACAGATGACAGTCACTTCGCAGAAGCACGCGTACTCGTACGTCGTCGCGGTGGAGAAGTTGAATACATCATCGCTGATGAAGTGGATTACATGGACGTTTCACCACGTCAGATGGTTTCTGTTGCAACCGCAATGATTCCGTTCCTCGAGCACGATGATGCAAACCGCGCACTCATGGGTTCTAACATGATGCGTCAGTCAGTTCCGTTGATGCGTGCAGAAGCACCATTTATTGGTACTGGTATGGAATTCCGCGCAGCAGTTGATGCCGGTGACGTTGTCACTGCAACAAAGGCTGGCATAGTCACCGAAGTTGCTGCTGATGAAGTAAAGGTCATGGGCGATGACGGTACGTATCAAACATATTCACTTGCTAAGTTCACACGTTCTAACCAAGGAACTTCTTACAACCAGAAGGTTGTAGTTGCCGAAGGTCAGAAGCTTGAAGTTGGTTCAGTAATCGCCGATGGTCCTTGTACTGAAAACGGCGAAATGGCTCTTGGTAAGAACCTACTCGTGGCATTTATGTCATGGGAAGGTCACAACTACGAAGATGCGATTATTCTTTCGCAGCGCCTCGTGCAAGACGATGTACTTACTTCAATTCACATTGAAGAGTACGAAGTCGATGCTCGCGACACCAAGCTTGGTGCTGAAGAAATCACACGCGATATCCCTAACGTCTCTGAAGAAGTTCTCGCAGACCTCGACGAGCGCGGAATCATCCGCGTTGGCGCCGATGTTGTGCCAGGAGATATCTTGGTTGGAAAGGTAACTCCTAAGGGAGAAACTGAACTCACACCAGAAGAGCGTCTACTCCGTGCAATCTTCGGAGAGAAGGCTCGCGAAGTTCGCGATACATCTCTGAAAGTTCCACATGGTGAATCAGGAAAAGTTATCGGCGTAAAGATCTTCGAATCAGAAGAAGGATTCGAGCTTCCAGCAGGAGTGAACCAATTGGTTCGCGTCTACGTTGCACAGAAGCGCAAGATTCAAGATGGTGACAAGCTCGCTGGTCGCCACGGTAACAAGGGTGTTATCTCAAAGATTCTTCCAGTTGAAGATATGCCATTCCTTGAAGACGGAACTCCAGTCGACGTTGTCTTGAACCCACTTGGTGTTCCAGGACGTATGAACGTCGGACAGGTTCTGGAAATGCACCTCGGTTGGGTTGCAAAGACAGGTTGGGATGTTTCCGGAGTCTCTGAAGCTTGGGCAGATCACCTTAAGGAGATCGGCGCAGAAAAGGGAGCACCAGGAACCAACCTTGCAACACCGGTATTCGATGGCGCACTTGAAGATGAAATTTCAGGTCTGCTTTCATCAACACTTGCAAACCGCGATGGCAACCAACTTATTGGTCGTTCCGGAAAGGCACGTCTATTCGACGGTCGTTCAGGCGAGCCATACCCAACTCCAATTTCAGTTGGATACATGTACATCTTGAAGCTGCACCACTTGGTCGACGACAAGATTCACGCACGTTCAACTGGTCCATA